>Ga0182211_1000602_pt1 | contig 11183 bp, 11 predicted proteins | sample G5R1MG_20_FD_129660 | JGI IMG/M metagenome (GOLD analysis project Ga0182211, IMG submission 129660) | Switchgrass phyllosphere microbial communities from Michigan, USA - G5R2_MAIN_03OCT2016_LD1 MG | ecosystem: Host-associated > Plants > Phyllosphere > Phylloplane/Leaf | place: USA: Michigan... | reverse complement strand
TGGTTGGGTTGCCGATAAGACCAAGATGCGTGGAATCTGTAACATGGTCATCTCCTTGATCGGCTGCGTCGGTTTTGCCATGTTACTCGCTACCAGCAACGTCAACGTCCAGTACGCTGGTACCTTTTTAGGTGCTGTCGGCATCTATCCTACAGTCTCCAACAGCCTCACATGGGCATCTAACAACGTCGAGGGGTCGCTCAAGCGTGGGGTCATGGTCGGCGTAGTCGTAGGATGGGGAAACATGAACGGCGTCGTCTCATCGAACATCTACAATCCCAAGGAGAAGCCCCACTACCGAACAGGCCACGGCATTGTGCTCGCCTACATGTTCCTCTTCCTGTTTGGTGGCTCAGTTTTCATGCACTTGGCCCTCAAGCGCGAGAACAAGCTGCGGAAGCAAGGCAAGCGCGACCACTTCATCGTGGGTAAAACACAAGAGGAGATTATCGAAGATCTCGGCGATATGCGACCAAACTTCTTTTACACCACGTAGCTCCCAAAAATCTAGTAGAGTTTATAGAAGTGCCATTGTTGAACTATGAAGACAAGGAAAAAAATCCACAAATTTCCATCGAGTCTTCAATCCATGGCCATGTTCAACTATCTAGACCACCTCCTACCTGGTCTTGGCCACGAAATTCAAGCAACCACCAGTCAACCCCCCCCCCTCCTCCCCTATTCCCTATTCCACCTAAACTCTGTTATTGTCAATCTATCGAAAATCTAGCTCGGCAGTCCCAACGCGATAGCCCGCCAACTCTTTCCCTTTCCCGCTCCTTTGCTTTCCCAACCCTACCTAAGTAGACTACCCACATGTCCTTGCGTTGTATCCACGACCGCTTGATGTAGGCAGGGGGCTTGGTCTCTTTTTGGATGTTGATGTGTTGAAGATGGACGCGATTAACGGGAGTCGGCTGTACGGTATTGAGACGCTTAGTGAGAGTGATCACCAGAGCTGGCGCGATTGGTATCGGAGGGAGAAGGCTAGAGAGAAAATGGAAAGGAGTCAAGTTCACGATTTGGACTGGGTGCGGGGCGTTTTGGATGCGATGGATGGGTATGTGTTATTTCGAGGTACGATTGGCCAAATGCCGGACATTGTACATATGTGCTGCTCGCTAGCTGGGACCAGTCAGATCACCTGGCTGCAACAGCGCTCTCATGACGACGCGGATGGCCGTAGGACGAGTTCGAAGAAATGCATGCTGCTGTATCCGTCACCGAGTAAAATCTTCGCCGCGGCGTACAGCAGGAAGAAAAGTAAACGTGGAAGTAGAAGAGGAAAAAAGAATGGGCCCAGCAGATCTTGGTTGTCAAGCAGCATCGATGCTGACGTGATACCACGGGCGATACCTGAAAGACCTCGTAGCGCAGGCACGCACACACACCTCCCTCCCTCCCTTGCAATATACAAATTTCCGGGGCCCTTTAGCGAAAAAGACTCCTCAACTCCTCGAGACGTTGCTTCGTGGCCTGCTCTTTGCTCTTCCGCTCGCGGGCCATGGTAAGATCAGCGAGATCCTTCTTCTTCTTCTGCATAACCAGCATCTTTTCCTCAAAGCTCTTGTCCATGATGAACCGCTTGATAGTCACTTCGCGCTCCTGGCCCAAGCGGTGTACACGGTCGACGGCCTGAGCCTCGGCTGCGGGGTTGAACTGCGGCTCCATCATGAAGACCTTGTTGGCAGTGGTGAGATTGAGACCGAGACCACCGGCGCCAATAGAGACAATCATGACACGGACTGAAGGGTCATCGCGGAGACGACGCATTGACCTGTCGCGTGCCTCGCGTGACATGCGGCCATCGAGGCGGACATACGTGTGGCCGTGGTTTTTGAGGGCGATTTCGATGAGGTCGAGGTGGGTTGTCCAGGAGGAGAACACAATGCTATGAGGAAGATTAGGTATCAAGTCCATTTCAAGGTTTTCGACCACGGCACTGGGCTTACCTCTTGATCGGCCGCTCCTCAGGATGCTCATCACTCCACTTGTGAAACTCTTCGAGATCATTGAGTAGTGCCCGTGTCTTTGTATGCGGGCCTGTATAGCCTCCTACCTTTTTCGCAAGCTTTGGGTCCTGCCGGATACGATCTCGCTCCTCCAAATATTCGGTGTAGCCATCCCGCACGAGTTCAAAGGCCGTGGGTGTGTTTCGATCATCACAGATGTGGCATATGATTGAGCCATCAGGCATCATAGTATCCTTCCACTGCTTCTTGAGTTTGCTGACGTGCTTTGGACAAACCAAGTGGTAACACATGGTCATGTAACCAATAATGTTCTGCACATTACCGTCCTCGTCCTCGTCTGGATCTACCTCAAGCAGAGATGTACGGTGTGTAGTACAGTACACACAATCGTCACTGTTGGTATCGTTAAGGAGACTAAGCATCTCGTAAGCCTGTTGCCGCGAGAGTGTAGATGGCCTAAAGTCCTCCTCTCCGATCTCCATGGGGTTGTCATAAGTCATCCCATCAGTAGTTTTGAGTGCATCTTCGCTCAGGAGATCGCGTCCATGTGCGCAGATCAATCGAAGGTTAAGAATGGCGGTCAAGATTTTGGCATACGAGCTGCCTCCCATCTTATCGCCCTGCGTGACCGCTGCGACCTTGCGCTGAGTGTCTTTCTCAAACCAGTCGTGCAACTGTTGTTCCTCTCGTGAGAATGACAACCTAACGACGTAGTCTACCTTGGATGGCACGGCATGCTTGATGATTTCTTTTGTCCGGCGAATAGTGATAGTGCTGACTAGAAGCTGCAGTTTGGGAACAACATCGGGATCAGCATTCTTAAAAGGGTTAAGGATGAACTGGTTGAAGCCATGACTAGAATCGAACGGACTCAGCCGTATAAAGTTGAACAGTGCACCCAGATCTTCGAGGCGGTTCTGCACCGGTGTTCCCGTCACGGCCCAACGTCGTTGACCGTGCAGAGCGCACGTGGCTTTAGACTGCTGTGTCGGATTGCGAATCGCGTGCGCTTCGTCCAGTACTATCCGGAACCAGTTGATATACGGCAAAGCTCGCTTCCGATCCATAATATCTTTGGCGATGATGTGATAGGTTGTGATGACGATGTCATAGTTTGCAAGATCTTTTGCAGAAATGTCGTAACGCTCTGTTCCATGGTAGCGTGTCCACTTCAAAGTGCTTCTGCCATCTGGAAAATGCTCTTTGATCTGCTCTTTCCAGTTCGTCATGGTACTAAGCGGACAGATAATCAGGGTAGCTCTGCTGTTGAAAGTAGGTTGTATCAGGGCAGAGCCTGAAGGAATCGGGGGCGGTCTCTTCGCTTGAAAGGCGAGGGCATCTTTGATCGAAGACTCATCCGATATCAGCGACAAGATGCTCAAGGTCTTCCCCAGACCCATCTCGTCGGCTAGAATTCCACCCAAACTCGACTTTGGCTTCTCTGCCTTTTCCTCGCCTGTGATGACATGAATATATGATTTGCGATTGTTGTCTCGATAATGTGGCTTCCACAACGAATCCTTGCGATCGTCATCTTCAGCACTGGAATGTTCTTGCTCCTTGTCCACCATGAAATAAAGCGCCTGCTTTTGATGTGGGTACAGTTCGGTCTTGATGTGTTGAGAAGGCTCTCGAGTAGGCACTTCCTTGGCGCTATTGACGACTGTATCGAACACATCTTCGACATCGGCACGAATCTCATCCACGCTCCGCAATACAAAATTGCTGCTTTGTGCCCCGTGCCCAAATTGGTGCATCGCCTGCTGGGCAGCAGGCCCAACCATCTGGCTCCTTGAGAAAGACTGGCCCGTCTGGGGGTTGCAGTAATCGTATCGCTGGAGCTCAAAGACAGGGGCTTCCAAGATTAGATTCTTTGCTTTGAGATGTTTTCCTAGGCTAGTAGCATTTTTCCGCGGGCAATAGAGCTGCAAGGTCATGCCAACGAGACCAGAGAACGGGGTACCCGGGGGTCCTTCGTTGGGCTGCTTCCGTCGTTGTTCTGTCCAGGCCATCCACTTCATACCACTAGCTTTCGCAGAGTCAATCAGAGGCGCGAGGCCCTGTGCTGTCTTCATGTCGACTCGGCCAAACTCTTTTTGTAAGCTATCCGTCACCATAATGGAAAAATTGTGCTTTTGGCCTCCGCCTCTGCGCAACGAGACCTTGATACGGCCCTGTCCACCATGCAAACCGTGCTTCTTCGGATCTGGGAAGGGCACGGTGTGCGCTTGAATGTAGGTATGCTTGACCTTGCCGATACAGACGTCATCGTTGCCGTTGTCACCAACGACCTTGAGGTCGTCCTCATCGTCACCTAACAAAGATTTAGCATTATTGCATGGCAGGGCAGTATACTCACTCATTGTCAAGTCGATCTGCGCACCATGTGTTGGTTCAGAACGCTGCCTGTCGGAGTTCTGCGAGATGAGCGAGGTTCCGCCACGGAAGCTAGAGTCGTTCCCGGGCGGTTTGCGCGGCTCGTCCGTCCTGATGCGCTTCGCAGGCGATGCAGTGCGTCCTTGAACGTTGTGCAGCCGCTCAACAAGGCCTACTTGACCGGCGAAACTCGGATCAGCTCGACCGCGCTCAGCGTCTTCGCCCGATGATGCGGGGCGTTTGGCGTTGATTGATCTGGGATCGAGCAATGCATGAGGGTCAAAGGGTGCACCTGGGGCTTGCTGACTCAGCTCAGGCTGTAGCGCAGTGAATGGTTGTAGCTTGCCGGGCGCCGTGCTGGTGACGGTATTTTGAATCACATGCTCAAGCTCTGAATCTTGGTCTATGCTCGGAGAATTGGCCACGTCCTCGTCCAGTATTGCTCCCTGCATTGGATTGGAGGTCTGTCTCACGGCAGGCGGGCTCGGGGTTGACGAAGCAGCAGAGCGTGTGGCAGAGTGGATGGCAGGAGACAAGGCAGATATACCAGGCTTGCGTTGCCGTGCAGGACCAGGTAAAAGCGGAGGATTCATCTTGAAGGCGGGCAAGCGAGGCTCCCTTCACAGGTGAGGGAGAGGGTAGACCCAACTGTTATCGAGTGAGAATAGATGACCGCGGGCCTGGGGAATTCCAGCTCTTTCTTCAGACCAGGAGGCCAAACTGCGCATCGGATCCGTCGTGCCAAGCAAGACGTGGTGCCACGATGCCCCAGGTACGCGCAGAACGGGTTGGGGGACTGCGTTTGCGACGACGCGGGACAGAACGGTTTCAGCGTCGCGGCACGGCGCACAGCGTAGGTAGGGTACTTATCTGGAAGCCATGGAGTGAAACCAGCCACTTGGGTGTGGCGGCGCGCTTGGTCAGATGACGCTCTTGATTCGATCTTCATTCACGGGGTCGGCAATCGACATCTAGCTGCCCTACCGTCCCCGTACGGGAGCGCGTGCGTTGGCCTGGGGCCAGCTCGGCGACGAAGAGCACATGGGCTGCAAGGGAAAGGGAGGCATGTTGTCGTTGTGCTGCGCGCTCGATGGTCTATAGAAGGGTGCGCTGATCGTCCGAAAGCACCCGGCGAGAATGGTTGCACGCAGCATCACACAAACACTGTCCACGTGCCCATGCCTACACCTGGCAACATGTCGCATCATCGGAACCGATCGTAGACAGGGAGCACGTCGCATACATACATACATACATACACACGCCAGAAACCGGACGCCTACTATGCAACGTGCGACCAGGAACCGCCGCTGTACCGTCTGCACGAATCAACACCACGTGAATACCGGGTTTCTGCCCTTGATCATTTCCAGCCGCTCCACAATCACCTTTTTTTGGTTGCCTTCCATGTCCTCGTTCGCCGCATAACCCAAATCCCCATCGTCCTCAGCCCCGTACTCATTGAAGTCTTGTCTCGCAGTCAACGAAGGTCTTCGTTGTTGTTGTCGTGGTCGATTTCCAGCCAACGCACGACGAGGGCCGTCGTAGCTTATGCGCGAGTGCTGAGTGTGTCGGCCGTCACTGGATTCCTTGATGGCCCGCGAATCCCAGTGAACGCCATGGATGCTGGCTGGCGAAGCGGGGCCAGCTTCGGTGCGCCGCACGTCGAGAGAAGAGGAGTCGCGCGAGAGGTTGAAGCGGTTTTCGTGGGCCGAATCGAGAGGTGGAGAGTTCATGAGGAGATCAGGCTGTGGCTTCTGCGGCGGTGTCGCAATCGCCGTAATGTCCATCTCCTCGTGCTCTTTGTCCCGTCGCTGCTGTCGCGCCAAACTCTGCTTTCTCTGCATCTCAGCCGATGGTGCTCGCAAGGGCACGGCGATAGGAATCTCGACTACATCATCCCAGACGGCTACACGCGCCCGCCTCGTGAGTTCAAGGGGCCCATGGTCAGGCGTCTTGAGCGTCTCTACCACATTCCAAGCCTGCCCCTTCATGACGGCGAGTTGTTTGGCATACATGCGCTCCTTGAAGTCCGAGTCCTGGCTAAAGCACTGCCGAAGGGCTTTTTGGGTCTCGCTCCACCAATGGCGCGACGTGAGCAGAGGGAGGAAGTGACGGCGGGTGGCCTCGGAAAAGGGCTGTCCGATGAGCGAGACGGGGAGGAATAACCAGCCGAAGGGGTAGCTTCGCCACTGGCAGCTATTAGCAGGCCATTGAAGGCAGACGGGAGAACGCAAGGGCCACACTCACAGCATCGGGGTGCTTCCATGGCCACGACAGGCTGTTGTCAATGGCACCGATGGACACTGTCGGGGTTGGTCCGTGTTGCATTGGCGTTGTGGACCGGCTGTGCGTCATCATGGGCTCTCGCCGTCCATAGGGGTCTAATGCTTCCATGGACTTGAGCGAATAGTCGCTTGGCTGAGGCTCAGGCGCGTCCTCGACTTTGTTGTTGAGCGTGGGCGGCTCTGCGACAATGGTGGCCTCCTGCGTCTTGTGGTCGATGCGGATCATCCAGTTGTCGAGGCCTCGGTCAGTGTTGCGCATGATATAGTCAAGGATGACTAGCTTCTCGAGCTGCTCGCGAAAAGACTGCTGCAGTGACGCGGTCCAGAAGACTCTCCTGTGGCGCTGCTGGCCAGGCGAATCAGGCATGCTGTTGTTGTGGCTGTTGCCGTTGTCGTGGTCGTCGTAGTCGTAGTCGTCGTTGTCCGATGGAGGTTCATTGGGCCTACAGTCGTCGGCCCAGCGTCGCTTCTTCTTGCGGCCAGTTCGCAGGCCAGCACTATGCTGATCGGGCCATGGGTGGGCCTTGAGGAAAAGGTTGGCGTCCTGGAAGCCCTTGAGGAAGACCTGAAAGCTGCCGGGCTTCTCGGGGAAGGGCTTTTTGCGGCGGTAGAAGGCGCGGCGGTCCCAGAAGTCGTAGTGAAACGACTTGGAGGAGAGAGAGACAATGTCGGTGTAGGGGACCAGGTGGGTGCGTAGCTGGGCGTCGAGGACGTAGGCGGCGGCCTCGGAGATGTAGCTGAGGTTGGGGATGAGGCAGGCACGGCCGAAGAAGAAGGGAAATAAGTTGCGGTGGATCCACTTAGTCCACTTAGGGTTGCGCGAGGCGTAGGGCTCCTCGTCTTTGGGCTTGAAGACGCCGACGACGGTACCCTGCGTGTTGCGTGCAAAGTAGCTGCCCGAGCTGCCCTGCGTGATGAGCTTGGGGTGCATGCCCAGCTCAATGGCCGAGCGCACGCTCTCGACAATGGCGTCAAACTGCGGCTTCGTCATGCGCCCGGCCGCTCGATAGTTGTTGGTGTCGTCGTCGTCGGCATCAGTGCCCGCCAGTGACTCGGCCGTGGCCGGGCGCACGCCATCGGGTGCCTGGAAAACCGAATGGTGGATCTCGAGCTGGGAATCGGAGGGGGCGTAGCGCTGCGTCTGCCGCTTGAACTTGTGTGCAATTTCGTCAGCCCACCGCTCGAACCGCGCGTTGATGGCCTTGATGTCGACGCCCGAATTCGCCCGCTGTCGATGCTGCCGCCGCATGCCAGGAGATGCGGGCAGGGAGCGGCCGGCCATGCTCATGCTCGGAGTCCGCGGCGGTTGCCGGGGCGCATACTGCACGCCGGCGAGCGAGTGCGCGTCGTCGTCATCACTGACCGAGCCGTCCTCTTCGGCTTGGGCGATGCGGGCGTACCCGGACGTCGGCGGCCGCTGCGAACGAGGCATCACGGAAAGGTTGCGGTATTTGCGGTGCAGGACGGGGCACAGCGAGCCCGACAACTTGAATGCTGTTCTGGCCTGTCTCGCCTGTTGTCTGGCATCACGGCCAGATGACGACGGGCCGGTGCCATCGCCCCCGCTAGTCGCTAGCGTCCGGTTCTGCCTTGGCATACCCCATCAATTGCGCCAGTCCCTCGCTCGCAGTTCTTCACCATCTCTCGCCCCTCAAAAGCTGTCGTCCAGGTCGACCTGCCGTCGGACCACGCTCGGGCTATCGTCGTCCATCCCCCCCGTCGAGTCGGTGATGTCGCCACCCGCCGTCATCAGCAGATCGTCTACGATGCGCTTGCTGGCCTCGCGAGCTGCCCACACAGATTAGCATGCCATGATCGCTGCACGGGTGACTTGCATACCAGGCGTCTGCAGCAGCTTGCTTTGTGGAATGTGGAACTGGATCGTCTTCGGGGGGCTAAAATCAAGCTCATACTCCTCATCGCTATCATCAAAGACGGCCCCGCCGGTCCGGTTCACGCTCATGGCATGCCTACCCTTTGCTGGTGTTTGCACACTCATGCCCGGCGTTCGGGGCGTCTTCATGGGCGAGAAGATGTCGGCACGCAGCTGCGGCGCCGGTGACGAGGGAGGCGACGAGTCTTCTGCCCATCGTGGCAGGCGTCCAGCGGCGCCTTGCAACGCAGGAGGCCCGCCCTGGCCAGCCCGAGGTGTGAAAGCGCCCGTCGGCTTGTATTTTCGCGGGCTGATAATGGGCGTGGCTTGCACTCGGAATGTCTTGTCGAGAACGCGATGTAGTAGCGGATCGGCGTTATTCGAGGGTTTTTTGGTAGTGGTTGGCTGCGCAAAAGGAGATGAGCCGAAGCCCGACATGTCCGGCAGCGCTTGGGATTTGCCCGGTGTGATTGGTTCCAACCTGGGCATCTTTGTAGAGCCAAGGTTGCCTTGAAACTCTTGTCGGAGCGTCTCGTACGGAGAAGACATGCTAGCGAACTGCGGCTCCTCATCGTCGAGACTCTCGTCGTCGTCTGCTGGCCCCCTGCTTCTGGTGACCGAATGTGGCGCACGGGGGGTGCTATGGCCCAGTGATGGAGAATCAAAGGCCATGGTTGACTCGTCATCGTCTGGTGCCGTCGCCGGGCGTCGTGGTGTGGCCACTGCGCCCGTGGCAGTGTCATCGTCGGGTGTCTCGTCCTCGTAGAATTGCGATTGCTGCGTGTCCTCTTGTAATCCTGACTCATCTTGCTCTGGCGCTTCATAACCGGAGAGAGAGACATTGGCGCTGGCCTCAAAGAACTGCTTCCAGAACTGGTGATCGCGTCAATACAGCTTGTGATAGCTGGGGGCGTGAGCAGCTTGCCTTTGACCCTTCCCAGACCGCCTCCGAGTGCTTCCCGTACTGCTCAACAATTGGCAAGATGTCCGCCGTGACAATGCGGTGCGCCCGGCTGAAGTTGTGGTCGATTTCTGCTTCTGTCAGTCACGGCGGCGGGGCACACGGCGGCTGCGCCGACCTTGCAACGTGAGTGTGATGGACTGCTCAAGTTTCTCCAGCTCCTCGGTAAGCGAAAGAGTGCGCGAGGGCGCCATACTCTGTCGCGACATGGCCTGCTAATGCGAGATGTCACGAGTTGTTGCACGCTGCATCGTCTGGTGAACGCGAATTATGAATTACAACCAGCACGCCAGTACGGGTAACGATTACGTACGCTTGTGCCGGAAGCCAAAATCAAACCCCAGTCTCTCACCATCAAATACGTTTGCTTCACGCTACAAAGGCATAGTGTATTGAAGAGAGAAATTGCAATTTGTCTCTATAGTTGTATTATACATACAGCCTCCGGTAGTATCAAGAACGCCACGATTGTGGTATGATGACCCATTCTTTTCATATTCTGAGTGTCGCAAACCAAAAGACACTTGTACAAACTCCTTTTTGCTCGTATTATAAGGTAAGACTATTCGTGGTGAATTCTGCCCTGCGACACTGAGTCTATAAACTTGCTCTTCGCACTATACTGAAGCTCGTCGTGAAGTTTCTCGCTCGAAACAGCCGAGGGAAAGCATCAGATGTGGTTCTATATTAGTACACAATCGAGAGCTACAAAGCGCAAGATGTCCCAGAGTAGGGAGCGAAAGGCCATAGATAATGAATGGTCGTATTGGACATCTAGTTCCAAGCACACGCTCGAATCTTGCACCCTACATCGCTACCTCATAACAGCGTCGGCAATAGCGTGTGAATCGATAGAATCGCTCAGTGAAGACCGGACGCTCGCAACTGTTGATCTGCGTAGTTTAGACGGCATGCTCTGACGCACTCTGTGCCATTTTGACAGCAGTTTTCGGATTGGTATCCAGCTGTGGATGGCATGGCCGTGGGCTAGCCTGGTGCAACGAGCGCGCTCGCAAGGCTATGATGTGCATGTAAGGCTCTTGGTACAGCACATTGTGATTCTGGGGTCGTTCCGTGCCGCCGCTGGTAGATATAAGCCTGTAACCGCCCCGTCATCGACGCCAAGCGCCATAGTTGCGATACCGGCAGTGAAGCGCTCACGCAGCACCCCCAGCACCCCCGCCACCTCTACCACGACCTCGTCCGCGCCCACGCATACCCCGACCGCCACGATCTCCGCGGTCTCCTCGATGATGTATGCCGCCTCGGCCTCCTCGGCTTGCTTGGTCTTTGGCTTGCTGCTCCTTGACAACGTCGACAATCTCGTCAGGTACCCGAAGGTATTTTATCTGCCATGTAATCAGTCTTCGTGTGCGTCAGACAGCTCTTCAATACGCACTGTGCTTCCGCGCACGTAGATTTCCGGTAGTCTCATGAACTTGTCGCCGTCTGCGCTCGTTTGTACCACTTCCCGCAGCGTGAGGTTCATCCACGTGTCGCAGTTGACGAGGAGGCCGTTGAGGGTTTCACCGCTCTTGAGCTCGACAAGCATGGGGTGGCCGGTCGCCGCCGTCAAGAGGCCCAAGGGAAGCTAGCGCGGCGTCAGTGTGGCTTTGTTACAGCACAGGCCGGCGTAGACAGACCATGGCGGTAGTGTATAGCGTGTAGCGTGCTATATGATAGAGTAACAGCAGCAGATGCTTGTAACTTTG
>Ga0182211_1000601_pt1 | contig 11193 bp, 12 predicted proteins | sample G5R1MG_20_FD_129660 | JGI IMG/M metagenome (GOLD analysis project Ga0182211, IMG submission 129660) | Switchgrass phyllosphere microbial communities from Michigan, USA - G5R2_MAIN_03OCT2016_LD1 MG | ecosystem: Host-associated > Plants > Phyllosphere > Phylloplane/Leaf | place: USA: Michigan... | reverse complement strand
CCCCCCCCCCCCCCCCCCCCGCCCCTCCCCGATCCGCCTAACACACCACACCCACGCCCACCGCATCGCCACACTTTGCGATCCATTTCGCCTCGCCATCCGTCACATTGCGTCTCTCGGCGCCGCCGCTCCGCCCACCACGCGCGTGCGCTTGTACGCGCGCATACTCTGGCTGCCCCGGCCCGCGTCGCATGCCCTCACCACCGCTCGCGCCCCAAGTAGTCCGCCATCCTGGCTGAGCGAATCCATCCCGTGGCCATGAACCACGGCTACCCTCCCCGCGTCATGGGCGGGCCCCCGAGTGGGCCCAGCCAGCGCCTCAACGATCTGCTCGACAGCATCCGCACCGAGTTTGAGACCGAGTCGCAGCGCAGTGTCGACTACGAAGGCCAGAGTGAGTCCATCACATCTCGGCGTGCTCACCATCAACATATGCTAATCATGACTGTGTCGCAGTCACCCGCCACATCCAGGAAATTGAGTTGATCCGCGGCAAGGTTTACTCACTCGAGCAGCAGCACAACCAGATGAAGGCAAAGTAAGTCTGCTCCCCTAACCCCCCGCCCGCACACAACTCCCGTTCTCATCGCTTCTGCAGGTACGAGGATCGCATCGCCCAGCTGGAGCGCGAAGTCGAGGCTCGCGGCGGCCCCAGCCAGAACGCGCAGCATCACGGTCCGTCTCAGCCTCAGCCCCCGCAGATTGGCCACGGACCCAGCAATCTCTTTGGCGGGATCATGGCCGGTAGTGCTGCCCAGGGCGGACCGGGTCTCGCGCCCCCGCCACAAGAGCCTCAGCAGCCCCAAGGCATGCCGCCACACCTAGGACCCCAAGGCCCACCTGGCCTCAACCCTGCGCCTGGTCCCCCCCAGCACTTTGGTGGCTACCAGCCTGGTCCTACCGTGAATGGCAAGTACTCTCGATGTGAAGAATGATCATGGCGCCCGAGGCTAACTCTTCCCAGGCTACGGCCAGCCGCCGCAGCCCACAGCCTCACCCGGGGGTAAGCGTCCCGGTGGCCCTGGACGTGGCCCTCCAGCACCAGCAACCCCTCAGCAGAATAACCCGGGCCCCTACCCCGGCTCGCCTGCTATACCGCGACCAACCCCTCCCCCCCACCACCAGCACGCTGCCCCCATGGCTCCGAACAGCATGCCGCTTAGCCAGAGCAATGTGCTGGCCGATCTGGATATTGAGCAGCTCCCAGACAATCTGAAAAAGGAGGGAAATGATTGGTTCGCCGTCTTCAATCCCCGCACCAGACGTGTGCTGGATGTTGACCTCATCCATAACCTACCACACCAGAGCGTCGTTTGCTGCGTGCGCTTCAGTCAAGATGGCCGATATGTCGCAACGGGCTGCAACCGCTCGGCGCAAATCTTTGAAGTGGACAGCGGAAACCCAGTCGCTCATCTCCAGGATGGAAGTCTGCCTGAAGATGGCGATTTGTACATCAGGAGTGTCTGCTTCAGTCCTAATGGTGCATTCCTTGCGACGGGCGCTGAAGATAAGGTCATCAGGGTCTGGGACATTGTTTCTCGCACCATCAAGCATCAGTTCACGGGCCACGAACAGGATATTTACTCATTGGACTTTGCCAGGAACGGCAAGTTAATCGCTTCCGGTAGCGGTGACCGCACTGTTCGTCTATGGGACCTTGAGTCTAACACCCAGGTCTCCAACTTCTCCATCGAGGATGGCGTTACTACGGTTGCCATTTCCCCAGACAATCTCTTTGTCGCAGCCGGTTCCTTAGACAAGAGCGTTCGTGTTTGGGATATTCAGACTGGTAAGCTCGTGGTCCGCCTTGAAGGCGAGCATGGCCACAACGACAGTGTTTACTCGGTCGCTTTTGCTCCCTCCGGAAACCGCCTGGTCAGTGGCAGTTTGGACAAGACCATCAAAATGTGGGAATTGTCTACCTCGAACCGCTTCATGCCAGGACATCCTCCCAGCGGCAAGTGTATCCGTACATTCGAAGGCCACAAGGTATGTTTGTACGGACACTTTTACTTGTATCCACCAATTGACCAAATTCTAGGACTTCGTACTCAGTGTTGCACTTACTCCTCATGGCGACTGGGTCCTTAGTGGATCCAAGGACCGCGGTGTTCAATTCTGGGACCCCCACACAGGTGTTGCCCAACTTATGTTGCAGGGACACAAGAACTCGGGTAACTACACTATCTGATACAACTTGCAATGTCTATATTCTGACTTCACACAGTTATCTCTGTTGCGCCCAGCCCAACAGGCGGCGTGTTCGCTACAGGCAGTGGCGACATGCGTGCGCGTATTTGGAGGTACACACAAGATCCTTTTTGGTACTTAAGCAAGGCACCTGTACTGACGTACCACACAGGTTTGACAGGTATCCCGGACCGTAGTTTGATTAAGTTCACTCTTGCTGTTAAAACCAGAACGCGCATTGATACGTTCGGCATCCCTCTCCCAAAGGCTATGGGCGTTGTAGCAGTTGTATCGTGGTTCGCCCTCTGCCGAGCTGCTAAAACCAACTTTCACCTCGATCACGAGTTTGTGCGTTTTTCTTAGAGTTCGACAAAGTCTTCATGATATTGAGTATGTCAGTTTTACTGGGCTTGGAGATTGAATGGTTGCATGCCCTGCCCTCGTTGATGTGGATGCTAGGATGAGGCTGAGAGATTCGGAGGAAAATCAGGTGAAAGGGCAAAGGGGGCAAGATGGTGCATTATCCTTGTTTGAGCCCGGGTGTTATTTTAATCTGCAGTACTGGTAGCTGGGGTTTGCACCCTCGGTTTTGTTGATTCCCAATAAATGGCAATATGTTAGGGTCATGCTCACCCACTTTGTGTATTTTGCTGCATGTTCAAGTTGTGTAGCTTCCCCGCCAATTCAAGTTACAATACATGACATGTCATGTGTATCACAAGCTGAACGGGACCAGAGATATACTTCAGAATATGTAGTCCCTAGTTGACTGTATACTCGAATCAATGGGCCGCATCCAACGATGCAGGGCCCAACACCCCGCTCATCTCCGCAATGATTTCACTGGCTCGGATCCTCGCCGAGGTATACAATTATCTATCGTCATCAATACACTTCCTCCTCGCGAGGTGAACACTATAATCACTTAGTTCTCGCCATGGCTGACCGAGGTCGCTCAATGTGCCACTCTGCATGCTGGAACAAAACTCATTGGAGCCACACTGTAGCACTACTAGGCAATATAGCCATGTTGAAAATATGCATGGTAATACCATGTAGGAACGCGGTCTGCGCATAGTGGAAATTCTCGGTCCACTACTACATAGCAGAATAACGGCTAACCAACAAAAGCATATCTACCTTTTCAAAAGAAAAAGTCTTTCGAGATACAGTACGATTCCATGGATGTTAATAAAACTAAATGGGTGGCATAAGTAAGGATCACCATACGTTACGGGTACCGCAGAGCGTTAACACGAGTCCGGAACTTCTGCATTATTTTGTTTGACAGCGGTTTGCGCGAACGGGCAAACTGCAGAACCTGATCGACGACAAGTTTCATTTGCTTTACAGGATCTCCTCAGTCTTTCGTTCTTCAATCTCGTATTTGCGCAACGATAGTACAATATTCATATTACTCAGGCGAAGAACTTACTGACTGTGGCTGTGGACAGGGGCCAGCCGCCAAAGCAATTCGCAAATAATCATGTGTGTGCAGGCGCAAACCCAACAAGAGAATTAGCAATACAGGCAAATCGCAAGTTGGTTATTATAGGCTATAAAAGCTATGGTTGATTGTACGCTACTTCACGGCATCACAGCACTTCGTCATCTCGTACAGAGACCGATCCAGACATTTTGACAAATATTACGTGCCCAACTTGAAATGTTTCCGATATCATTCGCCTCCGACAATAACTCACCAGACTCAAGATTGCAATCACGCCATTTAGTCTACACCGGACAGTACGAGGATGGCAGGATAGCGTTGATCATTCACATAGACGGAAAGTGTACAACACCACACTTATGCTATGCGTTTTGGTTGAAAGATGGAGGCGAAGAACTAGATATGCGCAAATACTATATATCCCCACGCATCACTTTAATGGAACATGGGTGGGTCCAGGATCCACATCTCTTCGCAACCATCTGCGCAAATCAGGCTGCGTCCAACTTGTCTGCGGGAGAGGCATTTGCGAACTGGCGAAAGGCAGCGTTGGCCACGCTCGAGACTAATCACGGCCCTTTGTGGGTTCCTATCTAGACACCCGCCGTCGCGACGCGATTTCGTGCTAGTACATAGCCGGGGGTAAACCTATCAAAAAGTCGTAACTTGGTCTGAATGGGAGAAAAACGCAAAATGACCGACTGTCCTTACCTACTATTGGGATAGACAGGAATGGGTAATTTGGGAGTTATTTCATCTTTGCCGAATGCAGATGTATGTCAATAGAATTTGCAATTTAGAAATGAATCCTCTTTCTTCGCTTAATCGTTCATCCCTTATGCCAGACTTCATTCGAGATCCTTCTTCTAGTAGATACCATGCGGAATGCCCCAGGTCCCTTTGGCAGCAATGCGTACCAGCTCTGCACCGCATTCCATGTCGCTATAGAATCTAGATACAATATGATTGGCAAGATCAGGATAAAGTTTCTGCTGCTGAATGTCCGTGATGCCATATCTATTTTTGAAGCAAGCACCCTGTACCCACGCTGGGAACCACCCTGCACCAGCCCAATCAATCAAGGTCACCTCCCAATCTGGAGCATGATCCTGTGTTCCGGGAATACGGCGAACGACGGTATTCTTAGGACCGGGATCCACATGAGTAAAGAAGGGCTCCCGGGCAGTAGATGTTTCCAGGGCTAGCTTGTACTCGGACAACAGGAGTTCTACATCCTCGGGAAGCCGTTCTTTTTCGGATAAGATGCTGACCAAAGCACATGTTTCACCGGAACGAATGACGGCTGCAGCGAATTCTTCGTACGTATCGTATGGGCCACAAGGATGGTTACAGTTGGTGCGAAACATTTGAAACATACGGTCAAATGCTTGGTGATAAATTCGCCCATAGTACCCCTCAGACGGAATAGATCGGAGTAGGCGGAACTGCTCGCCTATTCTGGCACACAGAGTCGTGCGCTCCTCTTCGGTGAATCCCATCCAATGTTCATACGAGAGTTCAAATCCTTCGATAAATTCCGAAATCATGGCGTACTGATTAACAGGTCCATCCAAGGTACGTTGTACGGAGTAAACCTTGGGCACACGGACTTTAGAATACTTGGCAAGATAGATCATGTTCTCTGCTTCCTGCCGTGCGTTAGTCAAACCTCGATCGCGTTATTTTCTCTGCTATTTACCTCAATAATTTGCTGATCACTTATCTTAACAACCATGTCTCGAACTCGAAACACATAATTCATCCCGCATTTTGCATGAAGAGTGTTTTCTTTCATCGCTTTTTGGATCTCTTCAGCGGAAGGTGACTCCGGGTAACTATCCGCAATGTATGGAATTGACAAATGGAATTCTCTGTTGCGCCAAGCTTCCATGTTAGAATTGAGCCGATCTTGAGCTTCTTTGATTGTAGAGACCCCAAATTCCTCATGGCAAATTTCCGCTGAAGTTCGCATTGTAACACTACTATTGTATTGAAATCCTGTGTTTCGAAAGGTAGGGAAAGTCAAAACTGCGGGTGATGACAAAATTCACTTGGGTATAGATCACTCTATTATATATTCATCGCGCGTAATAGTTCTGGGGACTGGAGATGGAGTATACTGTCTTCTTTGTTCTGAAGAATCTATTTTACCATTATTAACATGTTCTTGTCAGCCTTCGACAATCGATCGCTCTTTGTTCCAACCCTACCAATTCCGGAACTATCGATTCTCTGACGGCCGGTTGCAACAGGGCGGTACAGTAGCTACGCAGAATAGAAAGAAATTCTCTACAGGTCGTACGCGAACATATACACCTCGCGCTTCATCTTCTAGAAACAGCAAGTCAAGATAATATTATTCTTTATGCATTTTTCAATAAAATGCCGAGACTTTAGTTTCTTGTGACGTAGCGGCTGGTCCTAACAAGGGAGTTCAAAGCCTTCAATAAATAGCAGCGGCTTCATTGGGTAACAATAGAAATCTGGGAAACAGTTCCTTCAAAAAAAAAAGACCAAAAATAATTACTATTGTGCTGCTGAGATGCCGCAAGCGGTAGGTTTTCGCTAATCCTTTATCGTAAGAGATATAGACAGCGTACAGTACCTAGTAGATGTGTGATTGACCGTATATATCGTACCATCCGTTATCAAGATCTTCTTAAGCCATGGATGCAGTGAAATGTAGAGTTTTAGTCTAAAGGCATGTAACGGCGGCATATGAAGGCAGCGATTGTGAGTAACAGCCTGCACAGTGCACACACTTCGCAAGCCGTAGTTTCAGTAAGCGGTAAGTAAAATTGGCTGTTCAGGCGATCTTTACTATCATATCAGATTTTATATGGCCGCAGTATTCTCTTCAAGGCAGTACGTGATATGCATCGTGGTCATTAAGGCGTAATATCATTGTTACATGAGGATAAGCTGAGACGGTAGTAAATCGCTGATCCGGAGAGACGTATTGAACCAAAGAAAAAACATCTTCTCGACGTGGTTGTCAAATATAGTTCTGTAAAGGGTGTAAGGAATGATGGCGAAAGGAGCGCCATAATACAACGCCAACTTGGAATTTGAAGCCCCAGGAAACCCGTACCTTTGCTGCGCTAGCTTGGGTATTGTACAACAGCCTATCTATATCCTTCATTCACTCCGCATTATGTCGTATGTTACTCTTGCAATGTATAAGCGAGGCTCCAAGTGTTCTCAGTAATTTCTACGCTCGGGAAAGACCATATCGTCATACCCAATGGCTTGGGTGTGGGGGTATCCAACATTCATGGGGGCGTTGAAGTTGTATCCGTTGTCTATCTTACGAACAGCATCTGTCGACATGGATGGACTTGGACCACTGCGGTCACTACCACCATGTTGTATTGGAACGGTCCGGCCAGAATAGGGTTGTGGTACCGAGGTCAAAGGAATAGGAGCGTATGGCGATGGGTTCAGCGCGCCTAACGAGGAGACCGCAGAGATTCTTCGGTCTTTACCTCTACCCTTGATACCTTTGTTGGAGTTCTTGTAAAGCGATGCAAAGTATTCCCAGAGCTCCTTGTCTTCTCTTGGAACGTAGTCGTCTGACGTGATGGTGGCAAACTTCTGCGTCAAGTATCTCAGGGTTGTGGCGTGGAACTTATTTTGATGTGACTACTCCTTATCAGCCAGTGTTACTCAATTGCAGGTGTAGGTTTTGGACCTTCAGGTTACCAAGTTGAGTAAACTGCTTGCCACAGTCGTCAAGTTTGCAAGTAAATGGCTTGACCTGCTGATGAACGATTTTGTGTGCGCGAACGTTACCCCTTTGCGCAAAGGTTTTACCGCAAATGTCGCAACTATAAGGTCGCTCTCCAGTGTGTCTCCTTTCGTGTGTCTATATGAATCAGATGTATATTAAACCCAAACGCAGAGTCAAACTAACCTTGAGATTGCCTAATTGTGAGAAAGATTGCCCACACCCGGGTGCTTTGCAGTTCTAAAAGCATGTTAGCTGTATCTCACACTTATCTCCTAGTATCAACTCACAAATGGTTTCGCGCCAGTGTGTGCACGGATGTGTATGTCGAGGTGAGTCTTCTGAAAAAAGCTCTTGTTGCAATTGGCGATACTGCATTGGTACCGTTTGCGATTTCTCAGGCTATTTCTCGCCTCTTCGTCCTATTTGAACGAGTCAGTACATATCCACCGATTGTGTTTCTAGGGAATTATACCTTTGGTTCTTGTAATGGTGGGGTTGTGGTTTTTCTGGCTTGAATGGCTCTCATTAACGTGTCAATATCAGTGGTGAAACTGGTAGCACTACCGTCAGTCTGCTCCGAGGCGGACCGCTCAAATCCTGTCGCATACGAGTGACCATTGAATACAGAAGTTGGCGGTAGAGGCGACGCGCTCTCAGATTTCACCATCGTGCTTCGGTCCATGGGAAATGAGGTGCGTGTGTCTTTAGTTGTAGGGAACGATTTCATTTCGGGGACGGTGGAGTAGGACACGGTATGCGCAGTGCCTGGCGCATAGTATGTGGCCTGCTGTATGTTGTACGGGTTTGTTGGGATCGGATCGAACGCGAATGCCCCCGATTGATATGGTACAGAAGTCGTCAAATCATTGGCGGAGAAGATAGGCATATTGATATGCATGTGTGTTGTTGTAGGCTGATAGCTTCGTGATACTGGGGCATTGGTCATGGCTCGTGGAACATCATATGGAGGTATCATGTTCGCCAGGTGGAGGTTTGGGACGTGGATGGAAGACTCTCTTCGTTGGTGCCAGAATTCGACGTGGTGAGAAGCAACAACCGTAGCCATATCAGACGAAGAAGCTGATGCCAGTGGATAGGCAGTGGGTCGAAGAGCCTGTAGACTCAGCCACCAAGCGTAGGCGGGTCTTTGGACAGCGAGAAAGAGAAGTCTCGTACTTTGTATAAGCAGCTCACGAAAGGGATAGGCAGGCTCGAAGGGTGTGGGGCTTTTGCGATGGTCGTATGTATATAAACTTTGTCGATACGGAATATGGTTGGGAGAGAATATGGGGGGTATACATAGGACGGCCAACTTGCCCACTGTTCCCAGCAGCCTGCAGAAAGACCAGGGTGACGGTTGTCGTGGGATAGGTTAAGGCCCTAGTGGCAGGGAGGCATTCGGAAATCGAGACCAATACACATGCAGCAGAATGGACATGGTTATGGACTTGAACAAGGTAGTTCGTACCACATGTGGTCAAGGAATGATATGTGTCTGCCACAGTTGTTGCTTGGTAAAGGAGGTCTAGTGAGGGCCCGACAGGCTTCGAAAGTGCAGGGGAGGACAATCTGCAGAGTCGCAGAATGGGGACACCGGGGCGTGCGACATGACAGGGATGATCGTGGATGCTCACGGCACCTCTAGTCCAAACGGAACCGGGGTGACGGCAAGGTGTGAATAGACAGGCAGTGGCTGCACCGCCTGGTCTCAAGTCATGACGTGTGGGGGTCCTTCCAATGAGACAAAGGCCCAAACCGCAACTCATCAGCGGCCTGTTCATGGCGCATTAGAGGTGTCATCCGGCCGCATTGTCGCCATATTCCCAGCAGCTTCAAATAGCAGGTCATTGTATTCCTAGTTTTGATCGGCGAGAACGAGCGTTTGGCAGAGGCTGGAAGTCGCACCTCGTTGCCATCGCTGTTTGAGCCCCCTGGAAACTGGCTGCCCCTTCAGAGCGTGTGACGATGCCAGTGGGGATCGTACGCTTTCGATTGGAATTCTATAGCCCATCTCGTGCCCTGACAGAACCGATAGTGGCTGGGAGCTTCACGCATGCGCCTTTGCGACGGCGGCCATGGCGGATGACCGCTTACTCCCAAGGCGTCGATGGCCATGCTCGCCAATCTCCTACTCTTTGGGCTAAGCCGATGCGCCTCACCAAGGAGACGAGACGGCGAATGGTGAGCCTCACTGGTGGTAACACCGTGGGTGGCGAGACGGAAAATATTCAGGCCGGGCGACAGGCCGCTCGTATGGCAGCCCCCAACTGTCGCCCTTGCGGGTGCTCGAAAGTGGTTGACGGACGGCCTCTGGCAGGGTTGATCTCGCAATCCTGGCGCCACTTCGGCGATGGTGTTTTCCGAATGATCGGATTCCCAGCTGGTGGCTGGAGCGATAACTGAAAAGCCAGATTGATCGAGCCAGGCTCGTGGCCAAGATGACGGCCGGGGCAGGCGTGTGCATCGTCAAGGATCCATTGTATGGTGGTGTAGGCAGCTATCCGTCCACCCCACTGAAGCGGATCTCAGGTTAGCGGCAGTCCCAGCCCCTCGGGAGCTTGGCATCCATCGGCCAAGCCACCATCCCTGCAAACACCACGGCCTTCTTCCAAGCATGGTTTCTCCGCCTTAGCTACCTACTTCCCATTGCCACATCGAGAACGCCATGCAGCAGGATCCTTCGGCCCCGGTCCCTGCGCAGTGTGTCTACCACCAGCCATCAGACGGGTGGCTAGCCGCCACGCGATGGCCCGCGCGTCATCACTGGAGCTTTTCGTCGCCGACGTCTGCTACCCCCCGTGCTATGTAGGTATACAAGCACAGTGATGGATAACGGTGTCCCAGTACCATGGCCATAGCCAGCCTCGGCTTGAAGCGGCACGCCATGTTTTGGCGTTTTACGAATGGCCTCGGAGTCTCATGCACGCCTACCGGCACGGTTCGCCATCGCGGCTTACTCTTTCTCTCCCTGAACGAGATTCCATTTCCTACGATGCGTACCCATGGTACAGTTCAAACTAGCCTGGCCGATTGCATAAGCTCGATTCGATTGACGATCTTCGCCTTCGCCTTGCCTTGGAACGAAATCGGCAGCCTAGCGCCGACGGCCCTCACATTCGGCGGGGCCTTCTTCCGCCCACTTCGGCCTACAGCATTCTTGAGCCTCTTCTCTCTCTGGAGTTGACTTCGTCTCCCGTGGATCTCATTTCTCATTTAGGTAGATGCGGTGTGTCTAGCTAGTCCTACATGCTTGGGGTCAAGCTAGCTCAAGTCTCACCTCCGATCTCCCGGCTCAGATTCAGCTAGGTTGAGCTCGGAACGACCCTGGTTCTGGTGACGACTACGGATCGGATCCTGTCAATACCTAGTCAACTCGCTTTCGTGTTCGGCCTCATCACTACAGGGTCTACTGCAGGTCGCCCAAACCACAAAGGGGGGCCAAACTTTACGTATTGGTGGGTGTCAGCTGCAAGATCTAAGACAGGCGTGGGCATGACGCATGTGGGCGAGGGGTCTCGGATCGTTGGGATATAGGTTTTCCCACCCCTATTGAGGGACCTGCAGTAGCCTCAAACACGCCTCGATGTTGGACTTATTTTGGAAGGATTTGATGACTGAGCTTGTGCAGAATAACACACAGAACAGGCAGGAGACCTTTGGGTACTGGGTGATCCGGCAACGCATGGCACACACGCCTCCGATCACCTGAAATTCCCTTTCTCGGTCCCGACAAGCGGTCTGACAATGCGTACGCGTGCCGAAAAAAAAATCGGATCCGCGAAACGGAGAGTCTAGGGGTTCCCCTCTTCCCCTTCCAGACCGT
>Ga0182211_1000600_pt1 | contig 11215 bp, 11 predicted proteins | sample G5R1MG_20_FD_129660 | JGI IMG/M metagenome (GOLD analysis project Ga0182211, IMG submission 129660) | Switchgrass phyllosphere microbial communities from Michigan, USA - G5R2_MAIN_03OCT2016_LD1 MG | ecosystem: Host-associated > Plants > Phyllosphere > Phylloplane/Leaf | place: USA: Michigan... | reverse complement strand
ATCAACAAGACCAGTAGGATGAACTTGGACTTTGTCCATGTCAATACCATTAGCGCCAATCTTCATCAGCATCTTGTGGCCGTCACCCGTGGCATGGGCACCATTGGTTGTCGACAAGTTGAAGGTGTCTGGCCTGTGCTTCTTCAGAAGCGAGTCCTCTGTGAAGTCGGCAGCATAGCCACCGGTCGCGAGAATGACTGGGCCCTCTAGTGTCGTCTCCTCGTTGTTGAAGAGGTATGTGACACCAGTGGCGCGGTTGCCCTCGGTGTTGACCTTGAGGACCTTGGCCTTCTTGACGAGCTGCACGCGCTCTGGCTCGGCCTCGGCCAGCTCCTCGAATCGCTGCATCAGCGCATAGGTAATGGCCATGCCGGGGAACTTGGCGTCGTGGCCACGGTGCGTCCGGGGCTGGGAGTGACCACTAGGTCGAATGTCAGTTTTCTGCTCAACTGGAATCAATACACGGGCCAACAACATACCCCAACCGCGAAACGAGCGTCAAGTCGAGGTTGAACACATCCATCAGCCACTCAACGGCGGCGGCCGACTTGTAGGTGAGGACCTTGATCAGATCCGGCCGCGCCTTGTCTCGCGCAGACTTGAGTGTGTCATCGTAAAACTGCTTGACGCTGTCGCCAATCTGGTGGTCTACTTGTGTCCTTGTGAGGGCACCGTTGATTCCGGATGTGGCCTTGGTGGAGTTGCCTCCCATAAAGTCTACCCAGGTCAGCCTCGGATCAAAGACGTTCGGGCCCGGGGCGACAGACTGTTCTTGTCGAGGAGCACTACATTGCCGCCGGCAAGATAGATGGTGTGAGCAGCGCTCAGGCCGGACACTGTCGCCGTGATTAGCCACCGTCCTCATGGGGCGTGGTCCAAGAGAGATTGCTTACAGCCAGCGCCAACGACGATGACCCTTTGTGGCATGGTGATGGAATGGGGTATCTGGGGAAAGGGGATGGAAAGTAGAGATGGGGTCGGTCTAGTGAGGTGTGGGGAAAGGGCAGGCTGACAGACAGTCTTTATTCCAAGCTGGCAGATCACACTGGTTCGGCCGGTGTCGTGAGTCGCCAACTTGAGCCTCGGAACTTGGGTGGAGAATGCGCTAGCTCAAGCCCGGGGGCGCTGCAGCGGCCTCGTCCAATCACACGCCTGGCGTTTGTACTATGGGCGCAGCGCAGCATGTGAAGGCGCTCAGCTCGATTCGCGTGCACATGACCCGCTGCAGGGCCGGCCGGCTGTTCACCCATGGCGGAGGCGTCGTCGAAACGGCGTGGTTGGCAGGCATGTGAAGAGTCGGTGCACTCCCTCACGGCAGGGGGTTAAGATGCCGAGGTCGATGTTGTCGTGCTGCAGGTACTCTGGACGGGGTTACTTTGACCCTTCATATACGACGTAGGATCCGCCGTGGGGATGTGATAGTAGGTACAGAGCAGCAGTACGTATTGGCACCCCCCTTTCTCTCCAACCCAGCCTCAACCCTACCGCTCGCATGGACCGGGTCTCGGCCAGGCTACATGACATGTCTACGCGTTTCCTGTGTCTCTTCTTCAGTGGCAAGCCACCGTCTTCGTACTCGATGACTGGCTGAACATCAAGTACCCCACAAACGCCCCCACCGCCACGGCCAGCATAATCCAGCCGTTGTATGTCATGAACAGTAGCCTACCCACCATCAATCATGGACCCTTGACGAAGAACGAGCGCTGTGCAGACTTACATGATGAAGAACGAGTAAAAGACCTGCACCGCATACAGCACTGCCTTGACCATCCTCTGCTGCTGCTCCGCTTTCCCACCGTTTCGTCCTGCAGGGCCAAGTAATGAGCTCGATTCATCTGCGCCGTCTTTTGTGTTCGCGCTGCTCTCAGCCAAGGTTCACAGGGCACAGGTGACGGAGAAGACGAGTGGAGGACACAGGCCCAGCCAGTCTCCATCCAGGCCCGTCTGTGTCCACGAGATCATTTGCTGCCCAGGGAAAGGCTGATCAACTCACCTCTTATATCCCCACCCCGTCGCCCCTCAGCCGCGCCCTGGGCGTATGCCTCGTACCGTCGGGACATCTCGCGGACCGCTTCGTAACCAGCCGTGAGCAGGATGATGGCGATGAGGGAGACGATCAGGGAGATGGTGCCGTCGATGCGCCAGCCGCGGAACACGATGCAGAGGTTGGTCGTGTCCCATGTAAACAGCATCTACCGAAGAAGCCTTGTCAGCGACACACTCGAGACGCTGGGGACGAGTGGAGAGCGAGGCCGTACGTTCATATTGCACGTTGGCGCGTCACCGCCCATGCCTGGCATTCCGGGCATGCTGTGGTCGCCGTGGTCCATGTGGCCGTGGTCCATTGGTGAGTGCGCCATCGTGCACGGCTATTGCAGACGCTGTTTTAGGGATCCGTGTCGGGTGAAGACAAGACATGGCTGACCCAATGCACGCAACCTGGGTAGCTGTAACGCGTCGCACGGGCCGGCGCGCTCATTGCGGGGTTGAGCAGGTTACGCTCACTTCTCCCTCTGCCCCCGCATGCTCTGGTGCCTACTACCCTAGTGACTACTGTAAGCAGGTACCGATCCTAGACAGCACACACATGACACATGAATTTCCGGGGCTGTGACGGGCATCAAGAGTAGTCGATTCGTCATGACATAGAGCATAAAAGGCCCTGAATTTACGGTTTCCATACAACCGGTATAAAACACACCACGCGCTTCTGCCGCGAACGCCCGCTGCATCGCATCGCCACTTCACCATGCCACAGTCATGGAGCCCACTTGGACCGCCGTTGAACATTCAGAAATGGCACGTATCAATCCAGAAGCCAAGCGCAACGCTACGTCCCATGCGTGTCCACTGACCTCACGTTCCAGGGTCGCCGAAAACTCCCACATGCTCAAGCCCCCAATCAATAACTACTGTGTGTATAACGACGAGGCAACCGTCATGATTGTCGGCGGCCCCAACGAACGAACAGACTACCACATCAACGAGACGCCCGAGTGGTTCTACCAGTACAAGGGCCCCATGCTGTTAAAAGTCGTAGATCAGGCTCAGCCAGCCGGCCAGCAATTCCGCGATATTCACATTCACGAAGGCGACATGTTTCTCCTGCCGTCCAATACGCCGCATAACCCGGTGCGCTTCAAGGACACCGTCGGCGTGGTCGTGGAGCAGAAACGGCCACGGGGCAGTCTGGATCGTCTGCGGTGGTACTGTCAGAGTTGCGAGGACCAGGTGCATGAAGTTTCGTTTCACTGTACGGATCTGGGGACGCAAATCAAGGAAGCCGTGAATGCGTTCAAGGCCGATCATGAAGCGAGGACATGCAAGAATTGCGGGACGCTTTGCGATACGGCGCCACAGAAGAAGGCGTAGACTCTTTTGCTGCAAGACCTGCCGGCGCTGCGTGTCCCTTGTGCGGCGAGTAAGTCACAGACCTTTCCACATGGTCTTTGTAACGTGATCGGGTTTCTTTCGGCTGGGCTTCACTAGACCCAGGTATTTCAATTCAGCAAGTGCTCGCTGGAAGAGAGCCCTGTGACAGAGGAGTCAATCGGAGAGAAGATTGCGTCGTGTATTCGCTGCTTACATTGTCTTTGGCTCGTTTTCCTCCTCGCCATCGCCTGCAATGGCGTTGAAAGCCGACCACAGATCGCTCACATTGATCAGTGTTCCTGATTCGAGATACATCTGATATACGATGGCGGTCGCGGGTTGGGTCGCAGAAAGTGCCGCGGCATTGCCATCGATACCCGTGCAGCATTCGCAACCCAAATAGTCGTGAGGAGAAGCAAGCGCACGCTCAATGGCGAAGCGTGGCCTGGCCTGAAATACTTCAGTGTGCGGTGACTTGAGGTCGTAAATGAGAATCTCCGAGAGAAACATTGTCCGTGGATCAATGAAGGCGCTCGTAAAGTATTGTTCAAGTTCATCATGGAAGCGCCCGACCAAATCCGAGTACGCCTTGTCCTGCTCGGACAGCGCAGCTTTATGCTTGCTCAGCAGCACTTTCTGCGCAACGATTGTCGTCCTGAGACTATCATTGCGCACATCATGCTGTGTGCGGAGAGGCACATTCGTATCGTTATGCTTCAGTAGACGTTGGAGCTCATGCTCATACTCAGTGAGATGTAGGGGGAAGTAGTCTCCGACAAGCTCATCGATAGAAGCGAACAGATCTACCAGTTTGTCGGACGAAATCTTCTTCATCATCAGCATGCTTTCGCGCAAAATTGGTGAGCCAGAGATCTCTCCTGCTGCTGCACGTATCCATATAGTCGATAATCGGGCCTTGGGGAGCATCTGGAGGGCCTCACGTATGCTGGCAAGGACCTTCGAGGCATGACTGAGCGTTGACAGAGCTTGCTGGCCAACTCTTATTCGCTGCAGCAGTACATTGAAGAGTTCTTCATCAGAATCGAGCATGGCGAGAGCGTCTTTCACTTGCCCGGATTCCAGCATATCCTCGACATGTTTCCGAAACGACGGCAGGTTGCGAAGTGACTCAAAGGCTTCTGGAGACAAGTCCTTGAAGAGTATATCTTCTTTCAAGAAAATGGTGGGATAGCTAGCGTAGAAGTGCGACATGTACGCGTACTTGAGCCCGTCGTAGAAGTCCTGGGTGTTCTGCACATGGTCTTTCTGACGGTCCAGCATACGACGGCAAAGAGTTGGTCCAACACAAAAGCGAGAATCTGTGTGGGCAACCGTTGCGCGGAATAACTTCTCAATGATGTCGTCTGACTGGATAACATCAAACTTCTCGCCCTCGAGATAGCGGAGTGAGTTACCCGACAAACGTTCTTCAAAACTCTCTGCTGAGGTGGCTATTCCGAACAGTAGTACAAACGGGATACGGTCAAGCCATGAGCTGCGGATAGGATCAGTACATGATTCGGAAGATCAGTAGACAAATACATACTAAAAGAGATCCACCATGTCAGTGAGTAGCCCTGCATCAAAGGCTTCACTGTCTTGAATAGCGACGACGACATTTGACACTTGGCTCTTCTTCTGCCACTCCAAGATATGACCAAGATCGTAATTCAGTAATTTGGGTCCGCTCCTCGAAGTTGGCAATGGTCGATCCCCATCATCGTCATCATCTTCTCCAATGCGCGATGTTGCTTTTTTGATAAGCGTCTTGAGCAACGCCTTGAGGTTGGGACATTCGCTAGAGGTCAAACAAATAAATGAACTGCCTGCATCTTGCGTGACTTTTCGACCCAAGCGTTCAAAGAAAGGCCCATGCGAGGCGATGCTGGGGCCTGCAACGACCAGCGCCGTAGGTATCGCACATCTAGGCGCGTGTGAGGATGCGACGATGAAATTCACGATCCTTTCCTGCGTCGCGCTGTCCGCACCCTCCAATGTGTCCTACCAGAGGTTAGTCTGTACAGAGCTTGTATCTCAGAGCGCTAGTATACCTGGATGCGTTGTTCTTGTTGTGCCCAGAGCTCGTGATACACAGCTAGGCGTTGCGGGAGTTGTGCGTGGGGATCATGTCCATGCGTGCATTGACGTTTTGCAGGACGTTCATCTTTCCCCGGAGGCTGATACACATAGCAGCGCTGGTGCTCCATCTTCTTGCAATGGGCGGATGCGCAATCTTCTACAAGATAACGAATAGAAAAGATAGGCACCGGTAGGGGATGGACACAGGTGGCGCGAAACACGTAAGCACGGGACTTCGCGAATTTAGTTAGACAAATCACCAAAAAACATCATTTTTCCTCGGGTGTGGTAAAAGGGATTGAAGACGATGCTACAATATTTTGATATTTCATCATGTTCCTCTACTACTGGTCCTGGACCTACCTGAGTTGTGTTGGTCTGGGAAGTTCGCGCAAAGCGAAGCAAGTCGTCATTCTAGACGATTGCCTGCCGCTCAATCCATCGAATCCAGTGAATTCGAGGTAAGCTCACGATGTCGGCCGTCTACTACGAATACCGATTCAAGAAGTTGGTGGCTTATGGATAGGTGATTGTTAACATTTCAAGGCAGACTTATGCGTAATTGCACTATCATATGTGCCAAATTTGCATAGTTACTGCCGGGATTGGTTGTTCTTACGGCACAGCAATTCGTCTCGTCAGCATGTCCTGTAAGCGCACTGGCTGTATTTAGTCATGGTCCTCTTCAGTCACTCCAGGGCAGCCGTCCATCTTGGTGTCCGGATATTCATATCCGCAGTAGAGGCAGTATCGGTAGGTGTCACGCAGATATAGGAGCACCTTATGGAGGCGCTCAGAGACTGGCAAAGCCTCGAATTCTGCGAGCTCTGCGTCCTCGTCTTCGAGGTCGTGTTCAAGGGTTGTGTAGAAGGGGGTCAAATCCTGTCCCTGGGCCATCTTGGAGTCGTCATCCTCGTCTTCAGCAGCCAGTGTCGGTAGCCGGGACGAAAGGCTGTTCTCCAACTCACGGCGCTGTTGCCGTTCGTGCTTGCTCGCCACTCTTCGACGCGCACGGGTACGCCAAAGGACAGGGATATCTTTCAATGGTTTCTCACTGGCCTCTGATGCGCCCTGGTCTTCTTCTGCCTTGTCAGACAGTCGTTCGGCCGTTCTTTGGGCGCTGTCGAGATCTCGTTCGAGCTTCTTCTCTCTCTGCTCCTGCCGTCGCATCTCCAAGTAATCAGCCTCCTCTTCCTTGGAGCGCTTGACGAGCCTCTCGGCCTCTTCAAACTGTTCCCTGAATTTGCGCTTCTTTTCCGATTCCAGACCAATGCCGCCACGGTCTTCTTTGACGTTGACTCGAATGGGGTCCTTGCGCGCGTGTTCGGATCTGCCCAAGGCATCGCCCTGCTTGAAGCCAAACTTGGCCATCATCCTGAATCCCTTGTTGGTTTCGGGCAGCGCCGTGGCCAGCGCTGCCTCCCGGGCTGCCTCTGCCTCTTCCTCGCGCTCGGCCTTTGTCTTCTGTCGCGCTCTGGCTTCGCCCTGGTAGCCACGATTAGCTCAGCGGATTCACGAGATCAGCAGGGAAACAAACCTCTTTGCGCTTGCGCGCGGCGCGCTGGAGGGATGTTTCATGCTTCGGACCTTTTGGCGCATCTTCAAAGACCATGTTCATGTAATCATCGTCCTCGTCCGATTGCGCCATGTTTCCCGCTACCGGTGATGAAGATCGCCCAAGACGGTCGCGGCAAAGTCCTGACTTCGCGCGGCGCGACCAAGACAATAAGCGTGCTTGGCGCAGAGACCAGTCTCACATTGCCTCAAATAGCTTTGCGGTGACCCTGTACAACAAAGCAGCCCCACGCCAGCAAGAGATTGAGCCTCCAAACGTGAAGTGCCGGTCGCACTAAGATCTTCCGTCCACGCCGGCCCTGGCGGGGATCCTGCTACAAAACACAAGCTCTCAGCTGATTGTTGTACACATTGTTTCGGCTGCTGCCGATCCAAGATGAGCAGGCGTGCGCAACACGAGCAACAGCAAAGCGACTTTGGCCGCCCGCAGAATACCGAGCAGAATACAGAGCAGGATACCGAGCAGGACACCGAGCAGGATACCGAGCAGAATACCGAGCAGAGGCAAGCGCCCACACTCTATCCAGACAGTGAACTGACCGCCCAGTTGGTTGCGGACAGCACAAATCAGCTTGCCACAGGCCGCCTAGGATAAGGAGCTAACCATGGCTGCTCGGTGCCAGACCCCAACCATCTCTGTCTGCCACATGTGACGCTGGCGCCAACCGATGGGATGGTGGCTAATGCGCTTCGGCTCCGTAATGTGACCGGAGTGGTGGCAATCATTTCGGAGTGCGGCCACAATGGGCTACTCTCAGCTTCTTCCCGATGTCCCATGCGCTTTGTTGACGATGTCACTCGTCCGCCCGTTGAACATTCGACATCTCCACTCTCTTCGGCGAGGCGCAGGCCAACGGAGATCGTCGCCTTGACTCTGCTGTGGGCATGTGCCTCTCTCCATACGTCTACTTTTGACATCTTTTGCTTCCCGAACACCTGCTTCCCCGCAGTTCTCCACTTCCCTATATTATTCGAGGGACACCTCTTGTAGGTAGGCTATCGACGCCCGCTTTCAGATCCGCGCCGAAGCAAATTTCCTCTGGCTTATCGATCGCTTTCTCAGCCTTATTTATTCCCACACCCATTCATCGACTTCCATAGCTCATCATGGACAATAAGGTCGAGTCCTCTCAGGAACAAACCGAGTATGGAGCCCCCCCACGCAAGGGCGGTGTCTTCAATACCTTGTATCCTCCTGGTCCTCAGCCGGGGGCCAAAGGGCGCATGAAGAACCACTGCAGGCGGTTTTGGTGGTGTGGTAAGTCATCTGCATCCAGGCCAGAGTGGATTTGCGTGTTAATACTGCTCAGATTGTCTTGTGTTAATCGTAGTCGTCTTGGTCATCGTACTGCCCATAATCTTTGTCGGCATTCCCAACATTGCACAACACGAAATCAACGCGTCAACCCTGGAGGTGCAATCGGAAGAAGTTACCAGCCCATCGCCTGATGGCGTGCATCTCAAAATCCAAACCGTCGTCAAGAGTGGCAGCAAATTCCACCCCGTCATCGAGCCCTTCCGCGCTGGGCTCTCGCTCAAGGGACAGAGCCCGTTCCTCTACATTGACATCCCCAAAGCCAAATCAGAGGCAACGACTTACATTTCCATCGACGAAAGCGTCAAATTGGCCTCCAAGGAAGGCTTCTCCCAGTACACGCAGGCCGTGCTTGCTTCCGAAACATTGCAGTTCAACTTGGATGGAAAGACGAAGCTGAAACTCTCTGGGCTCCCCAAAATGAGTGTGAAGTACAACAAGGTCATCACCATGAAGGGTACGTCGTTCTCCATGTCCCCCGTATTTCACAATCCAGCTGACAACCCCAGGGTTAAACAAACTTGCTGGTCTCGACATCACCGACGTCAAAATCCTCTCCGGCAAGGACTCCATTCTCTCCGATGGCTCCAACTTCATCGGCAACGTCCACATCCCCAACCCGTCGGTCATGACGCTCGATCTCGGCAACGTCACCATGAACCTGTTCCTGGACGGCAAGTCCGTCGGCTACTCGCTCATCCCCAACCTCGTCCTCAAGCCCGGCCCAAACGTTCTCCCCATGCAGAGCCGCGTTGACCAGCTTGCCATCCTCGGCCTCGTCCAATCCAAGTACAAGAACGCCGTCATCCCGCTCGAAATCAGTGGCAACTCCAGCATCAACAGCAACGGCGAGCACCTGCCCTACTACGAAGCGGCCATCAAGGCCAACACGATCAAAGTGGACTTGAACATTGCGCCCGCGCTCGCCGGCATCGGCATCAACATCACCAGTTCCGGCTGAAGCGCAACTGGACGATGGGCTGTACACGCTAACCGTCGTGCTTCCCGGGATGGGGTTGGGTGTTGCGTTATTGGAAGTGTGTTGAAACGGCGACTTTAGTCTAGTGTATAATAAATCAATACCCTTTCGCACCATACGCTACATATGGCTTAGCTTGTATTTGCATCGGAAAACCACACCAATGGCGCGACCGACTTGCCGCAGCCCTCCTGTTATGTGAGGGTGAATGCTACTCTATGTACAGAACTAGACAGTACAGACCGAGTACTTGCACCGAATTGCTCCATCGCTGTGCGTTTACGACCCACTCTCCCTTGGGGGAACCACACGCTCCGCTAGTTACGCCCGTTGGGTTTTGCGGCAACCAGCAGCACCAGACTCACCGTTTCCCACTTCCCCATCGCGCAGGGGTTCCTCTGTCGGTCGTGCCACCATGGATCCCAGCATGCTCATTTCCGCCCTCATCCAATGGAGAATCCTTGCCTTTTTGGCGTCGTCACATGTGCGCGTCCGAGGTCAGAAAGTGAACACTTGCTCGGCTTCCCCAGATACCATGCACAACCCCACAGACCTTTCTCCGCGTTGATCCGTTTCGAGACCATGCCGTATTTGTCTACATCCCGAAAGACCCAGGGTAATGCCTGCTTTGGCCGGCTTGTGGCGTCTACAGCGATGAGTATGTGCGGACATCGGTGACATGTGGTGGCGTGCGGAGAAGGAAGCTACAGCTGCATGTCGGTCTGGTCTTGACGGAGGCAGATCAGTCAGTCACTGCACGTGTTGGAAATGCGCAGATCGACCGTGGCCGAAAATGTCCATGTTCATGGATTGGACCTTGTTGTTGCATATCTAGCTGTGTGCAGGTAGGATCCCATCACCCCTCCAGCTCCCACTCGTCCCTGAAGAACTCGGCGATGTGAGCAGCAGCTTGATCGCCCACGGCCTTTTCAAGCCTTCTCCCACAGCCACTCTCTCCCGAGACAGCACCGAGAGCGAGAAGAACCATCTCTTGTAGACTGCCTGCGACATCGCTAAGAGCGATGACTTGTGATTCCTTCAGTGGCGGGACGGTAGTGCAGTATGGCAGCAGATCTCGCACGGCGAGTCGAGTAGTGCAGCCCTGGGAGGTAGACGGGAGTGGAGCGATCACTGGGCCTTGATATTGACTGCGACTTGAACGATGAGGTCCGGACCCAGCCGGGATGCTACGGTCATGTTCGTCCGAGCCGTCGACCTGGAGCACAGCAGCGTTGCTACACGGCGGCGTCGTGTCTCGTGACGATGACGGAGTCAACTTGGTCTGTTCGTTGCTCCGCGTGCTCGTACCAGTAGGATGAACGCGAATTCCCATGATGATGGGAACGTTGACCCTGGCTTGTGTGGAGTATCGCTCGCGCAGATTTGCTGTGCTCCGCTTGGTGTGCTGGTTTTCCACTGCGCCGGTGCAAAGTGGCATACTAGGTCTCGATTACGCGGTGGACGAGCGATAGCAATCCGTCAGTACCGTGCGATGGATGTGTCGTCGGTCTCGCTGCCTTGAGGCTGTGCAAGTTGGGTGATGCGTGAGGGCACCGATGACAGTGACTTGGCTGAGGAAGGTACTTTGGTCCTGCACGGAAGGAACACGCGTGGTGATGAACAAGTGAGAAAAACCATGCCACGCGAACTCATTGGATCGTTGTTTATACACAGGGTGCCGGGTCAACGCATTGTATCTACAAGTAGAGTGCATGGGTATCGTGAGAGGAGAAGGTATACAAATGGCCGAATAGAATCAGATGCGGTTTAACGGTCGGACGAGGGCTGCGATGTGGGGGGCGGAGGCTGTTGGCGGGCAGTGTCTGTTGTATGCGCCGTTAATGACACCCCAGAGGTACTTGCACCCGCCGGTTGCTTGCCCTCCTTCTTCT
>Ga0182211_1000599_pt1 | contig 11215 bp, 7 predicted proteins | sample G5R1MG_20_FD_129660 | JGI IMG/M metagenome (GOLD analysis project Ga0182211, IMG submission 129660) | Switchgrass phyllosphere microbial communities from Michigan, USA - G5R2_MAIN_03OCT2016_LD1 MG | ecosystem: Host-associated > Plants > Phyllosphere > Phylloplane/Leaf | place: USA: Michigan... | reverse complement strand
GTGCCAGCGGCACAGGAGGCGGCTTGACGCTTGCAGCATGATTGATCTTCCCGTGGTTACCCCACAGGTTCAAAGTCTCCGCCACCTCTGGAACGCAGTTGGGGATTTGGGCCGTGGCTTTCTGGCCAAGTCGCCGTTCTTTCACCCCAGCAGGCACGTCTTCCCACGGTTCACGCCCGGCCCAATCTACGTGTTACCATGGAGAGTGTACGGGCGCGGTGAGAATGCCGCCGCTGGAAGTGGCGGTACCGTGGAGGTGATGTGAGCATCGATCCAGGACCGTGGACGACGAAGTCACTTCGCCCCGTCGTCTCGCACGCCATGTCCGGATCTACCCACCATCAGCGAATCATGACGGAAAATTCGCACCGAAAGTATCATTCATGCTACGAGGGTCCCCGCAGCGTAGGCGCTTTGCCCAGAGCGACAACACCTCTCAACGCCCTCCGTCCTAGCCATGGAGTGTTGGATGCGATGCGACATCACGCTACGGAACGTCTCCGACTCTTGTCATGCACGGGTTGGCACCACGGGACCCTCGTAAGCGCAATACGTTGCATACGCCATCTTCGCCGGCCTGGATACCGTATCAAACCATGGTAACTGGCCCATGGTAGCAGCTAGCAATATTGGTGGCGTGCGTTCCTGTATCCCAGGCCTGGAAAGTCGCATGCAGACGTACGAGACGTACCATGCATGCAGCCGCAACAGACATCCCTACCGCCCTACCGCCTCGATACAGTCGACGGCGGGTGCCCTCCGCCCTGCCGCCACTGGCTTGCTTGGTTGTCAAGACCGCCTACACCGATGCTCGGTAAGCTAGAGGATGTGCCAAAAGCAGAAATCCAACGCATCCGACGCCCCAGCCAGCCAAGCTTCGACAAGCAGCACACCGACGGCTCCGTCATCCATGGGAACCAGGTCCTGGAAGACGTCAAGGAACCTGGCTATGACACTCCACACGTTGGGCCGCTCTGCCTGGCCGAGAAGCGCACACCAAGGACTGTTTAGCGTACCGACCGAGTTGGGGGACGCTCTACGCATCTGCTCGCAGGCGGTGCCAGAGAATCCCATTGGACGGACGACAACGATCGTTACCGACATGGTACCCGTACCCGCCAACGAGTTTGGAACCGATAGTGTGATGGCCAAGGGAGATGGCCTGGGAGTCACCACGCAAATCTACGACATAGACGTCTTCCCTGGGGTGACCTCCTCTATCGCTAGCGCTGGGTTCGTCCCTACAGGATCGTTCGTCGACTACGCTTCGTTCACTGGATTCGCCGAGGACGGGAGGCCCCAAGAAAAATAAAAAATCAAATCAAAAAAAGAAAACGTCGGGGTTGACAAGGCGGGCCATTGCTCACAGCACAGCCAGGCCTTGTACAAATGGCTGTACCTTGACCTTCCTCTGCAGAAAACACGGGTAGGTACAGCTCGTGGACGGCTCATAGCTTCGCGCTCTCGACGATCAAGGCATGACTCTTGGTGAGCACCTGGATTGCGTCCCTCTCTATCGTCCTCGCCAACGCCTGACACGTCGGAATGTCGTGGATCAGGCCAGCGCACATGCCCAGACTCCAAACCCCCGCGTCCACGTCTCCGGTCTCGTACACGCCCTGGCCCCGCTTGCCGCTCACGAGATGGGCCACATCCTGGAACGCGACGTCCTTCTTCTCCCTCTCGATCTGGACGACTTCCAACGACACCTTGTTCTTGTGCAGCCGCGACGTGTTGCGGAACGTGCGGAGGCAGAGGACCGTGTCGTGCTCGGTCGCGGCGACAATGGCCTCCTTGACGTTGGGGTGGATGGGCGATTCGACGGTGCACATCCACCGGGTGCCCATGTTGACGCCCGAGGCCCCGAGCGCCAGCGCGGCCGCCACCTGCCGGCCGTTGGCGAAGCCGCCCGAGGCAATGTAGGGGATCTGGAGCTGCTCGGCGCACAGGGAGAGCAGCAGGAGCGACGTGGTGTCGTATTCGCCGCCGTGGCCGGCGCATTCGATCCCGTCGATGGAGATGCAATCCACGCCCAGCTTCTCCGCCCGCAACGCATGCTTCAGCGTGACGCACTTGTGGAGGACGACGACGCCGCGGTCCTTGAGGTACTGCAGGATCGGACTCGGGTCGCCCGCCGTCTCGACGATCCGGATGCCCTCCTCGACGACCACGCGTGCGTACGCGCCGTAGTCGGGCGCATGCATCGACGGCAGCAGCGTGATGTTGACGCCAAACGGCACCGCATTCGGCTTCAGCATCGACTTCGTCTTCCGGATCTCCTGCCGCAACGCTTCAGGCGTCGGTTGGGTGAGCGCGGTGAGCATGCCCAGTGCGCCCGCGTTGGCGACCGCGCTGGTCAGCTCCGCCTTGCCCACCCACATCATGCCGCCTTGTACCAAAGGGACCCGAATCCCGAGCCGTTCCGTCAGCCATGTCTTGAGCGGCATCGCGTTCGAGTCGGATGCGAGCGAGCAAGAATTACGGGGGGTAGAGGGAGAGCCGATCGCGACGTGTGCTGCAGGTGTTGGGTGGAATCGGTCGTCTGCGACCAAAGAGGACAGCGGATCCAGACGGCAGACAGCTCGCTCGATCCAGGGCGTGGGCGGTAGTTGTTGCTGCCGTACGGCCCCTGGGGCGGTGAAGCACAAGTCAGCTGCCGAGGCACCTGACAGCCAAGCCGAGGCTTTCACATGCCACGCCATCATTTTGGCGTGATTTCCTGTACCCTCGACCACAGCCATGGATACCATCCTTCATCACGTACGACGATGTCGACGAACAGGAGCAATGCAGATTTCAACCGGGGTGTCTAATTAAAAAAAAATCAAAAAAAAATATCTCTTCTCCTTTTTCCATGCCGCACTGGAGAAGCGAGGCGAGCGGGTGAAGATATCCCAAAGCAGCCTCCGTGCCGTGCATGCCCATGAATCATGGCGACAGAGAAACGGCATGAAATTCGTGGAACAAGAACGGTTGGAACCCCTACAACACGCCGCCAATCCTTGGCAGAGCTTACATGACACCACGGCTAGGCCTTGGACGCGAACCGCGTCGTCTCCATGCCCTTCTTCGCCATGATGGAGTCGCTGTCAACAGCGCCGGCCGTGACGCCGACATGCGACTCGTTGTAGGCATCCAGCTCGGCGCCCTTGCACAGGTTGAGGTACATCGGGTACGACCAGGCAATCGCGTAGAAGATGAGGGGAACGCACATGGCCTTCCTGGTCCCGATATGGTCTGCGACGTTCCCGAGCAGGACGGGGCCGATGGCACCACCACAAACCGACGACACCAAGAACGACGCACCGCGTTTCGTGTGACGCCCTAGGCCGCGGAGCGTCAGCGCAAAGATGATGGGGAAGACGCACGACTCGAAGAAGAGCACGATCATCAGCATCGACAGCCCTCCCCAGTTGGGGCGGCTTGTCCCCCCGGTATTGGTGCCCTAGGCAGAGTCAGTCAAGGGATACCAAGGCCACTGGCAACGGCGGCGGCGATGCGTACAATGGCAGCGGAGAGGAAGATGATGATGAGGGTCTGAAAGCCAAGCAGCACGTAGCGGGGCTTCCCGCCCGCGTACAGGAGCCCGGCGGCGGCGAAACGGCCCATGGCGAAAAGTCCCTGAGCGATGGCGTAGAAGTTGGAGCCCTGGCGGTGACTCTCGGTAACGTCGAGATCGGGCCGCGCTTCGGCAAAGTAGTTGATAAAGTACGCGGCCACGCCGACCTGGCCGGCGACGTAGGAGAACTGGGCGGCGACGCCCCAGAAGAGCGTGTATTGCTTGCGCATGGGTTTGTCGGTGTAGCGGGTCGCGCCCGCCGTCATCTCAGCCTGGTCGGCCATGTCGGAATCGGTGATTTCGGGCTGGAGGAGGGTGAGCAGCTGAAAAGGGGGGTTACCGGCAACGGCCAGGACGTACGATCGGAGCCCAGAAGAAGACCACGGCGAGCATTCCCACAAAGCCAGCGATGCCCAGGTACACCCACTGGACAGCATCGAGCGAGCGGCCATCCTGGCCCACGTTCTTGAAGATGACCTGGCCGGCGAGGACGGGCGCAACGACGGAGCCAATCGCCTGCACAGACTGCGACAGTTCGAGACGAAACTCGGACCACTTGGGCGGACCGCAGACGGCGATGTAGGGATTGGCCGACGTTTCGAGCGTCGACAAGCCCGATCCCGCGAGAAACATGGCGCCGCAGAAGCCAGCAAAGCTCCGCTTGACCGCCGACGGCCAGAACATGAGCGCGCCAACGCAGTAGATGGACAGGCCGAGCATGAACGTATATCGGTATCCAAACCTGCGCAGGAACCACCCGGCGTACGTCAGCGGCCCGATGAAATAGGCCCCAAAGTAGGCAGCCTGCAGGCCCGACGATTCGCCCTGGCTGATGTGGAGCGCGACTTGGAAGCGAGAGTTCAAGACATCCAGCAGACCGTATGCGAATCCCCACCTGTGGCCGTCAGTTACCACCCCCCCACGACGCAGATGCCATGCGCACGGCAGAAGGCATGTACAGGAAGAAGAGAATCGTGACCAACGTGACGGGAAGGATGGATTGACGTGCCGTCAAGCCACTCGCACCCGTCACAGCGCCGTTCTCCACGCTCTTGCGTCGGACCTGGTTCTCTTGCCCGTCCGCCACCACCGACGGACGACGGTCTTGCTGCTCATGGACCTGATCGATGGTCGGCTCGCAACCGCCGTCCACCCCGAACAACTTCATGCCTGCGGACCGAGGCAGGGCAGAGGCCAGGTAGAAAAAGGGGAGCGACGCGCGAGTAGGCCGAGACAAGGAGCCGAACAAAGATCAGACGGCGAGCTGTGGGGAAGTGGGGCTTGGAATGAATGCCAACCTCTGTTCCCTGAAGCATCGGTTTCCGGGGAAGAGCTGACGACTTTATGTATGTATTCGACCCAGCCCATGGCGGCGGGGGAGTCATGATGGCCCATGCCGTCCTAAGCAGCCTCCATACCATGCATGTTTGGTAGCGCGTGGGTTGCACCGCTCTAGCGTCGCGGCGAACGTCGGGAGTATCTCTCCTACATAGTACAATACCCTGTACCTAGTAAGACCAGATGTTGTGCCTGCTAGGCCGGGTGAGACAGGGCCAGCGAGAGCCGAATTCATCGTACGTGACCCAACCCGTCTTCTGGCAAGCTCCCCCGCATCGTGCTGCCTGCCTAGTACCTACTGCCCGCACCGTGGATCCCAGTCCTCCGCAAATTTTTTTTTTCTCTAGTAGGGATCCGGTCTGGGGTTGCTGGTCGATTGGGTTTTCCCTCGGCCGCTCTGGCGATGGCAGAGTCTTCCCGAAAAAACTGCCGTCGTCTCGTCTCGTCTCGTCTCCACTCGCCTGCTGAGCCGCCACGGTGAGTAGGTATGTACATAGGTAGGTACCAAAAAATGGGGCTTTCGCATAAGCAGGAGACGGGTACATACCTAGCTACCCCGTGGAGTCCCCAGATCGCCAGAAGCCCATGGCTATCGACGACCACGTGCGCATGGCATGGGGCGTTGCAACGCTATGGCGAACGCCCAACCATCACCAGGCAATTGAAGCGAGCCCGGCCTGGAGGATTGGCCCCTCTGGGGACCATTCCAAGATGCTGCTCAGCACCAGTGGCAAGCAAGGCCTTGGGTATAGATAGGTACCTATGCGCACCCCGGCACTCGCCCAAGGATTTCAGGGTTGTTGACACGTCGTCAGGGTAATTATTCCCTCGCGCATGCTGACGGACGTCGCTGGACGCCCAAGACCCACCCGATCAAGCGTTTCCTACGGCTGTTTTTCCCGTGGTTGTGTTCCCTGTGCTCGCACCAGCAGAGAAGAGTCGTAGGCGCATGTGCGTTCAGCGGTGCCATGCGCGTTGCTTGCGGGAGTGGGCATGGAGAAAAGAGCGCCTGCAAGAGCAAACATGGCAACGGGCGCCAGAACCGCCGTAAACGACTCCATCTCCGGTGCCCGTGTCTGCCTTGGCCGACGGTAGACGCGCAAGGTAATGCCGAGGGCACGTCGCGTCGCAGCCGCCGCCACCTTGTACCTAACCTACTGGCTATGTACATATTTCCCTTCCCGTCTCTTCACCACAGCCCAGCCCAAGTCGCTGGCCATTGGTTGCTCTCGCTCACAAAGCGCGCCCGGAAGGATTGTCGGACGGAATCACCTTGGCTGGGGCGCCGAGCTGGACTCCGCTCACGTGTTTTGCGAGATCTGGAGATGCGGGGAGGTGTGGGGTTAGCGTGACGCCAGGACGGGAGGAGTATAGCGCTATCCCCGTTTTTTTCGACACGGGAGGCAAGTCTCGCCGCCGCTAGCCATAGTGGCCAAACTCATCTCATCTACCTGTGCTCATCCGAAAGAAGCATACACAGATCCTGCCAGCAATACCTCCTTTGGGTACCGAACGATGCAAGGGTGAAGTATGAAAAAAAAACAAAAAAATTAGGGGAAAGGGGAGGGAGAGGGGGAGAAAAGGACACATGAACTTGTTGCATGGATGGGGTGAGAAGAGCAAAACAACAATTCCCCACACAGACATAGATATATATACATATACAGGGACAAAAGCTCCTAGGCGTAGTAAAACTACGCCAACACCTAGACATGGCTTCTCTGGAGCTCGCTGGCTCGTGCCCTCACTCCCTCAGACTCCCCCACGCCCTTGCAAAAGGCACCACCGGCAAACACTTGGCAAGAGATCCCCCCTCTGCCCACTCACTCCTCCTGCCCTGCATTCAGCACCAGCTCAACCACCACCTGGCACCGCTCCTGCTGTGGGTGCTGCAGACTCAACTTGATGGTCCGATTACAGCTCGAAGTGCCACCGAGGCCATCGTCTAGACACTTGACATCTCGACCCGCAATCACCTGGCGCAGGCGTCCATTCTGCGCGTTGCGAATCTCGACGAAATCCGGGTCGAAGAGGAGGACATAGGGTCCGTAGAGGGCCGCATGCCGCGCCTTGCCGACGAATTCCATGATGACGGACCGCGAAATGTCGCCGTTTTTGTTGATGTAGACGGCGCATTCCTCGTAGCAGAGGAGGAATTCCTGGTCCGAGAGCCGGAACATGCCGAGTGGGTCTTGGTTCTGGAGACGCGAGGCAATGGTGGCGACGTGGGGTTGCTTGAGGTCGGGCACAGACCAGGGCTGTTTCTTATCGAGCGTCATGACTTCGAAGCCCTTGGAGGTGGAGATGGCGAGGGAGGAGTGGAAGAGGTTGATGCTGAAGCACTCGGCCGGGATGTAAAACTCGTCGAATTCGCGGAAGAATTCGGTGCGCCCTGTCTTCCACAAGCGCGACTTCTTTTCCGTCGACTTTTGGTACACGGGCTCGAGCACCTTGAACGTGGACGAAATGCCGTCGCGCTTCTTGTAGAAGACGAGCGTCCGGTCTTTGAGGACACCCGTGGCAAAGAAGCCAACGTCACGCGCTCCGGAGAGCTTTTGGGGCGCTCGTCGGGATGAGTCGCTGGCGGGGGCAACCCCGCCGGCAGGGCACACTGCATCGAGATGGTACGCAATCAGCGCCTTGTCTGAAATGAGCAGCATCAGGCTGAATTGCTCGAGGACAGCAATTTGTGTCACTCGTGGTACTTGGATCGCCTGGACATCACGATTAGCAAGGTGCGTCTTGTGTTTTTGCGCGCCGCCGCACGCCTACTCGGGCACTCACTTTGGACCAGCCCCGCGGGTTATCAAACTCGGAGACATAGACACCAATATCGGTTCCAACCGCCACCATGTGCTTTCCATGGGGCTGAGTAAATGCAGTGGCGCAGTTGACGCGAGCTCGACAGATCGGGACGGGACGGCCCAGGTTGACAAAAAGCTTCTCCACCTCCTCCACTGCCCGGTCCAGCGGGGTACCCTTGATCGTGATGGCCTTTTGAGAAGGCATGGCGCTGTCATATGCGAAGGCTGCGTCGGCCATGACTCGCAGACGAAAAGGTTCAGCATTCTGCGCAAAGAGGGCAGTGGCATGGCGCGTCTTCGCAATGATGAGTTTGTCACACCATTCCGCCCGGTTCTGTGCCGAAGATGCATAGAGCGTGTACGTCTCTTTTCCGAGATGCTTGACGCGGAAGGGATAGAGAATCTTTTCATCCCGGCTCGAATCAATGCTTGCCGTGTTGACCAAGGTCTTGCCCATTGACCCCGATCCCGTGTGGGATGAGCCGAGCGAGGTGGATGTGCTGGTGTGTTGTAGCGACCCAGGTCCAGTGCCGTTGCCCGCTCGACCTGGCGTAGCACCCGCCACTCGTCCCGCGACGGTGGTGACTGTCGAGATGCCTTTCATCGTCGAACGCACGACGGGATCGTCGTCTTCGCTTTCAAGTACGAGCAGGTCCATCGGTATGGGAAGTCGGGATACATCGTACTTGTCCGACTTGGTAACGCCGTCGGCTTCGCGAAAGGCCACCGTCTTGGCCAGCACGAGGTAGTGGTCAAACAGCAATGCATGGGTTTCGAGCCAATTAAATCGACTGCCTCCCATTCTCTGCAAGTCACCACGGAAGATCAGCTCACGGCCTAGGTGATCCAGGTTGAGCTCGACGCGCTGCATACCGGGCCGCAAGATGAGCTTGGCCTGCAAGTCCGTCAGGCTGACCTTTCGGCTCATCTCCGCAACCCGACTGTCGCACTCGAGCGTGACCGCCTTGATCTCATCCTTTGCGATTTGAAGGTTGCGCTTCTCCTCATTATCGACGGTCGAGTTCTTAAGCACGGTGTCGATGAGCAGGCCGTAACGCTGTAGCCGATCAATGGGTCCTTTGAGGTACGTATCCCAGCCGAGTTTGTTGGACATTTTGTTCTTCTGGGCTTCGTCGAGAAACGAGCGAAAGAGTATGTTCCGGTCGGCTTCCTGTCGCACCAGGAAACTGGCAAAGGGAAAGGCCGCAGCGTACTCGATGTAGGCATGCTTCGCCTTCCGAATCCATTCCCGGAAGATGTCGCTAAATCCCACAATCCACGGGCCCTGTTCCTGCTGCCGGTATTTGATCTGGGGAAGGAGGTGGTCTTCATTTGCCTTCTGGACTGCGTCCACTTTGCCAAAAATGTCGTTGATGAATCGGTTGAGCTTCTTGGGAGGGATTACGGGCGGCTGCGCAGAGATTAATCGATCGCGGTACAAGCGCCGCCAAAGGTTCAGACGCTCCATGTAGCTGTCTTCTCCTTGCACGATTTCGTGGAGAATGTTCTGGCGCTCAATCTCTTTCTTGTGCGTGCCCTCGAGATCTTCCTTTTTCAGTTTGTGGAAAGTAGCCCAGTCCTCAGACTGGTGAGCCGCCGACTGTGAACTGAGATCGATCTTCTTGAGCGTTCGCTGACAATGGTGCGAGTAGCAGCGGCCAGGACTTGGATGCGTGTGCAGCATGGGCGCATAGCAGCCTGCTCCCGTAAGTTGGAAGATGACGCCCGTCATGCTCGCCGTCGAGAACCTCAACCACTCTTCCTCGTGCGCGAGCGTGCCCGCCTTGTACATTTCTGCCACGACCCGAGCACTCAGTGTTTCGGCGTCGGCGATGTTCATGGTGGGGACCTTGTGGGTAAAGAGAGCGATAAGTCCTTCCTGGACAGGGCCTTCCTTGAGGTCGTTTTCGCCTTCGGTCATGGCCTTGAGCCAAGCAATGATGGAGCTGAGTGCCCATGGCTCGGCGCATTTCTTGAAGTCGTTGGTGGACAGCTTGGCCGGATTGAAGCGCTTGCCGACCGGCAGCGTGGGCAAATCAATCGCCACCGCATCGCCGCTGGTGGGCGTTAGGCTGTTGCCGTCGCTGTCGAGCGCACCTCCATACAGTGTATTTCGGTTGGCGCCCTGCCGCGTCCTGTGGCCTTGTTCTGCGTCGGTCTTTGATCTGGGGAGCGGTATCGCGGTGGGCGCGTTGCTGTGTTGGAGCAGCGATGTGGATCGGGGTACGTGCGTGCCCGTGGGGGAGACCATGTGCACTGCATTGGGGTCGACCGGATACGCGCCACGTGCCGACGGAGCGTTGCGCCAATACTCATAGCTGGTGGAGCCAGTGGAGTTTGTGCTTTGGTGGTTCATACGATGGTCGTTGCCACTCGTCGGGGGTGGAGGGAGCGGTCGATTCGAGATGCCGGGGTGGTAGAACATGTCGGGGGGCTCGCCCGGCATTGCGGGCACGGGTCCGGCAGCCGTCGAGGCCGACAAGGCCGACGCGCTGTCCATGAGCGTGAGCTCATCGCCTTCGTCGTAACTGCGGCGCCGTGCACTGGGCTCCTCGAGGCCGCCAGTGCCAAACGTGTCGACGCGCGCATTGGTCGAGAAGGATGGGAACGGGTGGATAGGATCGTAGTTGTCGCCGGGACCTGCCGCCGGTCGCTGCGAGCCTGACGTGGCCGGGCCCTGGCTGCTCCCAGCCAGCTGGCTGGGGTCGCCTCCGTAGTTGAAGGATGGAGCGAAGCCGCCGCCAAACATGCTGACATCGACGCCCGCGCCCACATACTCGCCGTCGCTGGCACTCGCATGTCCGCTGTGGCCTGTGTCGACGAGGGTGTGCGAGGACGGGTAGGCGCCAAACGAAGCTGCGCCGCCACTGCGCCGGCGCGCCTCGTCGGCCCGGTCCTGCTCCTCAGCCATTTGCAATGCCGCGACACCCGCGAGTGCTTCTGCGTCGCTCTCGTCGCTGGTGTAGGCCTCGGGCATTGGGTACAGGCCCGGCGCGTGGCCATTGACGTGCGCTCCGTTGTGGCTGGGCGCGTAGTGCTGCGCGCCATGGGCCGGGTGACCGCCTGTTGTGAGGTTCATGACATCGTCGAACAGGTTGTCCTGGTAGGTTTGGCCGTTGGGCGACGGGAAGTACTCGTCGCTGTCAGATTCGGGCGGGGGCGGGGGCAGAGGGCGCGACGAGGCCGTGGCAGGGCGTTGTGGCGAGTGTTGGCGGGGTGGTAGCGCGGGCATGGCAGGTATGGGATTGGTGTGCAGGGTGGGCCACGAGGTCATGCGGTCGATGCGCGGAGTGCCGGTATGGGCGGCATAGGCGGCGTCGTGGCCCGGCGGCTGGGGCAGCGGGGCGTGGTAGGCGGGCGAGGCGGTGGAGGAGTGGCGGGCCGGCCAGTTGGCGCCGTCGTTCTGGTACATCGTAGGCGAGGGGAAGGCAGCCGTGGGCGACGTCGGCGAGAAGCCATAAGGGTGGGCGGCGGTGGCGGCGCGGCCCAGGCTGTTGTCGGCGTAGGCGGCGGG
>Ga0182211_1000598_pt1 | contig 11217 bp, 12 predicted proteins | sample G5R1MG_20_FD_129660 | JGI IMG/M metagenome (GOLD analysis project Ga0182211, IMG submission 129660) | Switchgrass phyllosphere microbial communities from Michigan, USA - G5R2_MAIN_03OCT2016_LD1 MG | ecosystem: Host-associated > Plants > Phyllosphere > Phylloplane/Leaf | place: USA: Michigan... | reverse complement strand
TGTGATATATGAAAGTAGCGGAGACGAGACGGATGATCAAGAAGACGAGGGAGACGAGCAGGAAGACAAGCCAGAGTATCAAGAAGACGAGACAGAGTGTCAAGAAGACGAGACAGAGTACCAAGAAGACGAGACAGAGTACCAAGAAGACGAGACAGAGTACCAAGAAGACGAGATAAAAGATCAAGAAGACGAGGCGCAAGATCAGGAACGCGTTGTGCAGCAAAAGGTTGATCAACCTACTTTAACAGTACCCCTTCTCCCCAAAGAGACGAACGCCGTAGTGCGACCACCACAGGAGCTTACTTCCATGCGGCCTCCACGCAGGAAGGGCAAAAGTACGATATCGAATTGGGCCCAAGGAGTAGTCGATTTGACAAGCTCGCCTGAGCCTCCAACTTCCTTGATGGCACCTCCGCCTGCACGCTATCGAACAGAATCATTTACTGCATCCTCACGACCTACAAGCTCCATGTCGAGTGGTGCACTTGTCATCCTTGCATAGTAGGTACCAGCAACGGGGAACATAATGGACGCACTCAGCTAACGCATAGTACCTATAGCTCTCCGACACCCACAAAACAACGATCTCCCTGTAAAGCACCACCCATCTCCCGCCCTGCAACACCTCCACTTGCTCCACCCAGCCCGTCCAAGCTTGTCTCTCCGTCGAAGAAAAAGCCAGTTATCCCAAAAGCCAATGATTTAGACGGCAGGCCAAGTCTTGACGCCTTTTGGAACCCCGCAGCCGTGAATGAGTGGAACGAGCGTCACTCGCCCGTTAAACTACTCGTGTCACCCAAGAAGCAGAAATGGCGAGACGATATTGCCAAGATGATGGAAGGCGTTGCGCTTGAAGATGGTAGCGATGAAGGCTTCGAATCTCCTACTACAAGCCCCAAGAAGAAGTCCACTAGCAATCCGAGTCGAGTAAAGAAGCAACAACCACCAAACCTTCCCATCGATGCAACACCGAATGTGAAGGCCATCCGCGCCGCACGTAAAGTCTTCTCTGAGCGCAAACACGAGATCGCCGCCGCCTTCCTCGCTGAGCTCGACACCACGATCTGCTCAGGCCGCATCGCCACCCTCTCCGCCCCAACCGGCGGCATCAAATTGATCTGGTCCAAGACACTCAAAACCACTGCCGGCCGCGCGAATTGGCGTAGGGAGCAAATTCGGCTACGCAACGGACCCCTCCCCAGCGACATCGAAGTCGAGATCCGCCACCACTGCTCCATCGAGCTCGCCGAAAAGGTAATCGACGACGAAGAAAGACTGTACAACGTGCTTGCGCACGAATTCTGCCATCTCGCCACCTTCATGATCAGCGAGGTGCGCAACAACCCGCACGGCGCCGAGTTTAAGCGCTGGGGACTCCAGGCCTCGACTGCGTTTGCGCACCGCGGCGTCCACGTCACCACCAAGCACAGCTACCGGATTGAGTACAAGTACGTTTGGGAGTGTGTCGCCTGTGGCTACGAGTTCAAGCGGCATAGCAAGAGCGTGGATCCGGCGCGGCATTCGTGCGGCAAGTGCAAGGGCAAGCTTGTGCAGACGAGGCCGACGCCGCGCTCGGGTGCGGGTACGGGTGCGGGCGCGGGCGCGGGCGTGCCGGGCAAGGACGGTAAGAGGGAGAAGAGCGGGTATCAGGTTTTTGTCAAGGAGAACTTCAAGCGGGTCAAGGCGGGGCTGGAGCAGAGGGGCTTGGATGCGCAAATGGGGAGGGTGATGGAGGTGCTGGGCAAAGAGTATAGGGAGGCGCAGACTGGCAAGGCAGCGGGAGAGGAGCAGGAGAAGAGAAAGCAGCTGGTTGTGGACCTCGTGGACGTGGGGGATGCACTCGATGGATTGCGCATCTGAAGCCGTACGTATCGTGCTTCGATTACTTCTCGCCGGCTTGAGGATGCAAGGCGTCTGGAGCAGGAAGATACTTGTTGTGGTTGGAAAGTGGAATGAATTACAGCATCGATAACGATGCGTTGCGTCGTCGTACCAGCTCCTCTCCTCCTACTTACCTCCCAAGTGCATGTCATCTTTTTACCTAGTTTGAAGCCACCCACATCCATTAGTATCCAAGCCAAATACTCCAATGGGTTGTAGAAACTTCAGAGCAGTACTACCTCAAATTCCATTCCAACACCAGTCCAAAAGGCGCATGTCAGAGCGCTGCTTGTTCCCCGTCTTTCGCCTCCGCCGCACCATCACCACCGCCATCCGCCTTGTTTTCGTCGTCATCTTTGGCCTCGGTCGTCTCTCGCTCGACTTTTGCCTCCTCAGCCCCCGTCACTGTACTTTCTTTCCGTGCCGTCTTCTCCTTCGCACCCTCATCATCCGACAACTCCACATCCGAGAGCTCGAGATCGGGGTCGACTTGGTCTGCCGCAATGGGGTTCGTGGGCGTCGACCCAGGCTCTCGGGGTTTCGCTGCTGGCGCTTTTGGCCTTGACTGCGGCATCACGAGGCTCGGGTTCGTCGATGCATCCACGTTGAGATTCCAGTCGATGCCGCCGTCCTTGCCGTAGCGCTGGACCAGCCATTCATTGCACTTGGTAAAGTGGTGGCAGTCAAACTAACGGGCGGTTAATTGTTTTTTTCTTTCTTTCTTTCTTCAGCGCACCGGCGGTACTTTGTTCTACCAGGTGGACTTACAAATCCCCTCATTGCACTCAGGGGGCTGGGATGCACGCTCTTCAAAATCAGGTGCTTGTCTACGGGGATCCCTTTCGTTCGGTTCTGCGCCGGTGTTCCCCAGGCGAGGAATACAACGCCGTTGGTTCGTACCTTGACCACGGTGTCAATCACTTTTTGCGTGAGGAGCTCCCAGCCCTTGCCGGCGTGCGAGTTGGCCTCGCCCTTGCGGACTGTCAAACACGTGTTCAGGAGTAACACGCCACGCTCTGCCCATGGGGTCAAGAGGCCACTTTTGTTGGGCGGGGGCTGGTAGTCGGGGTAGTCTTTTTTGAGCGCTTTGTAGATATTCTGGAGAGATGGAGGAGCGGGTGTAGGCGGACGGATGGAGAAGCAAAGCCCGTGGGCTTGTCGGGGACCGTGGTAAGGGTCTTGGCCTGTGATGACGACCTTGACTGTGTTGAGCGGCGTGTGCCGGGACCTGTGCGCTCGTGATGAGTTCTTTTCGCACTGCAGTAGACGGGGCGGTGGTACCAAGAATACACGTCTTCCATGGGCGGGTACACAGTTTTCCCACTGGCCCGTTCGTTGTTGAGAAAGCTCTTCAATTCCAGAAACTGTGGGTTGACGAGCACATCCTTGAGATGCGGGAGCCAGCTCTCGTGCAGGGTGTTGAGCTCCAGGTGCAGCAATTCCTTTTGCTCGGCCGTCAAACCGGCTGCCCACGCGTCCTTGTCAAATCTGGCCGCGACGCTGGATTTTGCCGGCGAATTGGGGTTGGATTTGGGCGCGCCAAAGAAGGCGGTTATGCTGCCGTTCGTCTTGGGCTTCTTGGACACATCGGCCTCGGCGCCAGCGGCTTTGCGCTTCAACGACATTGCTGCAAGGCCAGTCAATGGGTCGAAAGGCTGGATGGGCGGGGCGCGACGATGTCTTGCCTCCATCACCCCTACCTCGACGCGTCGTCGCCGATTGGCTACACGGGCCGAGGATTCACGTGACGGCGCGAACCGCGTTCTGCTCCACACGCGATGACATCACTGCCCGCCGTCCACCGGGGCCCCACCCAAACCCAACCTCGTTGCCAGGCGTGGACAAACAAGTTTGTCTGCAACTGCATACTGGTTTGCTCCTCCATGTGACGTGGATGCTGCCTAAAATGGAGGTGAGAGAGGAGCACAGCCATCTTCGTTCCTCTCACGACTTGACTTGCTGACCCCTCCACCACAAGGACCACCTTCCAACCAACCCATAGCAACATGGCTTCCTCCAACCCCGCCAACTTTGCCAATCTCCCCAAAGACAAGCTCAAAGAGATCGCTGCAAAGGGCGGTCACGCCTCCCACGGCGGCCACACTGAAGCCGTAAGCATCCCGTTCACGCACGCACACATCCACACGGTCTAACCACCACCCTCGACCAGTCCGGCAACGCCGACAGGAACGCCGACGGCACGTTCAAGGAGAAGGAGGGTTCCGAGCTCGCCAGTGCCCTCGGCGCCCAGGGCGGTCATGCGTCTCACGGCTCCCGTGCTGGTGGCACCTCCGGCGGCGGCCATGCCGATCGCAACCCAGACGGCACCTTCACCAAGGGATCCCACTTGGCCAAGGAGCTCGGCGCTCAGGGTGGACATGCGGCACATGAGCATAGCACGGGAGCGGCCGCCGAAGAGAGTGGCCGTAACGCCGATGGCACGTTCAAGAAGGGTAGTGAGCTTGCGCATGCGCTTGGGGTCAAGGGTGGACATGCTTCTCACTACATGAGCTGAGTATCTTACCTGGTGGCAGGCGCTGTCTACGCCCACGGTACGAGCTACCGAGATTCCCGTGAGGAAGATGGGATGATGGCACCAACAGGACGAATGATAGCATGTCGTCTCTTCAACCTTGCAATCTACGTCTTGTCCACCTCTCTTTGCCTCCCTGCGTGCACACTCACAACCTCCGACAATCCTCCCAAACAAGCCACAAATACCTACACAAAGGAACTTTTTTTGTTTTCTTTCTTTTCTTTGATTCACTACCTTACCGCCGCCTCACTGTGGAAAGGGCATGCGGATTCGACGTCTACAGTTTGGCTTTCACTGCACCAACACCTGCCTTGACCTGCACGGTGCCCGCGGTATCCGTATCGACCATGACTACAACGCCCTCGGCCGAGGCATTGTCGGACTTGAACACAATTTCCTGGCAGTCCTCGATGCCGACGCCATTCGAGAATTGGACAACAACGAAGTCGATGGGCCGGTCACCTATGACAACCATGGGGGCGTGCCACGTGCCTGCTCCATAGGTGACGGCCTGGCTTCCGCTCGCGACAAAGGCCCGGAGATTCTGCAGATCCGGTAGGCCAGCGCCCTTGGGGCGTGCTGGCGTGTGCAATCGCGAGGACTGGCTAGGCGCGGGGCCCGTGTCAGCGGAGAATGGGCGAGGTCTGGCTCGTGCCACTCTGTCTCGGATGCCTTTCTTCCTGTGCACGTTGGGTGTGGGATAGGGCGGCGGGCGGGCGGTATGCCGCCTGGATGCGCTGGCGGGCAATGTCGGTGCGACAACGACCAGGTATTGTGTGTGTCTGTCCTCCCGCGACAATCCCATGGGGATGAAGGTCTGGGTGGTAAACGGATGTCTCTCGAGCAGACTGACATCCAACAACTGCTTGAGGAACTTTCCACTGCCATCGTCCTCTTCCTCCAAGTCGAGATCGCCCCAGCTACTGGGCATGCTCATGCCCGGCTCGTGCGGCCGCAGATGACGCGGGGAGCACACGAACAGGTTCATGACTGGCTTGGCCGGCTTCTTGCTCGGCGCAAGACGGTACAGGTCCGTCATGTGCGTGACATGGAGATACTTGACGGCAGAGCCCTGGTTCGCGTCCACTGCCTCGGGAGGGGGTACGCGGTGCGATATGGGAAGCTTGGACGACGGCGAAGTGGCGGGGTTCTCCACCACGGTCCCGAACTGGGCAAAGGCCGTGGGCGTAAGAAGCTCCGTGGGTATCCGAATCGACGGGCTGGGCATCGTGGTCGGCATGGCGCTGATGTGCGTGCTGCTGGCAGGGACGCGAACGAGGAATGAAGGGGGTGGCCATGAACCGGCGTGTCATCTGATCATTCCATTAGCGTGCCTTATACCTCGGGGTAGGTGACCGGTAGGGGCGCTATGGAGCATCGCGACGTTCTACTACTGCTCGCTGTGATTTCAACTGGATGGAGAGAACATTCTGGATAACTAATGATTGATCAAGACTGCGCAGACGACCATGTACTCCAGTAAAAACTCCCGTCCCAGGGCGCACGTCAGCAAAGGGCGCGGGCGTCATGGTCCTGCCTGCCCTCCAGACGGACATCACCAACACCTCCACTTGGTCCAAAAGGGCATCTTGGGCCACTCGTTGCGCTTTTCGCTACCGCTGTAGCCGGACTCGTCTTGTGTGATAGGAGGCAGCGCAGCAATGTGCTCTGCCGGCCGGTTGGCGGGCGCACGTCGTCGAGCGTCGACGACGCGGCGGACGAGCACTGTCCCTGTCAGCGAAATCGCCGTCGACGGCCGGACCGTCATGGGGCCATGGGTGCTCACAGGCAAACGTCTCCTCGATATTGACCATGTCCCGCGCACTCGTCTCCATGAAGCCGCACCCCCGCTTTCTCGCCCACTCGAGGCCCTTTTGCGCGGCGATTTGTCGCTGGCCTTGGAGGTCGCACTTGTTGCCTGCGACAATCCTGACCGGCGGGACCCTGGCATTGTCCACGCGGTTTTCCTCCTCCATGTCGATCATCTCCATGAAGAAGTCGAGCGCGTCGAGCGAGGCCGGCTGGGTGATGTCGTAGACGAGCAGGAAGGCATCGGACTGCAGGTTCGAGGCTGCCCAGAGGCCGCGGTATTCCTCCTGGCCGGCGGTGTCGGTGAGCATGAGATGGTACGACTGGCCGTCTATGCTGCGCGTGACCGAGTACGAGTCTTCGATGGTGGGGTCATATCTGCGAGCGCGACGAGGTCAGCAGCGAGCGCGCATCGTGGACTGGACCGGTGGGTGGTGCGTGGGCCTACTCGGACGTCCACTGGCTCCTCACCAGCCGCAGGCTGATGGAGCTCTTTCCTGCCTCGCGTCAGCCCGTGTCGCGCGCCACGTGACAGGTCTCACGGCGTACCGCATCCGCCATCGCCGCACACGGTGATGGTGATTCTGTTGTTGTCGTCCATGGCGCCGTCGTGGCTGCACGCTGGGCCGCGTCGCGTCGCGCTTGAGGCAAGCCGAGTGGGAGACGGTGCGGTGTAGGCGCCGCCAGCGCTTGCGTAGTGCGTCACCGTCGGCGGCACGGCGTGTGCGGTGCGGTAGATGGGGGAGGAGGAGGGGGAGGAGGAGGAGGAGGAGGAAGAGGAGGAAGAGGAGGAGGTGGTGGTGGTGGCAGCAGGGCGTGTGCAGTGCAGCAATTGAACTGTGTACGGTATGTAGTACGAGGCAAGAGGACGAGCAGGAGCAGCGCAGGCGCAATGGCGGGAGAGCCCGAGAGCGAGCGGCGATCCCCTGGGTCCTACGCTGTGCAGCCATGGCATCCATCTACCTAGACCGACCGCGAAATGGGTAGGCAAATTACTATGGTATTCTCCATGTACCTACACCACGTGTGTGTGTGTGTGTGAGTACTCCATGGGTATCGCTTGCTCTCTCTCTCTCTCTCTCTCTCTCTCTCTTTCTGTCTCTCTCTTTCTGTCTCTCTGTCTCTGTCTCTCCCTCTCTCTCTCTCCCTCTCTCTCTCGCCCACGTTCCCTCACTCTCTCGCTCGCTCTCTCTCTCTCTCTCCATCGTCGGACTGTCGCTTGCTTCTCCGCTCATCGATCCACCCATCTCTGCTCTTCTACATCATGTACTACTACGACGTAGGCACAGTCCAACGCATACAGCGCCTTCGCCCCTTCACAACAGGAGAGGAAATAGGCGGCCTCACGCAGGAAAGCGAGCCAGGAGCCAGGAGGATGTATTTCCCTGCATGTCCCAATGGCGGCTGCCGGCCCTTGTCACTCGGGCTCCTCGTTGACGACAGACGGTGGGACAAAGCCTTGCGCCGCCCCCCCTTCTATGCGTGCTGCCTTGGCCGCATGGGGCTCGCTGAGGCTGCCATGTTGGGGCGACTGCTTCATAGACGGAGCCGGCGTCGACGACGACGGCGGCGGCGGCGGCGGCGGCGGCGGCGACGCACGCCCAGCCTCGAGCCTCGAGTGCGCCACCATGCCCTGGTGGCCGTAGTGCCTGGGCGACGGTGCACTCTTCTTGCTCTTATCACTCGCAGCAGACGATGTTCTTGGCGAGACCCGCCCTTGCTATACCGTCCTAACCATCAGCCTGGACGCTGTGCGCAAATCCCAATGGTAACTCACCTGCTTGGCCCATCGCAGGCCGCAAGAATTACACAGGTCCCGATTTCCCGAGGGACCCCGTCGCCACTCCGGCGTGGTCCGCGTATGGCAGTTCGCGCAGTCCTTTTGCATCTGCCCTGCGCCCTTTCTCCGTTTCCTCTTTTTCCTGGCAGCTAGCAGACTTTGCACCTCCTCGGCCAAGTACCTGTTGCGTTTCTCCATTTGCCGCAGCTCGTATTGCCAGCTTGTACTCCGAGTCGTCTTGAGTTCATCAAACACATTGTCGTCGGAGGCGAGACTTTGATCCTGGTGCCCCAGTTGCAACCCATTGTGCCCCGAAAACGTAGCCGGCGATTCTTGCGTCGTGACAAACAGCGGATTGCTTCCTGCCGTTATCGGTGTCGTATTCCCGGCAGTGCCGGCCCGCGAGCCTGGCGCAGGCGACCCTCCTGAGTACTGCGTGGGCACAGACGGGTGAGACTCACGCTCTCGGGTGTTGCTCGTATACATCGATGGGCGAGCGGCAGTTGAGTTTCTCGAGTACTTGAGCAATCGCGTTTGGCCCACGACAAAAGTCGGCTTCTGGCCCTCAATCGCATCCCCGGGGTAGACGGTCGTGAAGGCCTGGAGAACCTGTCCTCGTTTGTTGATCATCTCATGCTTGACTTCTCCCTTCCGGCCTCCTCGGACAAGCTCCAAAATCCGCCCGAATTGCGCCTTGGACTCTTGACGCATCAACGACTGGATGCTGGTGCCGACCAGGTCGTCCGGTTGCTTGTCAAGTAGCTGACGAACGTTGGAGGAGACGAACAGGAACATGCCGGAAGTGGACATTTTGGTCCATAGCTCGTTATCACCAACGCCACCCGATTCCCGTACAATGGCCTTGGAAAGTGTATATACTGGACGCTCGCGACCGACAAGGATGATGCACTTGCGGCCCTTGCCCTGCTCCGTGTGCAGCGAGCCGTGGCCTTCGAACCACATGTAACCACTCTTCTTCCGCCGGATTCTAAACACCACGTTTACAGATGCACCATTCGTCGTCTCTTTGAGTTCTCTGGTGACGGGTACGATGTCGCTAGGATGGCACACGGAAGACAGTGCTGTGCCGATAAGCTCGCTAGGATCGTACTCAAGTATACGGTTACTTGCTGGGGAAAGATAAAGGAAGAGCCCCTTGAGTGACAGTACGTGAACCACATCATCGCTATTTTCCAGGAGGACCTTGTCCCACACTCTTCGTGTCATCTCTGAATCTCCCGATCCGCCGTACGTAGCAAGCACATTGGACACTTCATCCTTGGAGATGGTCTGACCCGATTCAGACCGCTGCGGCTTGTGATGGTCGCTGAAGACGTAACTTGGTATTGACATACCTCGCTGGTAGTTGACTCTAAAGGACCCGTCTACCCATGTGTGTCAGTGCTCCTTCCGACGGTTCACGTGCATGGTGACAAGGGGGCCTCACCTGCGTTCTTGTTCGTCATGGCACTAGGCTGCTCCACCAGATCGACCTGAAAGCCGACGAAAAACTTCATCTTGCCACCCGGCTCCCAAGCAATCGGGATCATCGTCAAAAGGTTCATGAACGGCTGACCGCCTCTCCTGTAGTTGATCAGACTCATTTGCGCTTCTGCGCAGTTTTCAATCATGTTCTTGAGGTAGTAGACCGAGTCATCATCGACATAGTTGCGCTTGACGCCAGACTCCACCTTGCCATCTGGCGACTGCAGGAAACGACAGTTGCGTCCAAGAATCATATGCCGCGTATAGCCCGTGAGACGCTCAAAATTCTCGGAACAATAGACAATGGGTATGTCATCCATTTCCGCATCGCATACCACGAATGCACACGACAAGTCTACCGACCCAATATCGATTTGAGGATCAGGCCTACTAGCCACTCGCATCTGCGTCGAGTTCAGTTTGACTTGATCGTTGGAGTAGGCTAGGAACTCACCAGGACTCCCAGCATGTCAAACCCGGTGGAGGAATAAGCATTCCTGAACTGGGTCTTCATGTGGGGATTCGAGTGCATTGTGGAAGGGAAACCCCCCGTGGGTGCCGTGATCGGGTAGTTTGAATGTTCAAATGGATTCTTGATCGTCTCCTTTGACAAGTCCATGGTCGGGTCCTGTGCAATGGGTTGTTGCTTTTGCAAGGATGCAAGACTCATGCGTGTTGGAACACTCATCGAAGAGTGCTTGTCGCTTTGAGGTCTTGAAGCGGAGCGCATGCTCTGCTCTTGGCTTACCGTGCGGCTGAGCATAGCCGGGCCACGCGATTGGGCTTCGGGCGTGTGGCCCATGGATGGGTGCTTGAAGAGTTCGGGACGCTGCATGGAAGAGGCCGAGTTGTCGTGCGAAGGCGTGTTGGAGGGGCCGCCAAAATCATGATTTATGGGAGAATCCATCATGGGGGTGTGGAACTGGTTGCTTGCAAACATGCGCATCTCGGTGGGCATCATGTTGAGCGAATCGTCCATGTCGAGCGGCATGGCCATGGCATTGGAATACGAGCCCAAGTCGTGGTTGACCGAGTCTTTTGGATGCATGGGCGAGGCATAGGCGGAACCGGGGCCAGCCATGGCGGCGTAGGGTGAATTCTGGCTCTGGAACTGGGAGCCGATGGCGAGCTCTGTGGTGGGCAGCCTATCGTTCTGCATATCGCTCGAGGTGTGGGCATAGGCCGCGTTGTTGCGCATGGCGCCGTCCATGTGGGCAGAGGACAGGTCGAATTGGAAGTCGACCATGTCTCCCGGATTGGGATCGCCAAAAGTCATCATGGACAGTCGGCGCGTGCCAGGGCTGCCCATGTCCATCGGCGGCCCTCTGGCATAGACGGGGATGCTGCGGCGCCGGTTCTCTTTGTCGTTTTGGGCGACGATGGAATCCAGCGACTGGCCGTCCATGTCGAAGCCAGCCATGGCCGCGTCGCCCGTCATATCCACGAGCGCAGCGCCATGGCTGGGGTCGGGGTAGGGGGGCGAGGAGTAGGGGAAGCCGTGGCCGTTCATCGTGGTGGCGGCTCGCAGGGCCTAGGGTCCGAGGGAGGGCACGGTGGGTGACGATGTCATCGAGTTCGCAGACGCGCTACGACGGGTCGGGCTGGCGCGCGGCGCGGGAGGGGCAGGGAGGTGGCGGCGGCGGCGGCTGGGGGTCGTCGAGCCGGCGGGGAGAGGGTCGTGGAGGCGGTCGAGGCGGCGGCGGCGGCGGCGGCAGCGGCGGCG
>Ga0182211_1000597_pt1 | contig 11225 bp, 7 predicted proteins | sample G5R1MG_20_FD_129660 | JGI IMG/M metagenome (GOLD analysis project Ga0182211, IMG submission 129660) | Switchgrass phyllosphere microbial communities from Michigan, USA - G5R2_MAIN_03OCT2016_LD1 MG | ecosystem: Host-associated > Plants > Phyllosphere > Phylloplane/Leaf | place: USA: Michigan... | reverse complement strand
TTCTGATATTTGCTAGTTAATACGGTAGTATCTACAGCAAGTATTATAGATTGCTTGTACTTATATCTACTTGGCCTAGAATATATCTAACTCTTTATAATACATTTTATCCGTATACTATATACAGTCGTATTATAATTATCCCTGCTTTACTCTGGGCGTTCGGGAATACTGTATCTATAATACGCACTATTATATTAACTAAGATCACTATATTATATCCTTTTTTGAATGTTGAACCCTATGTTATGTCCGATAGATGTCTTTCTGTCGCTTCGCCTATTCTATTGTGTCCTAAGGACTAGAAGGTCTCCTTGACCTCGTTATCGTTATCAATAAAGTTGGTTTTTAGGCGATATTGCGCTTTATAATTTGATGTATGCATCAATTTTTCTTAGCCAACGCTTAATGGTATACGTGTTATCTGGGGAATTGAGTGATACAATCAACTTTGACTTTCCGAGTCTCTCATCCAAGACACGGTAGCCTAGGCATGTCTCACATCGCCGAGTCTTAAGGTAGATCTATATAATGTGTAGATACGTATGTATACAGTTCTGAACGCGTGCCAAAACATTACTGATACGAAGCCACAAGCCATCCGCCACGATTCTATAACTGCCCGGGAAATTCGACCCGCCAGCAATGACGTTAACGTCAAGGTGGCCTCATGGCCACTTTCCAATCCCCCCAACCACTTCGTACACTATCTCACCCACTCTGCCCTCGTTTCGCGTCTGAATAGTGCAAGTAAGATGTGGAGCAAGCGCTCGCCTATCAAATATCTAACGTCCGAGTTTAGAAAATCCACAGCCTCGGCAAAGTCTGCGACAGGATCAGGGGGGCCAAGAAAGTAACGCCGCTCAAACCGCGAGAGATGTTGACATCATTTTACCGCAATGTGGAGGCGATTCCAATCGCCTCATGTCGGAAGCTTGAGCGAGGCGGCCAGAAGCCAAAGTTGATGAATACTTGGCAGAGGTGGCCAAGAAGTTGAAAATGGTTCGAGGAGTTGAGTCGCAGTATTATGGACTGTTGTGGGTGGGGATGTTTTCCTAGATTCGCGTGAGGTTCGTGGTTTGCTTGTTTCATTCCCTTGGAGAAGCAGTACAGTACATCTTTGATTCATCTATCATGTTGGTAGGAAATACCAACACTACCGATTTGAGAGAAGAAGTGTGCGATAATTTTGAAATGATGTAGGACTTCTGTCTAGCAGGCATCGGCGTCACCACTCGGCAGGAATTACTACATATCAACCTGATTACCTGTGCTGCCACAACAGCCTTACTATAAACACATGCACGATGTATGTCGGACGCAAGCCAAACATGGAATATGAACAGGCTATTTAATTAACCACCTACGACGCTGCTCAGAGGCTGCAGAAATCCGAGGGCATTTTCATGCAGCAAACATACACAGGGTATCATTACCAAGACAAATTCGTCTCTTCTTACCTAAACTCATATCGCCCTAAGCACGTTCGCATTCCGTCGCAATCGATCCCTCATAGACGCCGACCCGCTAAATAACCACAAATGAGAACGCACTTAGAACGCATAAAGACCCCGCATGTTCCAGATCGCCTCATCGATCATGTTGGGAGTCCATTCCGCACCTGTCATCTGGCCTGCAATGCTCTCCCTCTTGTCTCGTGATAGGACAAGGAAGCGTTCGATCAGATCGCCGTCAATGACACTCTTTACTGGAGCAAAGTAGCTGCGATATGCGAGATGATCGCGACCCGAGAGCGGTTTGTCATCAGATCGGAGTTGCAACTCAAGTTGTTGGAACATCTTGTGTTGTCGTCGCGAGCTGAAGGGGATCAGAGCACCCAAGGTGCCCTGAAGACCTGCCCAGAAGATGATGCGTTCACCACCGGAGAGTAACACAGTCTTCTGAATGGAGACAGGGATATCGTTTGCAAAGTAGTGCGCGATCAAGTCAAGGCGGTTGGCTGTACCACCAAGATAACTCTTATCGACAAGCAAGTCTGAACCGTCTGGTGACTCGTCGGAGGCTTCTGAAACCTTTTGCGAGCATCGTACTAGCCATATATTACCAAATTTATCACCGCCGACCGTGGTATCATAGTCCAGCATCTCAGATGCGGAAGTGTGACGGGCCACTGTATCATCCACAAAGGGGATTAATCGATTCGGATGTACCTGGTCCTTGTGTACCACAAATGTGACAGATTGTGCCTGATCAGACACCACCAGACGGCTTCCTTGGGTCTTGATGTCCGTGATGCGTGTCGCAACACAGTTGGGAGCTTGTGCCTTCCGAAGCACTGACTTCATACCGCAGTCGTATAGGCAAACGTGACGGCCTATGCCAGCAATGAGTTTACCCTTAAAAGCGAGGAGCGCAAGCGGAGGCTCGCTCACATCGGTTTCATGGAAGAACTCAAGCTCACGTCCATTCGGTGAGATCTTGTATATTTGGATGGAGGCACCAGAGTACCTATAGGGTGTGAAGCTGAGATCCCTCGCAGTGCCGACAGCTAGGAATGCTTCTTCGCCGCGACTCTCAAAGAATACAAGAGCAGCACTGACGAGCGACTGATTTTTCTTGATCTCAATCGAACGAGTAACAGCTTTCTCAGTGACTGGATCGACGACTTGGATGCACGACGCCCACTTGCCTTGGGCTCTTGGATAGCCAAACTCGATTGGGGGTAGCTCGTTACTCTCAGGGTCATTTGTTGGTTCGCCGTTGGCCGAACTAACTTCGATAGAGCTATGGGCGTTATCTTCCTGTTTAACAGTGGCGTTTTTCAGGAGAGTCTGTCGTGTATCGGCATTGAGCGTATTACACTCGCTTTGAATAACGTAAAACACGCCCTGGTCATGATAGCCGACCATCTTCCTCGGAGTATACTTCAGCGGGATGTTTTCGTAGGTAGTGTTGTCAGTCAGGTCGTTGAAGGTGAAGATCCTATTACGTGTCAGACAGCTTTCCGTGAGTCGGTGTAGATAATAGGGAATGGGGACGTGATTGCTTTCAGTAGGAACAATTGGTAATAATTTTAACCCTCAGCGTAGTTAAGGAGTACGATGTTTCATCATTGCAATCAGGTATGAGGAGAGGTTACTCACCGTAGTTCGTTAGCGCTCACACAAATAATACCCTTGAACTGTGAGCCATCGAAATTCCAAGCGGACTTGAACGCGATATAGTTCAGCGGCGTCAGCTGAAGTACACCAGTTCGTGGATGGGTATAGCCGAGCCACGGCCTGGAAGTCATTGCAAGGATGGCAGGCTCGCCGGCAACGGTCACCTTCGCAAACTTGATAGGTTCAGGACCAAGGAAGCGCCTTCGTGTGTCTCCAATGTCACCAGTCATCTCGTCGAGTACAGAACGGATGTATACACCGCTTCGCAGACCGATATGCAGAAATTGACTATACCCGCGAGACGATTTATCGGACATCAGATTGATAGTCAAATCACTGGGCGGTGATGTGAGAGCTTGTACTGAGATACTCCGTAAGATATTGCCTTCCATATCAGGGCTCAGGTTGAAAATTCGCACAGTCTGATCGCTGCAGCCGACAGCGAGGAAGAATGCGCGTACGCTACCTTCGGGTACATCAGGCATCGCAAGACAGTTGATGGTACTGTCTAGGGCAATCTCTTCTTCAGCCATGGCAAGGGAGCCGTCTGAGTCACACTCGAAGTACAAAATCTGTCCTGAGCTTAACGCAATTACAACCTGTCGATTGTTCGTAGCACAAGCTACAATCGTCCGATGAGCTGGAGGTTGCCAATCAGTCAAACTTTGGTGGGTTGCGCTAGCATCGTCGTTCGGGAAATGAATGCCTTGGATGTGACGGATGCCCTTAGGGTGAATTTGAAGAATGCAATCCTCTCCGAATTGCTGGACACCAAGTGTATTAGTGTCTGGTAGGAAGCCAGTATTTGAAGCTTCTTCAACATCGTCGCCAATTTTGAGAACAAGTGTTCTACTGTGCAGGCAGAGCACAATGAGCGTGTCGGTCTCGTCATCACTCGTTAACTTTGTCGTCCACACATCAGACGCATTTTGTGGCAATGGCGACTCAATGAGATCAAGAACCTCCAAAGCATTCCTCGTCGATCGGAACGAACTTCGGCCACCTGTGCCATTAATTGTGTAGATCTGTGGTGCATCTTCCAGGGCAGGGTTGGCTACCTCCATGCCCATGATTGGGTTTAAACTGGGGATCGTCTCTACCGCAGTCAAGTTCGTCAGAGCCCTCGGCTTGAAATACGGAGGGGCAAAGGAGGTTTCCGGATCGGCGGGAAATTGATCACTGGAGAAAAGAGGATCTTCGGTATCGTCGCCTAATGACTCCAGTTCATATAATATTCGGTCTCCGGACTCGCAAGCAGCGTATACAAAGCCTGCCCGAAGAATACATATGCTGGTACATATGGGTATAGTATCGAAGTATTTGATCTTGATCTTATCAACCACACCACCGGGTGCCTCGACAGTGAGCTTGAAGACGTCGCCATCGTCTGTTTGAAGGAGGTAGAAAAAATCGCCACCTTTGAGAGAGTACAGGGTACCAGCAACAATCATGCGCTTTCGGTTAGGATCTTCCGTAGCGCCCTCACGTCGCGGTATTGCCAGTCGGTGCACGTTGGACTTGTTGTTGAAGATACGTCGGTATGAGATGTTGTCCTCACCACAGCAGAGAACTCCACTGGGCGCATTGGCACCACCTGGCACCCGGAACAGAGTGTGGGCCGTGCGATCAACCGGTTCTGACCATTTTCGCACAATGTGGTTTAACCCTAGGTCCAGCTCGTAGTACACAAGCTCCTTATTGATCTCATTGTAAGCCTCTCCACTGGGGTCTGATTCTGAGGCTGAGAAGTCGACTTCGAGGGTAGCAAACATTGGGTTGTCATATCCAACATCAAGTCCAATGAGACAGAAGACCAATGTCTGTGGCTTATGAGCCTCGAGGGGGGAGGAGATGGCAATGTCGGTCTGACCACTCCGAGTGAGAATGTAGACCAGCTTGTTCTTCTCTGTGGAAGCAAGCATGATGGCACGCCCTTTCGGATCGGCTGCCAGATACTCACCAGGCACGACGCGTCGTATTCCAGACTTGCCGTATGTTTCGAAATGGACAGTCTTGAATGTTTTCTCCTCAGAGAGATATTCATAGGTGACAAGGCGTCCTGAGTCGGTGGTTATGACAATGTGATCTAGAGAGTCAGCGGAATTTTGTGATAGCCATGGTCCAGCCCACCACGCTCAGGGAGCTATGAGCCCTTCGATCCCGGGTGCTTTGGAAAATCACTAAATTGGCTTGTAGTGTGTAGCAAAGGACAGAACATACCCTTGGTGCCGCCTGCAATCCTGAACTTGGCTATGCGCCTTACGATGCCAAACACATCTTGCGAGTACAGCTCTTGGAAGCCTTTCTGCCGTCGCGAGACCTCGAGAATCGCGAGTCGTGAGCCATTCGCTGTGAGTATTTGTTGCTTTCCATTTCCGAGAAAGTCTCCGGAGATGGCATCTTGGGTCGCTGATGGTTGCTTGACCGTCAGAGCATACAGGGACATGGTCGAGAAGCTCGTCATGATGGGCGATGGTGGGCGCTGGCCCAGGTACTATGAATGCGTGGATATAATGCAAAACACGCGTCGGTCCCACAAGGGGGATCAGCACAGTTGCAGCGGCCGTAACGAGGAGCGATTGGAATGTCGGCACGCTGCAGTGTGGAAGACTGCAGTGGAAAGTTTAAGGCTGTAAAGATTTCGAGCTGGCCGTAGCTCCCTTTCGGCCAAAAGTCGCACCGACAGCGCAGCCAATGAGAAGACAGCCCCACCAAAAAGTTCGAAAGTTGGAGAACAGGGTCGCTTCACGGTTTCGCGGCTTCACGATATCAACTATTAACGAACACAAGATGAAGCGCAAGGTGGGAGCACTCGAAAAAATTGAGGCAGATCATGCCGCCCTTCGTTTCAAGATCAAGCGCGACCCCCAGAGCTATCGCGACGACTTCAACAACCAATACCAACAGTACGAGACACTGCGCGACCTATTTCTGCAAAATCCAGGCACTACAGACAGCGGAATCGTTGCGCTGAAGGATCTGGTCGAGTTCATCTCCCATACAGCAGATCTGTACCCTGATTTGACTTCACAATTCCCAAAAGACTTGACAGAAATTCTGCTGCAGCATCATGAGGTGTTGGAGTATGAGCTGAGAGATAAGATTGTCGGCAGTCTGGTCCTGCTGAAGAACAAGGACGTAATAGAATCTGTAACGCTGTTGAACACCCTCTTCCCGATACTCATCGCCACGCCGAGCAAGTCTCTGCGCCAGCTTCTATTCACGAAAATACTTTCTGACCTACGATCGGCAAACGCCAAATCGACCAATCACAAACTCAATCGAACTATCCAGACCGTCCTATACAATCTGTTGGAGTCCGACAAAGAGTCGCCAAAAGGAATCTGGGCCGTCAAGATTACACGGGAGTTGTGGAAGAGGCAAATATGGACCGATGCACGAGCAGTTGAAGTCATGCGCCTGGCTGCTCTGAGCGAAAACGAAAAGGTAGTTGCCGGAGGCACCCGATTCTTTTTGGGTGGTGACAAGGAACGGGAAGATGCAGCAGAGGAGAGCAGCGATGATGACAATGATGTCGACATAGCGAAGTTGCGGCATCAGGTTGGGATTAACAAGAAGACGAAGAAGAAGGCCAGGGATCTTAAGAACGCAGCTGCCACCCTGAAGAAGAAAGAGAAGAAGAAGAACGCACCACATCCACTGAACTTCTCAGCGCTGCATCTGCTACATGATCCACAAGGTTTCGCCGAGACTTTGTTTTCAAAACATGTCCAAAATTCCAAAGCTAAATTCGCTCTCGAGACGAAGATTCTGGTGCTTCAACTCGTATCACGTCTTGTTGGTCTGCATAAGCTCATCGTTCTGTCACTATACTCCTATTTCCTGAAGCACCTTACGCCTCGACAAGCATGCGTCACCAGCTATCTGGCATGTCTGGCGCAAGCAACCCACAATTACGTACCTCCAGATGTGCTTGAGCCACTCGTACAGAAGATCGCCAATGAATTTGTGTCGGAGGCGTCTGCTTCTGAAGTTGCGGCAGCCGGACTGAACGCAATTCGTGAAATATGTGCGAGGCAGCCATTAGCAATGACAGATACCTTGTTACAAGATCTGGTCATGGTAGTTTTCCCCTCGCATTGTTCCTATTACTCAACACTGACACAATCCAGTACCGCAAATCGAAAGACAAGGGGACGATGATGGCCGCAAAGGGTCTGCTGTCTCTCTATCGAGAAGTGGGTGCCGAACTCCTGAACAAGCGAGATCGTGGTAAGGACGCTACCATGGGCCTCCGCGCCGGCACAATTCAGGAACGTCGCTACGGCGAAGAAGCAATTGGCGAGATCGAAGGCATCGAACTCCTTGAAAAATGGAAGGAGGAAGAACGTCGCAAACAACGCGAAGCTGCCGGTCTCGATCCTGATGGCACCGAAGGCCAAGAGGAGCTCGATGCGGCTGAAGACTGGAAGAAATGGGAGGTTGAGTCCGACGAAGACAGCGATGACTCTGGTGGCTGGATCAACGTCGAATCCGATGGCGAAGACATTCAAATCAGCGACAGTGAAGACGAAAAGGATGAAGCCAAACAACCACCCAACAAGAAGTCAAAACTTAGCAGCACCACACCAACCCCCGGCCCCAGTGACCCGACCAAAAGCGAAGAACCTGAAGGAAAATCCATTTCCAAACTCCTCACCACCACCATCCTCACTCCAGCCGACCTCAAACAACTCGCCGCCCTCCGCTCCACCTCCACAATCGCATCCTCTCTCCCCTCCCACAAACGCGCCCAACTCCTCGCCGCCCGCCACGCCGACGAAGCCATCACAGCCGAAACCATTGAACTCGCCGCCTCGATCGGGAAAAAGAACAGCAAAGAGGAGAAGATTGCAATGGCAAAAGCAGACCGCGAGACAAACCACCAGAGCACGACGGCCAAGCGCAAGGAAAAGAAGGAGGCAGAAGGCAAGAGTACGACCAACAAGGAAAAGGCGCGCAAGAAGAACTTCATGATGACGCTGGGCAAGGCCAAGAGTAAGAACAAGAGGAGCTTGGGCGATGTGAAGAAGACGCTACTGGGCCATATTGAGAGGAAGAAACGCGGTGGCAAGAGAGGCAACAAGGGGAATTGAGAGATGCCGGATAGGAGGAGGCCAAGAAGACAAAGGGTGGAGGAAGGGGCGGGTTCGTACGAGACTTTTGATACCCGAAATTGGCGTTTTCGTTTCTTGCTCTTCGCGTGCATGGTTGTTGGTTGGTACGCGAGAAAACCTAACCAGGAAGCAAAAGCATTTCTTACCCCTATGGGTAGGGCTTTGCCACAGTTGGCACCGGGGCAGTGCACTACTTACCCCTCTTTATGTAGTTGGTTATCCTCCTATGTACAGTCCTGCTCCTATGTACAGCCGACCCTGTCCTGCGTGGCACGCATCGGCGCCGGTTAAGCCTACACAAACCCTCCCTCGTCGTCGTCTTCGTCGCATGACTGCGCCGAAAACACCTCTGCGACGCCCACGCCACTCCCATCCTGCCACAGTGGCGCCCTGGCAGATAAAAGATCCCTCATCTCTTCGTCACGAACAATCTCCGACGCGTAGTCTTGCAGTCTAGGCGGCGCGCCGTGGGACGCGCGGCTTGCAGCGTTGCGCCTCGCTTGCGAGATGTGATGTTTCCTTTGGTGGCGTGCGGCGCCGACCTCTCGCTTGGTCCACGCTTCGAAATGCTGGTTCTGGACTGCAACGAGCATGGCGATGTCTTGGCGGAGGCCCCTTTGGTCCTGGGAGCTTGGGTAGCGCTGTAAGAGGGTGGTGAGGAGAGAGGTGTGTTCGACGAGGTGTATGATGTCGAGGTTGTCAGCGGGGATTTGGCTAATGGATGAGACGCGGTCTGCATCGCGGAACACGGTGGAATTGCGACCTCGATCTCCAGAGCCATACTCGGGCACGGATACAGGCTTTGTCGTTCGGGAAGGCACGGCGGGTATGGAGACTTGCGCCGAACCGATGCCTACGGTGGATGAAGCTGCACTAGGTTCCTCTGTAGAAGCTGTGCTAGATCTGGTTTGCCCCACGGTGGGCTCTTCAGGCTCCGAATCACTCGCCTCGTCGGGATGTGTGTTTGAAAGCGCTCGTTCGCGTGGTGTGCGCCGATAGAACTCCCTTACGTAGTGAACTGCTTTTTTGCGAAGCATGTCCTCGCTTGGAGCCGCGACTGGGGCGCTCACCGTCATCGGAGCCAAAGGACCATGATACGGAGAGTGTGCATGTGAAGGTACGTTTGGAACCGGGTTTCCAGCCAAGAACTGCGTTGACTTGGGGAACTGCACTTCGAACGGTACCAACGGTATGGCAGGGCCGTACGCCTCATTTGGCTTCCTTGGCGGTGCTATTGACATAGCGTTTTTCGCACGGTATCTATCCTGGCTTATGTGCCCTGTAAATGTAGTACCACGTGCTTGCAATGGAGCCGGAGTAGCCCATGACTGGCGGTAGTTGTAGAGGTCTCTGTATCCCTTATCAATGAATTTGTGCGGCTCTGATTGACGCCTATATTTTCGCTTGGGCGGTCGTGTCGATTCGCGTCTAGATTTTCTTGGTGGAGTGTCTTCAAGCATGTTGATTGGGTTGTTGAAACTTCCAGCAAGGCCGTGAGGCCGTGGCGCCAGTGTCTGGCAGATAGAGTCTGGCCTCGAGCCATGCTGGCTTTGAGCACCTCCCTTTCGATCTCCTGGACTCATAGGCATGTTCTCGGTATGTTTACTGTCAAATGGAGAGGCCGGGATCAGGCCATGTTTAGCGTTCAAGCTCAGTGGTGGTATGTTATCAATCGATGCAGAGGGCTTCAGTATCACGGCCGCGTTATGTATGGTTTGAGCCGTCGTGACAACAAAGTGATTCGTAACTTTGGTGGTTTGCATGTTCCATGCCCCAACAGTAGAAGCATTTGTAGCCGCTATAGCGTTTGCTGCAGCACGCCGCGTGGTTACCATGGTTTCACTGTCGCGTGACTTGTCAGCCCACGAATTTCAAATCGGCATAAATTCTATTCATTCACCTGTGCGAACAAGCACTGCGGTCCCATTGGAATTCCAGGGGACTCAACGTGTAGGTCATGCAAGTAATGGTTCGCGCAATTCAGAGGTTCACTACCTTCCGGTGAGGTGTTGCTTTCACGATTCGGTGAAGTGAGTTTGGAGTAACGGACTCGCAAACAAAGAAGGGAACGATACACTCCATGGGCACATGGAGAAGTTGCTGCAATTATAAGTAAGTGCATCGTGGCGCATAAGGAAGGCACGAAGAGCAGCGAACACAGTGTGACTACCGGGGTGACGCTGGGATTTTTCCAGGAATCACGATACGGGCAGGTCTGAATTCTGGTTGGTGCTTAACGAAGTAAGCATTGTTACATGAAGAAGAAGAGCGAGTGGCTCGAGGAAACTCAACATGATGGCATGGCCCTAGTGGCCCACAACATCGCACCAAGGCGCACCCAAGAACGCGCGTAGATACGTCAACTCGTCCGTATCGTCCATCTCATTAACCACTCGATCCATCGCTCCATTATCCCATGCAATACCGCGCCACAGCAGAACACCGGCGTCTCTCATCATCATCACATCTTCCTTCCGGCTACGCAATTCCGGTACAGCTTCTAGCAATCGGCTCCAGAATCGATTTCTCAGGAAAGCTGCATTTTCGTAATACACAAAAGCAGGGCTCCTGTCGTCACTGGGGGTAGCTTGTGACGTGAGCGATGGCGGGTGCGCGAGAGACCCAAGCAAGTGCTCCAATCCATACAGGCACATTCCAAAAGGTAGATATTCTGCTTCCGCCCAGTCTACGATGCCAGTGATTCGCCAGGTATCTTCATCGACGAGGATATTCGAGGGTATGAGGTCTCCATGGTTGAGTACGACAGGGTAGTCGACCACGCTGTCCATCGCCATCAAGGCCGACTGTGCCCTGGATCGCAGTTGCGCCACGGGAAGCTCAGATGCTAGCTTCTGGAGTCTACGGGTGAGGGTCGAGCCCACTCTCCCAGTGCATTGTCCTAGCATGGACGGAAAGGTTTCCACAGGCGAGTCTGCGCGCACACATGTCGAAATCGCAGGGTCTCTAGGCGCTGATGGCCAGCTTT
>Ga0182211_1000596_pt1 | contig 11233 bp, 12 predicted proteins | sample G5R1MG_20_FD_129660 | JGI IMG/M metagenome (GOLD analysis project Ga0182211, IMG submission 129660) | Switchgrass phyllosphere microbial communities from Michigan, USA - G5R2_MAIN_03OCT2016_LD1 MG | ecosystem: Host-associated > Plants > Phyllosphere > Phylloplane/Leaf | place: USA: Michigan... | reverse complement strand
GTAAATACCAAGTTTGTCCTCTCACATATGGTTTGCATGCACACATGCCAAAGGGCCCGAGCGAGACTCAATTTCCGAGCGCCGGAACCAAGTGGGCGGCCAGCAGGGTTGGTCCCAGGCGCGTGCACAAGCGAGGATGATGCTTGTGACAGAAAAGGAAAAAAAGGTCGGCGCATAGTGAATTGGAGATGCGGGATATTAAACACCAAAGATGAGTGAAGCAGCCGGCGCGAATCCATCTTCCGACAGGCCAGGCCAGGCCGCACAGGACGGGAAGGGAAATGCAAATTACATCAAAGCAGGCCGACGGTAGTTGACAAAGGGAGCGCTATATACACAAAGTAGATACAGTGAAATACCGTCCTCTCAGTTATGCCACGGCGACGTGAGCAAGAGAGGCAGGTGGTCTAGAACAGAGCCTTGAGGAGGCCAAAGTACTGCTCCACGTTGAACGCGCCAGATGGCTTCCAGCCGTCGTTCTGGAAAGAGAACATGCAGGCCTTGGAACCAACCTTCTCCTGAATCTTCTGCAGGGCAATCTTTTGCTCAGATTGACCGGCGACAGCCTTGCCGTTGGCCATACCGGCGCTAGGCCAGCCAATCTCGGTGATGTACTTGCCCTTGGCAGCGGCGCCAGGGCAAACCTTGGCGGCCTGCTCGAGTTGCTCAGCGGCAAAATCACCAGCATCCTCGGGGGAGGTGGACTTGGTGAAGTAGGGTTGGACCTGGACCGCGAACACGTCAATGTGGTCGCAGAGTGCGGCACCCTTTTCCTCCCAGGTACCAACAGTCTCAGTGGTGGTTACGGCAATGTCCTGGGGGAAACCGGCGCCGCGGAGTTCATCACGGACATGGTCGATGTAGGAAGCAAGCTCAGCGGGTTGGCAGTTGTTGTTAGACATGCACTCGTTGCCGACAATAACCATAGCGACGCTGTCCTTGGGAGCCTTCCCCTTGATGTCATTAAGCTGGTCTTCGGCGTGCTGAGAGAAAGTACCCTTGCCAGCACCCTCGAGGAAGATGCCGTAAATGACCTTGAGTCCATACTTTTGGCACTCAGGGACAACGTTCTCGAAGACACCGCAGTCGGTGCTGTAACTACGGATAGTGGTGAAACCGAGGGAAGAGATTTTCTTGATATCATCCTTGACCTCATCCTGGCTCTTGCATTGTCCGTTGTTTGCGTAAGGGGTGTAGGTGATGGCCCACTTATTGCCGTTGGTCTTGATGCGACCACCAGAGCCGTAGCTACCGGTGGGCTTAGACGGTTCAGCGGACTTGGTCGGGTACACTTGGGCAGAGGAGACTGGCTTGGACGCGGGGACCTCGGGTTTTGGCAAGGCGGGTGAGTATGGCTTGGGAGCAGGGACTTCGGGCTTTGGAGCAGCAGGGTAGGCCTCCTTGGAAGTCACTGGCACAGCGGGGTAAGCCGGCGCAGGGGCGGTAGGGTGAGCAGTCTGCTCCTCGGTGCAGGACGTGGACGATACTGGCGCGGGAGCCGGAGGGGAGGCCTCCTTAGAAGCAACTGGTACGGCCGGGTACACTGGCGCAGGGGCGGTGGAGTGGGCAACCTGCTCCTCAGTGCAAGAAGTAGATGAGGCTGGTGCAGGGGCAGTAGGGTAGACCTGCTTGGATTCCACGGGAACAACGGGCTTGGGAGCAGGGACCTCGGGCTTGGGAGCAGGGACCTTGGGCTTGGGAGCAGCTGGGTAGGCCTCCTTTGAAGCCTCTGGTACAGCAGGGTAGACCGGCGCAGGGGCGGTGGGGTGGGCAGCCTGTTCTTCAGTGCAAGGCGTGGACGATGCTGACGCCGGAGCCGAAGGAGAAGACATGGCAACTGGCGTGTAGACCGGGGCACTTGGGATACCAGTGGATGGAACCTCCGCTGAAGCTACAAAAGAATTAGTTTTCCCTCGTCGCCGTGCAAAAGAAAGCCAATATCGTCGATTTGTCTTCCTTAAAGGGTGTTTCATAACACGGTCGACGTACGAGCTGTTACGTAGACCGTGGTGTAAACGGTGCACACGTCGGCGGCCTTCGCCTCGTATCCTCCGCGACGGGCGTGGAACGCCTTGTGGTCATTGTGCGGGGTGGCCAGGACCGCGCCGACGAGGGCGGCGGCAACGAGCGAGTATTTCATTTTGTGTTTTGTTGGCTGCGAATCGGGCTGGCTGTCGGCAGTGAAAGTCCGCTGAACGAGTGAAGCGGATGTGCGATTAAGTAAAGGAGTGACTGGGCACAAAGGCGATTGCGAGTTCGTAATGGAAGCCTCGTAAGAGAAAGAGTCTTGCTTATGAGCGGGGGACAGGGTGCTTTTGATGCCTGTGCCATTGCTGCTAGGGTCGTGGGCCAGTGATCCGCCTGCCCCGAAGCCGTTAGGTTAAGGGGGCTTGGAGATGAGCATGGGTATACAGGTCGCACGGAATCGACATGGGCGGCAAGTATTCACGCATCCACGTCGCAAGGCCCACAGCGCGCGCGGTCGTGTCGTGGAAATGAGACGTGGGACGGTGCAGGTAGCGCTTGTACCAGGTTTAGTGTCTTCTCGGGGTTGATCAAGCCTTCCGCGCTTGGCCTCTTTAGGCTAGCTCGACATCCTCGCGCAGGGGCTTGCCAACAACAACTCGTCTGCACCACTCGGTTTCATCGACAAGAACATCTTCGCTGAGTCATTATTTGACGCACATGGACCATTTGACTGCCTTCAACAGGCCGATCAGGCGCACAACATGCAGGTACCGGATGGTACGTGCATGCCCCTCTTCGTCTGGTTCCCAGGCCAGTGTGATTTACGCATGTATTGACATGCCCGACGCATGCTTTTCTCCTCCCCATCAAGACCACCACTTGTCATTGCCATGTTACCTTCTACTCCACGTGTCGGAAAAAGGATATCACCGTCCAGTAGTCTAAATCTAGATACATCGATGCTTATTCATCGTTCGAGAGAGTAGACAGTCTCCTTTCCCTCTACTGGGGCATGTAGCCCATCGCTGATCTTTCGTACCTTGGGCGATGGAGGTAGCAAGACGTAGCTCTGTCGTTGGAAAGACAGATTCCCACCAATACCCTGGAATCCCTCTATGTCACATGGCCAGTCCTGATTACTCGGTCACCCACTAGGTCCCATCGCTGGGCCCATATGAAAATTAGGTACGTACTACCTACCTCTACAGGATCGCGCAAATGCTAGTCAAGATGGCTCTTGTGTGATCAACACCATACATGACAAGTTGACAGTCAGAAAGTATGAACAGTACCTAGGACTATGCTCTGATTTTGGCATGCGCCTCCATGGACTACTCCGATCACAAATCTTCACGAAGCCCTGGCATTTGACTGCTGCTCCGAGAAATGTTTTCTGAACATGGCAGCTAAATCCGTTGCTCCGGTCGCACTGAAGTGGTTTGTCTTGCCTTTCAATGTCTTTGCAGCCGCCTTCGCTGCTCTCGGGAACATGTTCTCCTCATAGTCCCGAACACTATCATCCAACGTCTTCTCATCGTGCATGTACTTGACCATCTCTTGGGCCAAGACCAGAGCGTCTGTCATGCCAGTATTGACGCCTTCTCCTGCGAATGGGGTGACTAGCGACAGGTCAGCAGGAGGTACATGGTCATCTACAATGAAGTCGCCTACAAACGTGTGCGGCATCCCCGATGAGAGTAACTCCCGGGCGATGATCCCACTTGAACCCAACGGGAAGTTCGTACAGAGGTCGTGGAATTAGACCATCTCGCGATTCAAGCATGACACGCTGGAGATCTGGACTGACATGCGAGAAGAACTTCTCCACATATTCCTTACCAGCCGTATCTTTGTTGGTCCAATCGATGCCGCAAGTCGATAGGAAGTCCTCCGGAACGCGAAGTGAACCATACGTCTGCAGACTTCCGTTACCTTGTCTTTGGGCCTGGACCGCACATCCGTCACCAAACGCCATCATCGAGCCCTCTCCAACGTAGTCTACCAGCCATGGGTTACTATGGATGTCATTGCACCAGTATGCCGCCATGGAGATGCCCGAATAGGAGGGTACTGTGTCGCTGAGTATACTGCGGACCTTTGACCACGCGCCATCTCCGCCGACTACCAGATCAAATCCGCTTTCCTTTGAGCCATCAGCAAAGTGCAGGTCATACTTTGCTTCGCAGCTCTCATTCGGTACCACTTCTTTCAGTTTCCGTCCAAATTGCACCTGGTCGGACTTGAGATTATTGAACAGCAGATGCAACAAGGCGGCCCTATCGATTTCGGGGCGTCCGTCAAACTTCTGCTCTTCCTTCACCTCTTGTTTGTCTATCCCATTTTCGTCCCACAGAACCTCGCCGTCCAAAGAAACGAGCTTCATGACATCGCCCTCAGGCCTCGCATGTTTCTTGAACTCTTCCCATAGACCAGCTTCTTTGAGAGCGAGTTGTCCAGTATGAGGGTGCAGGTCTAACGTCCCACCTTGCGGCCGAAGCTCAGTGGACAATTCGAATATGGAGACGGGTATTGAATGGTATTGGAGGTTATTGGCCAAGGTTAGTGAGGCTGGGCCGGCCCCGACAATGGCGATCTTGGGTAGTGTAGTCATGATGAAGGTTGAATAGGATACTTCGGGAGGGCTTCCCTTAGGAATTGATTGGAGGTTTCGTGGAGATGTCTGAGGAAGCCTTCGGGGGGTGGGAAGTGCAGGCAAGGACAATGGCGTTGCTGTTGGAAATTGTGATGCAACATCTTACTATAGTGTCCTCTCTCCCTAGGCCCCCTCCTCGGGTTCGCCACTCGAGGCACTAGCGTTCATTGAGCCGCATTACGCCCACACTAGTGAGGCTTCACCTGGTAGCTCAAGGTCTTGATCGTCTTAAATCCTTTTTTGGGTAAAAATGCGGAGTCATCTGGTGCTACCTAATGTGGGATGCAAATGCTGTGCCAAGCGGATGATATTTTGAGCGTATGCCTATGGACCCATAGGGATCAGACATAAGAACAGAGTAGTTGAGCTTGGCAAGGCAATATGTCGACTCCTCGCCTGACCAGGGTAAGCTTGATCAATCACACGATACTCATAACATCCAATGGACAATGGGCCTTTCCAAAACTATTGCTTTAGTTCGCGCCGTCCTGAAGATGCCTATCAGCCCCATATCAGAAGCGCACCCTCCAACCCCGAAATGGCTTCTAGCTCATCGGCAACAACGGTGCGCGCAGACGGGTGGTAAACACCCTCTGGCCTCGTTGTACCGAATTTTTGTTACTAAGAACACGCACGGCTTCTTCAGGAATTGTTAAAACGCACTTGGTGGTGGTTGATGAAGAAGCTCTTCTAACATAGCGTCTTCAATACGATGGTAAGGTGGACGGACTGTCGGGTAGTGAAGTTGAAGGTGGACAACATAGTTGCGTTGGTCAGTGACACCTATCGACTAGGCCTTGGTGGGCTTAGTCACTTCACACTACACTATCAAGTACCGTCCAGTAGGAGCGGGTTGTATATTCCCATGGTCGCTGTCATTTTTTCCTAGTTGTGTGAAAGCACTGCGTATTGTTTGCAAGTATTTACAAGAGAGGATATTGGGCACTTGGGGTATCAGTTTGGGGTGCCCTTGCAAGATCGACCATACATCCTGGCCAAGTCAGTACCCTGCCTTCTCTCCTTACTCCGGGTATTCTGACCTCCAAAGCGATATGCTCTTGACTACGTTCCCCATTTTCACTTTAACAGCATCGATCGCAGCCTCTGGCGACTGGATATGTTTGCTAATATCAATATTTCGAATCAAGGATATCCATTCGGGGTCCGGCTCTGACAAGTTCCAAGCGATACTGACGTGGAAATAGGCGGAGCGGTCGTCTTGCGTGAAGGTTCCGCCCTTGGCAGACTCCAAAATCCTGTGGCCCTCCATCGGCCCGTCGCCCTCCCCACCAGTGTACAGACCCTGGTGGCCACAACGCTGGACAGCGTGGTTGCAAGCGTTGAGCAGTCGATTGAATTCGTCTCGCGCTGGCTTCTTGATGTTGAGAACCAGAAACCATCTGCTGCGGTCAAAGTTCGATACCCACTTGAGGCTATGGAAGGCATAGTGGAAAGTGCGGACGGCAGTTCCTCGTACGCATTGCCCCACTGTTTTGAAGAAGACGTCTCTGTCTTGGGTCTTGACTTGCAGCGTTCTTGACAGCGATATATGCAAGGGAAGTGGAGCACCTAGGTCTGAGTGGAGCGAGGGTACGATATCTGGGATAGCGAGTTGCTTTGCTCGGCTCGCATTCTGGAGCGCCAGCCTATTTCTGACGTGTTGGAGTAGGCTGTGTAGTTGATTCGATTCAGCCTGCGAAGGGATCCCTCCAGCCCGTCAGCTCCACAGCCGTGCTTGGTTGGATCCATCTTACGAGAGCATCTTACACTCTAGATAGACATGACTGGGCCAGTTTCCCTCGATATGCGGTACAGCCCGCTTACGCCCACCATGGAGGCTAGGGTTGTCACTTGTACTAATGCGCGCGTTTGCTGTGTACAAATCATGGAACGATGCTGGAAGCGGTGGGAGGCCGGACTCCGCGCTGTTCTGGCGCTTACAGCCCGGCTTGGGAGCCAGCCCAGTCTCGCTCTTCTTGTCCTGCTCGTCCGCGTCCGAGCCTGAGTCCGGATAGGCGACTAGGGACATGGCGCGCAGAATGGCTGATCGGGGGGGGGTTGTCGTCACCGCGTGGCCTGGCCAGCTGCAAGGCCTCGCTTGCGGCTGACTACGGCAGTGAGCCAAGTGGGTTAGTCCGGTGGTCTGAGCTCCACAGCCGGCCCCTAGCGCATCCGGACGCGTACGTCATACTGCGATTGGGCTGTGGCGGAGGCTTGTCAAGAGAACGGACGCAGGGTTACGAGGAGAAGGATGCCATGTTACGCGTCGCCGTGCCTGCCAAGTCAGGCCTGTATCTCGACCGTCTACTACCGTCACCTGCCCGCTGCCGCCAGACTCGCCAAAAGCGCCTGGCTTCTGCAACACTCTTCTCAGCTCCTCGTACCATCATCTTCCCCTCATCGCCGGCTGCTCCAACATCACACAGTGTAGATTCTTCAGCACCACACCGATCATGGAACAGGTCGGCCGACTCTTCGCTGTGCCAGACAAGCCGTCTGTGACAACGTGCTCACATCGTACAGGCAAAACATGCTTTGATCGATCCTCTGATCGAGCCAGACCCCAGTGACGAGACGGGCCTGAACACGCACTTTCGGTCGACATTCGCGCCCGCACAACCCATGACTCCCCCCGAATCGGGTGGGATTGCCAAGGACCAGTCGTCCGTCGATATCCAATCGCACAACACCGGCAGCTCGGTGGAAACCAATCCCTACCGTCGTTCGAGGGCATCCTCAGAGGCGAAGAAGAATTCCTTCGTCGCATCACATGAGCAGTCCAGTCGGAAGAGCGGTAGGAGGTATGACTACCCCTCTCCTCCCCCGTCTGCTAGCCCACGCCGTGAGCACTTCTCCACCAACCACCGCTCGGACTTTTTCGAATCCTTGAATGAGGGCCGCCCTCGACGATCCAGCAACCCGGATCAGCACACCACTGCCTTCCAGACGACTGGCCGATCCCGTGGAAACTCCCTGAGGGAGCGATACCCAGGCGACATGTCGAACCAGCCATTGGACCAGATCCGTAAAGATGAGAAAGCCGCTCACCGTGCTCACCATCTTAGGAAGAAGAACCTCCAAGGCGCCGACGTCATCGACCGACTCGACCGTGCAGGATTCTCCCCGTACCATCACGAAGGCCCCTACGATGCTGCCAGCCTTGCGCGTAATCGACACGAGAAATTCAGTCCGGTCGCCGCAGTCCGCGAGTCAAACCAAGAGGCATTGAGGGCCACGCCGGAAGAAAACATCAAGGATGCCGTGACTCGGCATCGTCCACTTGAGGGCGTTGCGAGCATCCCACCCGGGATGCCCGATCGCTTCGGCAGAATCCTCAACTACGAAGAGGGCGCTGATCTCCAGCGCGAGCCCGGTGGTGACTATCGGCGATGGCCAGGCCTGGTACATCAGCCCACTTACCCAACCAACCCTACTGCCTGTATCTGACTAGCTTTAGGAATATCATCCCGACGACCTTAAAGGCAAGGGCGAACCCTCGTACACCATTGAGAAGGCACTCAAAGACCATAAGCACTTTGGAGACTCTGGCACAGAAATGTCCACCCGCCATTCTCGCAGTAAGAGTACCAATCACGCCGGTATGGCAGACGTCGCTCCTGCCACATCCTCGGCCTCTGGTATCGGCCGAAGCAACACAAATGGCCACAGCATGAGCAGTGGCTTGAAGAAGCGCTTTGACAGCATCCGCAGACGCAAACAAGAGGTCGAGACCTAGAAGGCTCACCGCTTTCCGCGAGCAAATGTGAGGCGACAGCGGTATTCTTTTGAATTTGACTAGTGGTAGTCTATAACTGTGTGATGGGCTTTTGGTTATTTCCTTCCTCCCTCCCTTTCCCTCCTCCCCTCTTGTTAGTAGCACAGATTGTATAGCACGCGTGGTACATGGTAGAGTATCCTAGCTACTCAACGAATTATGAATTTTTGCCAATATTCGTGTGGACATGTGCTGCCTGGGTCCCGAATGAGGTTGGTTTTTCCCATTTATACGTGTATACATAGTTGCTACCTACTACTCATTACCGACATGGAAATACACATTACGAGGAGTTTTCGGGTCAATGCTAAGCCACGCGCGCCGTACAGAAGGGTATGTCAAGAGGAACTACGCAAGCAAAATTACTCGTGAGACCAAAAGGGAAAGGAAGAGGGAAAAAAAATCTTCCCAGAGAGAGAGGTGGCCGAGATGCGCAAAGCTTGTTGCGCCCCCGCCCCCCACTCTACTCCTGCTGCAACTTGAATTTGTGCGACGCCTTGACCAAGGCTTTGAGGCGCTTCTCCATAACGGATCGGCCTTCAAGCGTGTGCCAAATCTGGTGGGGGGCCTGCTTGACGATATCCCAAGCGACGAGGTTGTCCGTCAGCGCCGTGAGATCTTCCTGCTTGCGCTCCCACTCGCGGTCTTTGGCGCACGAGTGGCCGCTGGAGATGATGGCGAGCGGGGTGTCGGGACTCTGGATGTTTCGCGAGGAAACGACTTCGTTCTTGGTGAGGGAGTCGGCGACGAGGTTTTCTTGGAGTTGGGCCTTGATTTGTTTACCGGACTGGTAGGCGTTGCGGCCGTAGATGCGGTCTTCGCGCGTGCGGCCCTTGAATAGCGCGCCGGCGAGACGGACAGTGCCGAGCGGGGAGATGATACCCCAGGCCCATAAAAGGAAGCCGCGTCCAGGGCGGCCGATGCGATGCAGGAGATCCTCGTGGAGAGGGTCGATCAACATGATTCCAACGACCTGCTTCATGTGGCGGGAGCTAAAGATGCGGGAGACGATGCTTCCATAGCCAGCGGACACGAGGATCCACGGCCCTTCCTCACCAGCCACTACAAGGGCCTCGGAAAGAGCATCGGCAGACATGCCAGCGGAATGTGGAGAGGGGGCATTGTCGGAGAAGGCGTAACCGGGGCGATCCCAGTAGCAGTAGCGCGATATGGTACCATTCTTGAAGGCGGCGTAAGCCCAGTGCTCAAAGTCGTATTCGAGGGGGTCCTCTCCTGCTTCAAGGAGGATGGTGGGGTCCTTGAAATCACCGGTGTGGGTGACATTGCCAACGCAGCCAAGGTGAACAGCGTACTTGTCCCCGTCGACGAGAATGCGTTCGCCATACATGGGTAGTGTTGCGTCACTGGTGCGCATGCCGAGGGTTGCCGTCATCAGGACCACGATGACAATGAAGACAATGGTAAGTGTGGTTGCAACCAGGACCGCAGTCCACTCTTTCAAAGTGCGCCTTGTTTCTGCACGCCCCGTCAGGCGCTCCTCCTCTTCTTTCTTGCCATAGGCCACGACACGGTCCGTCAAGATACACCAGACGGCCATCAAAAAAGCCCAAACGACACTGGCGATACCGACCCATCCTTCCTCGAGCCTGACACGCGGAGCGGCAAGAATAATGATCATGTTGATGACAAGGAGCACTGCGATGATGGCGGTGGTGATGCGCAGTCCTTTGGCCGGAGTGACGAAGAAGATGGTGACCACGAGGAGGTTTCCCAGCGTGAGGCAGGTGTAGGCAAAGTCAAAGAAGCCCGATCCGCGAGTATGAAGACCAGGCGGAGAGACGAAGATGGAAACCAGCAGGAGTACCCACCACAAGAAGGTGAGGACCAGGCAGAGCACGGTTAGGTAGCGCATAGCACGCACCGTCCAGAGGTTGTATGGCGATACCTATCTTGATGAGCATTTTTATTTCTCCTTTCTGCAGACGGGCAACGCTTACCGCTGGATCATCGGGGTCAAGGTAGCCATCTGCGTTCGGTGGTGGCCTGGGGCGGTCGAGGAGACGGGTACGCTCGGTGGGCTCGTCATGACTTCTCCTCGCAGGCTCGTGGCTCCGCCTCGAAGATGGTGAGGCGCCATCCTCTTGGGGAATCGGAAGGGGAGACTCCACAGCCAGCTGGTCGCCATTCTGTGCATCCTGTTGGCCGCCTTTCCACATGCTGGACATGATGGAGCTCGTATCGAGCACCTCCACAGTATGGCCTGGTGAAGAAAATTGAAAGCAAGGCCCCGTGGATCTCGGTTTGAACCAAGCGCTGCAAAGAGCTTCCTGTAGGCAGAACCATCGAGACCCGAGGGCGGAGAGGTTGGTTTTGTTCGAAGCTGCTCATGGCGCTAACCATCGACGTCATGTGGCGCACATGTCCAGTCCAGGCCCGCGGGACCTTCAGCCTGGTTCGTTATTTTCCTGCCGAGCCAAAAGTCGCCAAAGCAAAGCCAGTCTCATCGCCAGTCCTCGGGCCTGTAGTTTGTCGGGCGCGGATTGCGTGGGCGGGCTGGCTCTCTCCTTCCCTTACCACGGCAGCTCGGGGTTGAAGCTTGATGGAGCTCGAGCTCGCTACCGTATTAACTGGCAAAACTGGCGCCGAGCCTAGTAGGGATCAGACGGTCCGATTACTATACATAGATACCGCGCTATAAGCTTGGCGCCTATATAGTGACTTATAGATATAAATATATAGCTATCTACTCCGGAATTAATATAACTACTACTATATTTAATATATTTTACTATAGAATAATCCTCTTTATACCTATTATACTCTATATCTAGTTTAATATAAGTTAAGCGTATATTATAAGGGGTAGTATAGGCACT
>Ga0182211_1000595_pt1 | contig 11234 bp, 9 predicted proteins | sample G5R1MG_20_FD_129660 | JGI IMG/M metagenome (GOLD analysis project Ga0182211, IMG submission 129660) | Switchgrass phyllosphere microbial communities from Michigan, USA - G5R2_MAIN_03OCT2016_LD1 MG | ecosystem: Host-associated > Plants > Phyllosphere > Phylloplane/Leaf | place: USA: Michigan... | reverse complement strand
GTGGCTGGGTGCTTGGTACCGAGCTGGGTGTACGCAATCTCCAGGCGCCCATGCCGAGCATGGCGTCGCGGTAGACGTTCCCAAACATCGCCAAGCCCGCCACGCGGTCCAATGCGCGCGGGCACTAAAATGAGAGGAGTCGGCGGCGATGGCGAAACCACAAAGCCACTGGCCGACCCCTGATTGGGAACGGAATAGAGTCTGTGGGTTTGATGCGCGCATGGGTTGGGCGGTCGGCAACCGTCGTCATGTTCCGATGTTCGGTCCAGCTCCTTTGCGGGCGGGCGGGCACGCCCCCAACGGCCATATAGAAACAAGTCCAGACCCGCGCCCAGGCAAGCCCATGCCCGGCAGCGAAGCTCGCGAGCAACCAAAGATAGTCGACGTAGGACGAGGTCCCTTCATTTCGGAACGCTGCAGCATCTTCCCCATCAACATGGATCGCTAACTGAATGAGCCTGAAAGTCGGTCAATAACACGGCCCTGTCGCCCGCCGGCTCCCAGTGCCCACCACCCCCTGGCACTCAACGGCAATGCTGCGTCCGCTTCATTTCGTAGCACCAGGAAAACGGTGGCCCAACAGTCTCGCTTTCCGCTGTACATCATTGCATGCAATCCGGGCGCTACCCGTCCGTCACCACGTGTCGCTAGAGTGATTGAGTAGAGTTGGCATTCGACAAGTCAGTAGGCTTCCTATCCACGTGCGCCGCCAAGTCGTGGCGTAGCAGGCCACAGAGTAGAGGCGCAAATGGCGTCTGGCTGCGTCTTGCTGCTGAGACCGACTGCGTCAGACGTTCAACGCTGGATCCGTACACGGCTGGGGATCGTTCGGGGAGAATTCCACCCTTGCGCTCTCGACGCTACGGCGAAACGCCACTGACTCCCCATACTGCACGTCATGGTGAGAGCGGGGGTAATCGGGAGTCTTTCTTGTGCAGGCGCCTGTCACCCCGGCTCTCACCGCGATGCTACGTCTGCAGCGGTCACTTGATCTCCCTGGTCGGCCCGCAACGCCTCGGCCTTTTCTCGTGTGTCGTGATGCGGATCGTGGCCCTGGCCATCCGGAGACGTGGGCACATCTCCGTCGCCCGTAACCTCTGTGGCAGCGGTAACCGCCTGAAGAGCCTCCAGACCCCTACCATGCTCGATTCTATCGAAGGAGCTCAGCTGCTTCTTGGACGCCAGGCGGAGCCCCCGCCAGACATGACTTGATTTCTTCTCAGCGACTTGCTGCTTTTCCTCTTCGGTGCCAGCCATGTCCATATCCAGATCAGTCATTCGGACGTGCGCCGCATACGACTCTACGTTGGGAACGTCGAATCTGACTTGATTAGCGAGGAGGAACGGGCTATCTATTGGACCAACGGATCACACACCTGTCATGCTGTCTTAGCTGTGAAAGCCCCTTTTCCGCCTCAGTGTTGTTCAAAAAGTCCAGCGTCTTGGGAACCCCCATAGACCTGGGGGCCTTTTTGGTTGCCACCGCTTTCTGTGCCCCGGACTTTGCCTGCAGAAAGTCTTTAGCGGGCACCTTGTCCCGCGTAAATGGCTGGCAGTTCTCCATTTTCCAGCGAACCCAGTTCTTATCCCGGGAGAGTACCGTGTCCACCATCCGGTAATAGAATTTGCCATCGGGGCCCTCCTGCAGGTAATTTGCAATGGCCGTCTTGATGCCCAATGCCCATTTGGTCTGTGCTTTGTGGTCAGTCGGGAAGGTGGTGACCGTGATCGAAGCAAGCATCGGAGCATAGCCGAGCGGAAGAGAGACGGCAAAGGTAGACTTACGTCGTCTTCGCGAAGGGTAAAATTGTACTGCATAGCCTTCTGTGCGTTCTGGTAAAATGGCTGCTTCTTCGCATCTTCGGTCAAGGTCAGGAGGAAGTCGATGAGAATTAGTGCTTGGACCAGGATGTGGCGCTGGAAAGCGAGATCACTCAGCTGTACATGTTAGTCAAAGGATGCTAGTCATCGTGGCAATGTTACCGTACTTCAAGCTTGAACAAATCGCGGCTTGTGAGATACTTAGGGTTGAACGTGTTTGCGAATGCGTCGTTATCCTCGTCGTCCGCATGAGATTTTAGGCCTTGCTTGTGCTCCAAGTCTCCGGCCTGTATGACCTTGGGCACCTCTTTGAATTTGGCGAGGGTGGCGTCTAGACTGGTGCGGAACTGCTTGAAGTTGTCTTCCTCGAAGAGTCTTGGTGGGTTTGAAAATGAGTGCTGCAAAGACCAGAAGACCGGATACAGAGCCTCAAAATCTAGCGTGGGTTGTTTTTCCGTGTCCTCACCCTTGGTCGACTCCCCGACCGGTGCCGCCTCGTGTTCCGAAGTCGATTCCCCGAGAGTAGCTGGCGCGGGCTTGTCATCATCCACATCCATCAGGTCTTCCCCTGTGCCAGTGTCTTTCAAAAATTCCTCAAAGGTGGTTACATTTTCCACATGAAAATTGCCGCGCAAGTTCACGGAGCTCTTATCTCCCAAGGGAAAGCTCTGGAACATGAAAATATACACACGGCCGCAAAAAACCGGTGCCTCGGCGCGAGAGAGCCGTCGAAGCAATTCATTGCACAGCCGTAAGATGACCAAATCTTTATTCTTGGAATCGATCTGATGCACGGTGAGAAGAGACAAGAGCTCAAGCAGCCGACGCAACTTACGGCAATGATGGCTTCCCTACGCGACTCCAGATAGTTGAAAACAATGCGGCAGCCGGAGATTGACTGGCTGTCCAAAAGTTCTTCAATGACCAGTAGGACTAGTTGTGGAGAGCAGAGGTCTGGCCGCGTCAGAAGGCCCCAGAGTCCGCTAAGTTATGCGCACATACCTCGATCTCCACAGTACTGCAGGATGTCAAGCAAGTTCCAGATGGTGACAAAGGCTGCATCTCCAATCCGAGTCGACCCCTGCGCTTGCTTGTCAGCAGCCTCTTCATCGACTCGAGCACAGGCAACTGACGAGGTGGCTATAGAAGACACTCTTGGCTGCGCTCTCTACCGCCAACGAACGCACTTCCTTGTCGCCTTCTATTTCGCCCAGCAAAGGCTCGTCCTCGGGAACCAGCTCTGACACTTGCAAGGGGGGATCAATCGAAGTGCTTTGCTTCACGATCCGGGCCCGGCGTAGAAGGTAGTCGAGCCGGGGAGCTACCGCATTCGCCCATGGCCCGCTGGATACGGCCATTGCGTGCTATCGAGGCGGCCTAGGTCACAGAAGGAGTGGTTTCGCTTGCGTGCAAACAGCAGACGGTGTCGAATTCAGCGGTCGAGGACTGTTCTTCCATGCACGGGAAGGAGCCTTGTGTTGTGTTACACGGGTTGAAGGGCAGAGCGACAGTGTACAATTACATACTGCATGGCAGGTAGTTGGTGGCGCTTAGCCCAACTCGACTAGCGCACACGCGCGGGTGCGCGTCGCGTCCCTCTGGCACGTGAGGGCGTGCTGTGGCCGTTCACGATCACTGTCCTCTCCGAATCTCTGCAGGTCGCTGCTCCATGGCGCCGCCCAGCCCCCCCATGCGGCAGCATGCCGCGCCCACCGACGAGCTCGACGACATCCTCAACGGGCTTGCCGAAGGCCGTGACGTGGGTGTTGCGAGAACCGCGCAGCCGGCGCCGGCGGGCCCCTCCAAGCGCGCAAAGACCGATGCAGCAGGCGGTCTGGGCATCGACGAGGAAATCATCGTCGCCAAACAGCGCATCCCAATCCCGAAACTCAACGACGCCCGACTGCTCTCGGAGCCGGGCCTCCCGCGCCTGCGCCGCATTGCCAAAGAGCAGCTGCGCTTCAAGGGAAAAGGCCACGAGGTGGGCGCGCCGCCTGCAATGGGGCCCCCTGGACACTAACACGGCCTGCAGTATGGCGATGTTGCGCGGATGCTGAACATGTACCAGCTGTGGCTCGACGACCTTTACCCCCGCGCCAAGTTTGCAGACGCGCTTGCCATGGTCGAGAAGGCGGGGCACACCAAGAGGATGCAGGTAATACGCAAGGAATGGGTCGACGATGCCAGGCCACGGCGAGCGGCTGAGCGTGACGGCGACGATGCCGAGGAGAGCCTCCCTGTCGAGACTCGCCCAACAGGCAGCGCACAGGATACGGACAGCGTAGCGCATTCTCCACCGAGTAATGGGGTATTGCGTCCAGGAGAGGAGCAACGGCGGCAGACGCAGAGCCCATCGGGAGCCATGCCAGCGGGGCAAGACGATCCAGACGAAGACGAACTGGACGCCTTGTTAGCGCAGAGCGCATCAGCGGCTGCGAAATCACCCCCCACTTTGCCCTCGCAGACACACGACGCTCACGATGATCCGTTTGCAGATGATATGGAGGCAATGGCAGACATGGACGACATGTGGTGAGGGTTCCCAGCCAGATGGGGTCCGCAGGTTATGAAGATATTGTGATGTACTGGTAGGTACTGGTGCCTAGCATAGCGCGGCGTTTATGGAAATATGAAATCTTCTCGAAACTGCACTATCTCGTTTGTCGTGCACTTACTATGTACGTCTCCACCATGTACACATGGTTACATAAACACCCTGCGGGCTGCATGATTACGTGCCACTGTGGGGGAAGCAGCCAGACAACCTTGTGGAACGTGCCCCGCCCCGGCCTGTCGTGGCTTGGCAGTGACTGGCAGCGTCATGCGTTTTCCCATTGGAACCTCCAACAAGCACAGCCATTGTGGTCCGCCTTCCATGTCAACACCTATGGAGGCTCTATCTGAGGAGCTGGGTAGGCTTCGAGTGAGCAGCAGCACGCTCGCGCAGGACGGAGACTATATTGACTCGATAGCGGGCGAGCAGCGAATGCCCAAGAGACAACGCAAGACGAAAGAGACGATCAAGCAAGAGCTGGAGGCCGAATTTTTGACACCCTCGAAATCATTCAATGCCCAGTGGTTGAATCGCCTGCAGCAACGGTGGGACGCACCGACAAACTACCGCAGTCTGTTCCAGATTGCCCCCACGCAGACCCGGACCATAATCCGTTTCACGCGCGAAGGATTGGAAGGCCGTGTTACCGGTTACAAAGAAGTGACCGTGCCAGCAGCATCAGCGACAGCCAAGAATTCCACGTCTCTCCTTCGCAAGCCCGCCAACAGAGCTGAATTTGTGCGTGGTGCAGCTGGTTTCTTCCCCTTTGCTCCTGGCGGTCTCGATGGTGTTGAGGCGATTGCAGCCATTGAAGATGATGCCATTCAGAAAGAGGAATATGCCGGTGCAAGAAAATCGGGGGGCCTGGACCGCGTCATCAACTTCAGCGGCGAGGGAGGGCTGCTCGAGATTCCACCCGGATTCACCCGCGGTCTAGATTTCCAGAAGAAACCGGCTGGCGACTCCAAATTTGCTAAAGAAGTCGAGGATACTCTTGGTGAAGCCTCTATCGCTGAGACAGGCACCGGTGCCGAGGCTGACGCCGATGAAAGAGACGACGATGGCGAGGCAACTGAAGACGACACAGATCCAGTGGAAGAGGAGATTGACTCTCTACTGCCAGTAGAATTTCCCGCGCTGGCGCCACATGGTCCGCTTGCCACGAGTTCCGCTCGCAAAGGCGGGAGAGAGTGGGCCCACATGGTGGACATCAATCGCGATATTACAAATTTCCGGGAGCTCGTTCCCGAAATGGCTCGCGAATATCCGTTTGAGCTTGACACATTCCAAAAGGAGGCCGTCTACCATCTTGAAAACGGCGACTCGGTCTTCGTAGCAGCACATACCTCTGCTGGTAAGACCGTGGTTGCAGAGTATGCTATTGCACTAGCTGCCAAGCACATGACCAAAGCCATCTACACCTCTCCCATCAAGGCTCTAAGTAACCAGAAGTTCCGCGACTTCCGCCTTACCTTCGATGATGTCGGCATTCTCACAGGCGATGTTCAAATTCGGCCAGAGGCCAGCTGCCTCATCATGACAACCGAAATCCTGCGAAGCATGCTCTACAGAGGAGCCGACTTGATCAGAGATGTGGAGTTTGTCATCTTTGACGAAGTTCACTATGTCAATGATCTTGAGCGTGGAGTCGTCTGGGAAGAGGTCATTATCATGTTGCCAGAACATGTCACTTTGATCCTGCTCTCGGCCACTGTCCCCAATACATATGAGTTCGCCTCATGGGTAGGCCGTACAAAGAAGAAAAACATTTACGTTATTTCTACTGCTAAGCGCCCCATTCCATTGGAACACTATCTCTGGGCTGGCAAAGGCATCCACAAGATTGTCACTGCGGACAAGAAATTCGTCGACAATGGCTGGAAAGATGCCAATGACGTTCTGTCGGGCAAGGACAAAAAGGCGCCGCCGCCCAAAGAAGCGGCTTCAGCAGGCCGAGGCAGTGGTGGCCGCGGGGGCCCGCCCGCAAGAGGTGGTCAGAACCAGCGGGGGAGGGGCCAACCCAACGGAACTCGAGGGGGTGGGGCTCGTGGTGGGGGTCCACCAGCCTCCAGAGGGCGTGGTAACATTGCTCGAACTGGACGCGGAGGTGGTCGCACCACGGCTGCGCAGGATCGTAACATGTGGGTGCATCTCATACAATTCCTTCGCACCAAGGAGTTACTCCCGGCTTGTATCTTCGTCTTTTCCAAGAAGCGTTGTGAAGAGAATGCAGAGGCTCTCTCGAATCTGGACTATTGCACGGCCGCAGAAAAGAGTGCTATCCACATGACCATCGAGAAATCGCTAGCGAGATTAAGTCGCGAGGACAGAGATCTGCCCCAGATCAAGCGCTTACGCGAGTTACTCAGCCGCGGCATCGCAGTGCACCATGGTGGTATGCTACCGATTGTCAAGGAGGTTGTCGAAATCCTGTTTGCCAAAACACTGGTCAAGGTCCTTTTTGCAACAGAGACCTTTGCCATGGGCCTCAACTTGCCGACTAGGACAGTAGTCTTTTCTGGGTTCCGCAAGCACGATGGACGCGAGTTTCGAGACCTACTTCCGGGTGAATACACGCAGATGGCCGGGCGAGCTGGACGTAGAGGTCTCGACACAGTAGGCACCGTCATTATATGTGCACCAGGAGCCGATGAAGCCCCACCGGCCGGAAGGTTGCGACAAATGATGCTAGGCGAACCCACGAAGCTGAGATCACAATTCCGTCTAACGTATAATATGATGCTCAATCTTCTACGAGTAGAAGCCTTGAAGATCGAGGAGATGATCAAGCGTAGTTTCAGTGAAAACGCTACTCAGGCACTTCTACCGGAACACGAGAACAAGGTCAAGATTTCCGAGGCTGATCTGGAGAAGATCAAACGTGAGCCCTGTAAAATATGTGATATTGACCTCGAGGCGTGTCATCAAGCCTGTATGGAGTATAAGCGTCTGACCCATGAGATGCATCTAAGTCTGCTCATCAACCCCGTGGGACGGCGAGTGCTCGGGACAAACCGTCTGATCGTCTATAAGAAGGTACGTTGTGCACTTGGTGCTTTGTATGTCAGCTAAATGTTAGATAGGGCGAGAAGCGGACGGCAGGCATGCTTCTGCGGGAGGGTACAAGCAAAGGAAATGAACCTTCTGTCATGGTCTTGGAAGTTGCACAGCACCAAGACCGCAAGGCCGATGATCTTCTACCGTACTTGGGCGCCTTTGCAAAGTTCTTCCGAAAGCTACCAAACGATCCAAATGACCTTATCCTGAAGTCTGAACTGGTCTTACTGAGCGACATCGAGTGTTTTACGAAATCGATTATCGACATTCCACAGTCGGCTCAGAATCTAAGCCGAAGGAAGGGTGAGTCTGATCATTCGTTGACTAACATCCTCCTACTGAACAAACTCACAGATACCCTCAAGCTTGCCCAGGCCCAGTTTTTGCCCTTGTGCCAGTCGTGGGACTATCAGGATTGGGATGAGTACGACTATGGCCGTATCAATAATCTCAAGTTCCGCGAACTGGAGGATCTTCGAAGAAAGGTGGGACAGGATGCAGCCAATAAGGACTGCTTGAAATGTCCCGAGTTCTTGAAGCATGCAAGTCGTCCCCGGAGATATGTTACATTTGACATATTAACTTGTTCAGTTTGCCATGGAGCACGATCAATGGCTTATCCAAGAAAATATCCTGGCGCTCCGCCAACTCATGTCCGACCAGAATTTACAGCTATTACCCGATTATGAGCAGCGCATCCAAGTGCTGAAAGACCTTGGCTTCGTTGACGCAGGCTCTCGTGTCGAGCTCAAGGGCAAGGTCGCCTGCGAGGTACGTAAATTTCTCGCATCGAATCGAGCAAGTGCTTCGTGTACTCATTATGTATTCAAGATTCATTCCGCAGACGAGCTTGTCCTGACCGAGCTCGTGCTCGAAAATGTGCTTGCTGCCTATGAACCCGAAGAAATCGTCGCGCTCCTCTCCGCATTTGTCTTCCAAGAGAAGACCGACGTCACACCCACTCTTACCGCCAGCCTGGAGCGCGGCATCGCCAAGATTATTGAGATTTCGGAAAAAGTTAACAGCATACAGACATTGCATCAGGTCATCTTGTCTGCAGACGACTCCAACGACTTTGTTAGCAAGCCCCGATTCGGCATGGTCGAAGTGGTGTACGAGTGGGCCCGCGGCATGTCGTTCAACCGCATCACCGATTTGACAGATGTCATGGAAGGGACGATTGTGCGGGTGATTACGAGGCTGGACGAGACGTGCAGGGAAGTCAAGAACGCAGCCAGGATCATCGGGGATCCGACTTTGTTCCAGAAAATGGGGACTTGTCAAGAGCTCATTAAACGGTATGTCCTCTTTCGTTTCCTCTATCGCCTGCTGGATCGGCAATCTCGGCCGTCTACTTTCCTTGTCTCCGCAATGGGAAATGAAGAGACAGCGTGCCAGTACCTGGGTGTCCTTGACTGCGCGTACCAGGATCATGCTGACTTGCCAAACAGCGACATCTGCAACTGTGCAAGCCTGTACCTGTAGACTCCAGGACCAGGCGTTTCACACTGGCCACAGGGGAGATGCCCTGACTCCCTACCCAACGCTGAAGGTAGCCCCGGCGGCCGACCCTGACTTCCGGGTCGTCCGTGTTTCAAACCGACACGCGGTTCGTGTTGGCATGACCCTTTGTTGTGCACTGCGTATGTATGTACCTACCTACCTACACAGTAACGCGCAGAGTAAGGTCGTCATGCTACGCATTTGTGCATGGACATGTTAGACACGATGCATACGTACATGTCCCGATTTACACATGTACATACCTACCCTAGGTAGTTACCACACATACCCCACCATGTCTCACCGCACGCCTTCCAAAGCGCAAAGAAAAAAACAATTTGTCCTTTTGTTTCTTTTTTTCTCTATTGTCCTTTTTGGGCCTTTTGTGCGCAAGAAAACGTTAGGTCTGATGTACATAGTTGGTACGTACCTACAGCACTTAGACGCCAGCCAGGGGGTCACGCGTCAAGCGGAATTCCTCGGTTTTTGTCCGCGTGTGGATCCAGCAGCACGTCCGAAACCACGTGGGCACCACTTTGCCAAGCTCGCTTTATTTTTTACTACTTTTCTTTTTCTTTTCGAACTTGGTGCGTGCGGCGTAGTTAGCGGGTGTTCGTCGGAGAACGGAAACACGCATTAACCAACCCCACGGAGCCCGCGGGGACGAGTTCGGTACTCCCACACACACTCACACGTCACAAAAGGCCCGAATCCATCCCGTTTCGAGGTAGGGACCTGGCCTTGTTTTTGGGATGTTTCATTCCTTATCTATGGCTTGGGGTGGCGCGGTCTCGGGGACTCCACTCGACTGACTATCTGAATGTCCCCTTGCTGTGGTCTGACCTCGCTTGTCATGGTTGGTAATTTGCTCGGCGTAGTGCGTGGGGCGTGGGGCGTAGGCGTGGCGAGGGAGCTTGGTAGGTAGAGACCAGGAGGGCTAAGAGAATTTGGAGCGTCAATGGGATGCCTAGGGCGGTGTAGAGACGCTGGTGTTTTCCCGTGGTAAGGAGAACATGAGGCTACAACGCGGGTTGAGACGTCTTCATAGGTGCATACATCATTTCTAGGTGCAGCTTCTGCACCTGCTGTGTTTGACGAAAAACGAATAGTAGTGTGCATCGACAAGGTAGGTATACGATGTGGTCTCATGTCTTATGAGTGCTTCCATGACTGCGGCGTCGAAAGACGCAAAAACAAAACACACATACATCCTACACCTCCCTGCCCCTTTCGGCAAGATCATCTCAGCATGCAAGTTATGGTATTTTTGTACCTCGCAAGCCTATCATAGACCATCTAGAGGATGGGCATCTTTGTGTTGGTAGGTAGGTCCCGCAGTGTTTCTGGGTCATGGCCAAGATAGCTAAGATTCAAGAAGCTATAATCACCACGTCTACACTCCTGTGTCGCAATCACCAGCTAGCTTTCGCCCCTCGAAAACTAAATCAAGTACGGGATGAAGCCTATCAAGATTACAGGATCTGCGCGTTTTTCGTGGCCCAAGACCTGCTAGGGAATGAGCAGATAGGTGCTGGTGCATGAGGCAGGCATGCCTGCTTCTACCTATGCAGTCTGGGGCCGTAACAGGTGCCTACCTACCTATGGGCGACAACCTGCACTGGCGCAATTTGGATGCGGAACTCGAATCTAGTCAATGAAATCCATGGACAGAGATCACATCATGTGCTGAGTTGTATGTGGTTGAACGGAGTGCAGAGCTACTCTAAAGGAGGAATTGCTGATGCTTGTCCGCTTAACTGATATTGACTCTGCAATCTACAGCTTGAGTATAGCGTAGAGCTTTGTGTGTGTGGCATGAGATGCGATGATGAGTATGGCGGAGTCGTCTTCCCTAATGGTATTCTAGGTATAAGGGGCGGCTTGGAAGTCTCCACGTGATCATGACACCAATTCTACTGCAGGAGAAAGAGCACTCGTTTCTTCAAATAAACATATATTGCTCCAATTTTAGAGAGGTATTTGGATACGAGGGAAGCAAAAGGGTACAGTCGTTGTTATATAGGTAGGTATAAGGTGCACCAGCGTCTCCGACATCCTTTCGACATCATGCTAGAGTAACTGGGCTTTGCTATAGGAAAAGGGCGGGTGTAGAAACCTGTGAAGGTCAGAAACGAACCGCTTGCCTTAAAACCTAATATCGCGGGAAGAACTCTGGTGAACAAGAGTATATATGTTCTCCTGATTCCGCCACATATGTCTTTAACATGCCGACAAAATTTTAATCATGTATCCGGGAAAGTCAATGTATGGGGCTTCGCGCTTAAATGTCTGGTTGTAT
>Ga0182211_1000593_pt1 | contig 11257 bp, 10 predicted proteins | sample G5R1MG_20_FD_129660 | JGI IMG/M metagenome (GOLD analysis project Ga0182211, IMG submission 129660) | Switchgrass phyllosphere microbial communities from Michigan, USA - G5R2_MAIN_03OCT2016_LD1 MG | ecosystem: Host-associated > Plants > Phyllosphere > Phylloplane/Leaf | place: USA: Michigan... | reverse complement strand
ATGGCCGGCATGACAGATGTAGAAAGTAGAAACTGTATTTGATAGGACATATGCCGATTCAACCCTCTTCCCTTCGAGCTACTACTCCTACTTTCTAGCAAAAACATCGAAAGATCGATCCCTCACGCAATCATAGTTCGGCACGATGATGGATAGCCTACCTGCATAATGTAGGTGTTTGCTGTTGCTTCGCACCATGGCTCACTATGAGTCATGTCGGTTGATTGAATGGCCTAGCTGAACCTGGCCTACACACACGCGAGCAGCTCACTGCACTACTTCATAGTTGGTGACACTTTTGAAAATCCTTGGGTGTTGAACTCATTGTAACCTCAGATCCTCTTCGCTTAGAACACCATATAACTTCTCAATTTCCTGCCCAATAATGCCTAGGTCTTGCGCTAGCTGCGCAGTTACTAATGCTATGTCATGTCAGTATACTGTGATGAGCCGTAATGTCAGGTATACGGGCTCACCATAAGCGTATAAGAGCTCGTAGTCTTCGTCTTTTGCAATGACCTTGCCAAGTCCTGTTTGCCTGAACTCAAATACCTTTGCGAGTAGTCGATCGCGTGTATGCTCCACGTTTGGAAGTACGTCGTTGAGTGGATATGCAAGCTTCATGGAAGAGGCCATGACTGCTCCGTGTCAGCGCCATTCACTTATATCAGTATATCACTTACCGGAGAATAAATGGCTGATTCGCCAACTCAACTCAGTCCACTCCTTCCTCGTGTATTTGAGCACCTCCTTCTCGCCATCGGAATGTACCGGATCCTTCAAAATAATGACATTCATCGCGTGGAAACTGTCGAGTGTACGGCTGGTTGCGCCCAGTATAAGCTTAAAGCTTGTATCTGGAAATGGACCTTTGAGCTCGAACTCGGCTGCAGCTGAAGCGCGTAAGGTTTCCAAGTGGTTGAGGAATCGGCGCAATTCGAGCTGCTCACACTCGCTCATAAACGACTCTTGCCGTCCTCCGCCATTATCGTACGACTCGAGGAGCGTCTTGAGAGGCCCGCGCTTCCAGATGAGACCCATCTTCAGCCAGAGCAATGACGTTCCCTTGTGTACTTTTTGGCGCGCCGAGATGGGCCAAATAAGACGTGTAACAACAATACCCCAAATACAACCTGTCATGACAGCTACCACACGGTGCAGCACAATTCCCCAGATCTCAGGTGCGATGCCTCCTTCATCATCATCGTCATCGTCATCCTTAGCAGAGAGTGAATAAGCGTAGAGTGCAGAAAGATTGTACGTGAGAAGAATGAAGCGACCCATCGGGCCTTTACCTTTTCCGACGATGATGTAGAAACAAAACAAAGATACAAGCCAGCCGAAAAAAACAAGGACAAAAGCGTGGTCATCAGATGCAATCCAAGCGCCGGCCGCGAAGACTGCACCAAGGCAGGTACCGGCAAAGCGCTGGAAGCCTGTCGTATTCGACGCTCCTATTGTCTAACGCTGATAAGAAGCTGAACATAACGCCTGAGGAAGAGGAACTTACCATGGAGCACACCAACATGTACGATAAGAGACCCCACTCGCCGCGCCAATGGCCGTAAAGTTTCCTCGTAGGTTCGAAGAAGGACCACATGGCGTAGAGAATCGCGCCAATTCCGACTTTGGCAGCATACTTGAGATCATCTCGTCGGAACACAGCTAAAGATACCCAGATACGGTATGACAGCGGCTGGTCGTTCTCGGGTTTGTATGGATCTCCTCTAGTAGATTTCCGGTATATGGGATTATGAATCTCATGCGAGCCACCGGGCGTCTGAGTATCTCCATGACCAATGAAGCTTGCATCTTCTGCTAGAGGTCAGAGTGGATTTCATCTGCGATACAAGAAGCTCACGTACCAGAATCGTCGCCATTTGAGTGCTTTCTTTGGAGCCTACCCTGCCAGAACTTGAGCCATTTGTAGGTTCTTCGTCGCGGAAAGTGATTGACGTTCGCCTTTAGCTCTTCAAGGATGTCGAGAAACGCCACCATATCTTCAGCAAAGTCGTGCAATGATAGACTGAAATAGCCGCAACTAGCAGCGACTTCCTCAAAATCAGCCGCTACGGACGCAGTGCTTGTTCTTGTGGGGACTTTATTCTTGTAAACAGCTGTCAGGGCTTCTCGCCTCGCGTTTGCAAATAAGACTTTCGCATCGACAAGGCTGTGTCGAAAATGCTCGTTGATGACAACGTTGTATTCGGGTCCAGAGCTAAAAGGTAGCTCCGAGAGAACCTCAGAAAGTGTGTATGCGAGCGATTTCTAAAAAGTTAATCCTAATAATGAATTATAGGGCAGTAACTTACCATCGGCGGCCCTAGATGGGCAATGAACACTGTGAACATATCTGCAGGCGTAAAGCTTGCCTGTAAAAGATTTGGGACCTTTTGTAGCCCGGCCTTTTTGTCACTAGACTCTTCAGCGTCAGAAACATCAGCCGAAGCATAAGCTGAAGCTTCTGCAGAGCCTTCTGGGAGCTCTTCGATAGAGGCGAGAATACTAGATCGTCGCTCTAGGTAGGATAGGCTGGGAGACAGCAGCTGTGGAGGGGTTTGAGAGAGATTTTGTTCGCAAAACACTGACGACGTGACTGTACCATTACCAGATATACCCTCAGAGGATGTTTGGCTCTCGTATGACTGCGCCAGTAAAGTAAACTGCGTTTCTGCAGCACTTCTCAGCCCACCAATACTCTGCATCAGGGTTTCTAAACATTTTACGAGTCTCAAATGAATTGCGTACTCCTCTTCGGTCCCGAGAGCGTAGTGCTCGAATTTTGCTTCCCTCAGGTTCTTCACAAGGGTTTTGAATGTTGCTTTACTTTTGTTTGATGCCGTGGTGAATGTGCCGCTTTTAAGGTCATGTTCAGCTCCTGAGAGGAAGCTGCGAGTGATTACATTCAGCATATCAGCCATGGCATCAGTAGACTGGATAAAGGTATCGCGAAACTCGTTGCGGGCGGAGGTGGGTCGAACAAGAAGACAGACGAACGCAGACGCCGAACATCCCATAATGATCATCTTCAGCACTTGCCATACTTTGTTATACGAAAACATGCCAGCTTGTACTGCTCCTTCTTTGGTCAAGATCGTAATTAGCGCCAGCGAAGTCAGTGAGCAGGCTACGTTGACGAGCGGGTTTCCCAGTCTTTGCTTTGTCCAACCGACCAGCCCTAGTCCGCCTCCACAGAAGACGATCAGCACTATCGCGTGCCCAAGAAGAAGGTGACCTTGCTGCCCGGAGTAGACGCTGACAGCCATACTGGAGAACGAGACGGCCGTGGCATAAAGAAATGCACCAAACGCCAGTATGACAGCCTCAAGCATGCTCCCTGCCGATCGTGCCGGGTGGAAATATACAGTGATGGTAGCAACAATGTGCTTTCCATCGTTCTTGCCCAGCAACGCGGCGATGAACGGCACGAACGTGGCTAGCGATCCCATTACATATGCCAGGGAGCACTTCAATATCCCCACACCAACAGGAGAGCTAGCATATCGATAGGCTTGTTTGCTCTTGTACTTGCAATGCTCCTTCAGCCACTCTGTCCTTCCCATCTCTTTATGCCGTTCGGAGTCATAGTAGCCAGGCGCAAGCAGGAACTCGGAGGATTCGGTCACGCGATGGGCAGGTCTACGCAGCGTGAAGTTTCTCTTGATGCGTTTGCCGGTCTTCGGCTGTATCATGGTGGCCGACCGGAGCTGTTGCTTTGTGAGTTTCTTGGCATAATAGGCTGGCTCCATACGCGATACGATACGTACATTGGGCCGCAGAAAGCGGCGCTCCGCCGGAGTCTGTGCAGACTCGGTACTCATCGTGAGCGCAAGACCGTATCCAGTAGTCTAGGTGCCTAGAGCATGGCGTGAGAAGGTTGTTGGACGCGTCGCGGGACCTCCTGCATCCTCCAAGGTGTGTTGCCGAGTCGCGCAAATGCCCATTGTAGTTATGACATAGTCGCGCTAGCATGCGCGCCAGCCACACGCAAAGCGCATCATGCGGATCGTGGTATTTGCCAGATTGAGATGCATAGCCAAGCATCTCTGCCTTGCCCAGAGACGTGCCCAACACGACTGGAAGACCGCTGGTGCTCTTCATATGGTGCATTGAAAGAGTCTCTCGCAACCGTCCCATAGGTGTCTAGTCGCGACGTCTGATTGGCCTCTCCAATTCTAGTCCACCCTCCCCGTCTTTGCTCATCCTTACACACGCAACCTGCATAGGACTTCCAAAACACGCCCAGTCCACAGGGTTGGCAACCACATCTCGCCATGGATGACGAAGAGGACATAGATATCGCGGCTGCGATGGGATTTGGTTCCTTTGGCGGCACTAAGAAGAGAAAGTACGATCACACTACATCACCACAAGCAGCCGATGGCGCGAGCGGTGCCAATACCACTCAGCTGGGCGCTCGAACAAGAAAGTCGGAATCCACCCAAAACGAAGTTCAAGGAGACTCAGAAGCACAAAAATCGGAACATTGTGTCGCTGCCGAACCCTCTGCCCATTCTACCGACGTTTTCTCAGCACCAAGAGACCGTTCCCGCGATGACGCTGCAGCCTTGGAGACTGTATCCTTTGGAGGACCACCTATCACAAGAGGAGAGTTGAATGCCTTAAAATTCGGCGTCAGAAACCCAAACGGAGACATGGCGTATTTCTTGCCAAATTTTGTGGAGGATCCGTGGGCTCGCCTCACCCAGGCTGGAACATAAAAGTAAGTCTTCAAACCTTTAGCATAGTTAACATAGCTGACAACTTGTAAGCTCGAAGGGAGGTGTGCCATGCATTTCGATAGCATACTATCCAAGTAATCATACGCTTTTACTTCTACATAGTACTTCTCTCACGACATGATACATGATGACCATGGCGACGCATAAGCCCAGGATCCAGGAGACCTCGTGCGACTGTGAGATCAGGATAATGGCATCATACAACCCGAGAAATATGATATTACAAAGGCCAGGATCACCAAATCCCGACACCCAAGATTCCCAGCATCTGTGATCCCGATCATCACTCCACCCGAACACCTTTACCCCCGCTGCTCAGCCTCCCCATTGCCGTCCCATTCCCCTCTATTCTTACTATCCCCCTGTCAATGTCAGACCGCATATTGATAAAGTCACATTGACAGGCCTAACCGTTCCTCTGCCACAGTCGCACAACCACACGACGACCCCTCTGCTCTGCAGCCCTCGTATATCGTCTTTCTTTATACCCATCCTATCAATTCCCCAAGGACATGCCTCCGGTACCATTGCACATATGTCGCCGTGGTAGCCTGTACTCGGTGGCAAAAAAAACTCTTCACCGCCCGGGTCCCGATGTAGGTCGCGAGACGCACCGAGTTGTACTTGGGCCGTAGTGCTTCCGAACTCCGTCATGCAATCGATGCACGGCATTTTGTTGGAATGTGGGCTATCTACGGCAGTGGTTCAGATAGATGTTGTGTGAGATGCGAGGCATTCTGCGGGCGTACTTGATCTGCCTATAAGATGGCCTGCTGCTTCGCCAACTGAAACTTGGGATGCCAATTGTGAAACCTTAATCCAACAGACTCCATGGAAAACTCCGATTTCCAGGAGATGAGACATGGACATGTACCAGGAACCGCTTACCCATGGTCATGGTTCCGCGTGCGTCTTTGCCAAACGTTCGTGGACCCGATGTTACACCAGACGTTTTCCGTGGCGGCGGCCTACCAGAGTATGGTAGCACAGCACGCGCCCCACATGCTCTGGAACACGATTAGTCATGCTTCAGTGCAATAGATACCCTGATGTGATTATAGGTATGTGCAAGGGATACTCATTGGAAACTGATGAATGCGCCGGTGACATAATGCCGGCACTTCATGGCCGCATGGACGCTTGAAATATTAACAAATGGGTAAGAAATACTGAAGCCACACCACTCCATCGCCGCGCTATCAAGCACCAGCTAATATTCCCATCGCGCACGCCATCACTCGGTTGCAAGGACAAGCTTCTCCCATAACCCCAAGCCCACCAGGACGGACTGGTGCCCTATTTGTCAATTCAGACAAATCAAAGCGGAAACTGACATTAGCCAGAGCCCGCTACCGCACCATTCGAGTCGTCCTAATCATGTAAAATTGCTACGATTCGCTCGCTAGATTTGACACGCGCGTAGTGCTTGCAGCAAGCAGCGGGCCGGACCGAGTCACATCGGAAAAAGAAAAGTTGGTGTAAAACCGCTAAAGCAGCGAGTCGGCCTACTGGTAGGCGGGGGCGGAGTGGAGCGGAGATTTTTCAACGACAGTCTTTGGATATCAAACGCCCAAGATAGAATCCGTAAATAGCCGTGGAATAATTTGATGTGACGGAACTTGTAGTGGACCGTGGAAATCGTGAATGGAAGAGCATCCGAAAATTTAGAAAGATATCGAAAAATTATGTACGGTTGTATCATCAACAGATCATTTTCGCACATTTTAGTATGTAGAAAATGCTAGTAATCGACCGGTGCTGGGTATCGTCGTTGAGCGGTCTGATATTGCTCGGGAAATTTGCGAGCTGCGCGGTCATTGAGAGCACTAATTGGCGCATTAGTAAAATGTTCGATCTTTCAAGCATGATTATCCTACTCTACGCGCTTTTGCGTCCACTGTAGATCTTTTTGCACGTCCTTTGCGGCTCTCATTCCGTCTGCAAAGTTCGCTCGTGCACCAGCCAGTCTTCGCTGGGCAAGTGCTTGCAGCTCAAGGAGTTCGCGGTGTTTGGCGTTGAGCTGACCGGATCTGTGCACGTATAAGTTCGCTGATTACCTTGAGCGATCTTGAATGCGTCAGAAAGCTTACGTCTGTGCCTGCTTCGCCAGACTTCGGTCTAACGGTAGTGGGTCGAATGAACCGTTCAAACGATTACCCATGTAGTCAAGGAGATCCACGCTGGCGGCTCCACTTGTTGATTCATAGTCGCTTGCGCTTCCTGCGTAGTTACTGGAGGTTGCTGACGGCTCGTACGACGAGACACCAGATGTTGTGACGCTTTCTGGGCCTTCTGGTGGTGATGCTGACACGCGTCCGTAGCTATGCTGTGGTGGGTAGTAGTAGCCAGGCTTTTGTGGCATCTGAATTGGGTATGAGGATTGCGGCAATTGGTAGTAAGAGTGCGTGGCAGCCATGGTGTCGGCAGTGTGCATTAAAAATACAGGACACGAGAAGATTGATCTTTGGGAGGACAATGGTTTGGAGAGAGAAGGAGTTGGTTGAGATGGGGGCAATAGGTGAAGAGAAGTGATGGGCGTAAGACTAGGGTCCAAGTTGTATGTAGTTGAGATATGATATGGTAAGTCTGTGAGGAAGTGTAGTAAACGAATTCAAGAGAAGCTCTTCTTCAAACCGCATTCTGTCCTCCTTTTATAGCCTTCAAAGACGGAAACGACATGCATGTGCTAGTGGACGAGGATATAGCATTGACCCCAACATGCCATCTCCTGCTTATGACCCCGCCCGTGTGGTGATAAAGGTGCATAGTCCTACGACCACTGAGGTCTGCTTCCGCTGGAGCCGGCCATGAAAGCGTCATTTAGACTGGGCTGGATGAATGCGCCAGGCCGGAGGCCGCAGCCGATGCAAGAGGCCCCAGCGGGATAGTGAGGGTGAGAGAAAGCCAATTGGCCAAGACAGGAAGCTAGCGGAGGTATCCCTTAGCTGGCCTGAGCAAGGAAGATCCGGCGGGGCGAACTGGCGCGCAATGACAAGAGGGTGCGGTTGTGGGAGGAAATGCCGTTGATGACCGACATCAGAGCGTTGGTAAAGCAGCAAGACAGGTCAAGCGCATCAGACGCGAACGCCAGCAGCATGCAAAAGCAGCGAGGGTGGATACCTGTAGGCTGCATGGGTAGTCGGTCTGATAGACATGTCAAGTGTTGTCAAGTTGATGCGTTGGCTCGACAGCACGCCAGCGCCTTGGAGCATGCAATCTGGGCGAGGCATGTGGAGGCTCGATGCAGTAGACTGGGGCGCGTCAGACCGGCGGCCGCCCCGCTCGAGATGGCGAGCAAGCTGTACGCAGAGGATGCATTGTGTGGGTGTACGACATTGTATGGAAGGAAAGTTGGCGACTAGGAGGTGCTGTGCTGGTGGTCGAAGGGCCGTCGTCCAAAATGATGTCGGGCTGGGTGAGCTGCCCCGCCTGCGCCGGTGCCCGTGCGTCATGCTTGGCGGCAGACGCCGCAGCCGTATGGCAGGGCACCTTGTGCATGATTCGCTGGACTGACGAACTCAACACCAGGCTGCAGATTGCGAGGCCTACGTCCATCCCTGCCCTGAGTAACCTCGCACGACACTCAATGGCGTCTGTGGATGCCCCAATTGCAGCAACCGAGACGTTAGATTGGGGCGGCCTTGTGGCGGTGAAGAACGTCTCGACTCTCCACCTACACATGTCCGTCCGCCTTGCACGCGGCTCCCTGACATGAAACCGTTCATCCCGTGTCAGCACTGTCTCCTTACTTGTGACGAGGGTTTGACCTCCAACCCGTGAAGCCCACACTGCATACACACAGTCAAGAAAAAGGCGCTGACTGTGGACACGTCATGTTTGGAGCGACGTAGCCAAGGCCATCCATCACATTGGCTTCAAAGATGGCTGTTCACGAGCCGATCCGGTGTCACATCTGTCAGAGCCCGGCATGCAAGACGCGCGTGGCAGTATATAGTCGGGTACATGGGCAGGAACTACAAAGTATATGGGCCAACAGACCCACCGAGGACCCCTAAGAACGTTGCACTGGAGTTATCCTACGCAGGAACTCTGCGCCGAACGAGCTACACGAGGCTGTCACCGCTAATGTTAGCTCAGCATGTGCCACTGGGGTTCTACGTTTCCTTCGTTGATCGGAGAGCACATGGCCTCGGTTGCAGGAGAGCGAACATGCTTTCATATCGTCTATATGCGCGCCTCGTCGTTGACCCGCTCTTGCGCAGCTCAGTGTCCTGCTAGTTCTGTAAGCCCCGGTTGGCTGCTATCGCCCGGGACATGACCCTGGCAAAGCGGCCAGGCACATCCTGATCCTGCTTTGCCGTCTCGATGCCGGTCAAGATCTTCTTGATACCGACCCCTACTTCTGTACTACCTGTAATCTCTTGGATTTCGCTGATAGCTCGCTGCTGGTCCCGCTCGGAGAACGCACCGGATTCCTGGAGGACGTTGGCCAGTTCAGCTTGCGTGTTCACGTTTGGAACGGCAATTTCGGCATCAAAACGGCTGAACATATCGAGCTGAGTGAGTACCGAACGCTCGGTAGTCGTCGCAAAGATCAAGAGGCGCCGGCCCTGAGCACGTTAGCTTACTTGCTCGGAGACACGGTGGTTTTCGTGTTCGGGGCTGTGGCTGCATGCAGCTAACCACTGGCTTACCTTGGGTGGTTGCTTCTCAAGCAGGACTTTGAGAGCAACTAGAACACTGAGGCTGAAGCGTGGGCCGATTGGAACCCAGTCGACCAGCATCTCAATGTTGTCGATGACAATGACGCTGAGGGGACTCTTATATGCATCTTGGAATGTTTTATCGAGCTGCTGTACCTTTTGCATGTCACTGAACCCCACCATGTCCTCGGGAGATATCAGCTTAATAAATGGGTAGCCTGATTCAATAGCCATCTTAGCGGCAAGAGCCGTTTTTCCACTGCCAGGTGGCCCGTGTAATGCGACCGAGAGGATCGGTGTCGAATCAGGTTTTCTAACCTGGTTGATATAAAGGCGTCCCTCGTCCAGGATGTCTCCGATAAACGGCGAAAAGTGGATTATACCGCGCAGTAAGCGCTTACCAAGCTCTTCCTCAGCAACACCAAAGAGAGGCTTCACTTCCTCAAGAGCACTCAAAAAATCCTGGCGATTGACTTTCATGTTTTCCACATCTGGGTTAATTGCTGCCATCGTGCCAACTTTGATATGCCGACTAAATGCATAGGAAGACGCTGCCTTAACCAGACCACTAAGCTCAGCGCCAGAGAAGTTCTTAGTAAGCCTAGCCAGCTCTTCAGTGTTGACATCCGACTCAAGGACGTTATTTGCACGCATCTTGGTGGTATGGATCTTGAGAATCTGGGCTCTTCCAGACTCGTCGGGAAGAGATATCTCCATATGTACTTCGAGGCGGCCAGAACGTAGGAGAGCCTCATCAATCATGTCCTTTCGGTTGGTCATTCCAATGAGCAGTATGTTGTTTAGTTGATCCACACCGTCGAGCTTAGAGAGCAACTGGTTTACAACACTATCACCTACTCCAGTGCCTCCGCCTGCACCAGATCCTCGTTGCTTACAGACGGCGTCAAGCTCATCAAAAATGATAATGTGTAGACCACTTTCATCGCCCTTCTCCTTATACTCTTTCTCGGCGTCCGCGAAAAGCTTTCGAATATTTTCTTCTGACTGTCCGACATATTTGTTCAAGACTTCTGGACCGTTAATAACCTTTGGCTCACGAGCGTTAAGCATGGTACCAATCTGACGAGCGATTAAGGTTTTCCCGGTCCCTGGGGGCCCGTATAGAAGGATACCGCGGACGTGCTGGATACCAAGCTTTTCAACCAGGCCTGGTGGGAAAATACGCGAGGCAAAAGCTCGGCGGAAGATTGCGCTGAACTCGGTGTCTAGGCCACCAATACCCATATCTTCAAATTTGAATCCTGGTTGGATGATTGAATTAGCAGCTGGCCTTCGAGTGGATGCCTTCAGTTTGATGTCTGTCCGGGCATCCTTGAAAAAATCGATTTGGGTGTGGCTCGTGAGTATACCACGAGCCCGTGGATCTGTGAGGGGAGGTGCAGAGCTATCATTTTTCTCCATGGAGAGATCCACCAATTGTACTGTTCTAATGGACATTCGTAGTGGTATATTCTTGACGTCCAGCAATAACTGCTGGCCAGGTGCGAGAATCTGGTTCTCAAAGTTCTTCTTGAACTGCGTCGCAAGCTCCTCTTGGTCGTAGGGTGTCTCTGTCGTCTTACGCGCGGCAAACCCGACTTCGACTTCGATGCTGCCTAAGTACGACTGTCCGCCGCTTTGACTAAAGGCATCGTATGGCTGCACCGAGACTACATCCTGGGGACCCAGCGTAATTCCCGCCCACGTTCTTTGCGCATCTGTTAAGCCAATCTCACCCGGTTGGCACCCCTGTGTTGGCCGAGCAGAGAGGACATAGCCGCTATTCAGGATGATGTAAATGTCGGAACCGTCAGGGGTGGGGGGAAAGTCTTGGGGGGAAACTGCCACCCT
>Ga0182211_1000592_pt1 | contig 11258 bp, 11 predicted proteins | sample G5R1MG_20_FD_129660 | JGI IMG/M metagenome (GOLD analysis project Ga0182211, IMG submission 129660) | Switchgrass phyllosphere microbial communities from Michigan, USA - G5R2_MAIN_03OCT2016_LD1 MG | ecosystem: Host-associated > Plants > Phyllosphere > Phylloplane/Leaf | place: USA: Michigan... | reverse complement strand
GGCCCCCTCCCTTTATTCCTTCCCCCCCCCCTCTTTAACCCCCCTCCTTTTTTTTTTCCCCTCCCAGCCCCCCCCCCCTTGCGTGAAGAATGCAAATAAGGAGAGAAAAAAAAAGGCAGCATTCCACCGAAAATTGGATCCTGTCTCCTCCTCCCTTCAACCCTATATAGTAGATCGTTATTTACTTGGTAGCTGCGTGATTCCTCCCCTCTGCAGCGCCCTTGGCCTGGCCCGTCGGCGCTTCCTTGGGGAAACTGCCTGCGCCCGAAGCGCCGTGGCCTTGGAGAGCTGTTTGTGTAAGCGCAGTCTGACGATTTACTTATTTCCTTGCTTGGGTCTGAGAAGAAATGTCTGTGGGAAGGAGAGGTACACAACGTACCATCGCCTTTTTCAATCTCCGGCATGGGCGCGACGTTGTTCTTTGCGTGCTGGAGGGTTGTCTGGCGAGGTAGGGCCGTTAGTCGATATATCCAAACATTTATTCCAGATGTGTCTTGGGAAAGACTGGGGAAAAAAAAAGAGAGAGGGGGCTCATTTGCCTACATCTCCCGAGTTTCCATGGATGACATTACCGCCTTCGATGGGCCCGTTGTCTGAGGAGCCGTCTCCGTTGCGAGGCATGTTCGCTGCTGTGTTCTGATGCGGGTTCTTTTGGGGGTTCAATTGGGGATGGAGTAAATTGGTCAGTTCTCTTTGCAGTGCCCTACCCCTCCATTGTATACCTCTGGTTCACATGCACTCCATGCTGCTGTGGGACGGAAACGAACTGCCTCAGTGATGTCATGGATGAATCCAGCCCCGCAGTCTGTATGACGGGAGCGGTTTACAACCTCCAAGTGGACAACAAAAGCGGGCACCGAATTTCGTCTTGATCACACGAGGCTGCGAGGATCGGATTTACAAACATGATGGGCAATGTTTCCGATGTGGATGCAACTGGATTGCCATGTTGGTCCCGTGATGCGCCATGAAACCCCTCCACGAAACTCCCTTCCCCCCCCCAAAAAAACACCTTCCCTATGCCGCTCATACGTCATAAGTCGTTGATAGGATTCATACAAATCGTAATGCCTCTACTTTTGCGCTCGTGGGCCTGTCTTCAATCAACTCGGCCATGACGAGCCCTGTACCCGGCGCATGCGAGATGCCCCAGGCACCATGGCCAGCGGCGATGAAAATGCCTCCTTGGGCTCCACCTCTGGTCCTCACACCCCCAAGTTTCTCATCTGGTATCCGCGAGACAATGGGTCGGCCGCTCGATGTCACGCCACGGAAGCACTGCCGTGAACATTAGCGTGATAGAGAGTCGCAAGCCGAGAAGATTTCACTACTCACAAGCCCTTCTCGAAGCACTTCGAGTTCCTTGCCAGGCACGTTCAGCATCATGGTCTTTGCGCACTCCTTCAACTGCTCAATTGCCTTTGCACTTGGCTTGACATCGGTGGCGACATCCGGGAGCGGAATGTTTGTGGCATTCAGACCGGCAAGATACAATTCCCCGCCCGTTCGTGCAAACCATTCGGGCGAGAAGCCTAGCGTGTCTGTCGCGAACACAGCGTGACATAGCTCCGTTTCGGACTCGGTGTCTTTGTAGTGTGGATTACGCACAAGCAGCGAGTGGCCACCCAGCGAGGAGATGGGTATGCGTGACCGGGAGGCGGGGAAGAGGGTCGAGAAGACGCGGGGCGACCAGGCACCTGCAGCTATGACGATGCGCGAACAGGGCACTATGCGCAGCCGTCAGCAGAGGTTTGAGACAGACAGACTGTAACGAGCAAGCAATGCCATCTCACCCTCTTGCTCCCCACCATCCTGGCATAGCTTCACGCCCTTTACCACGCCTCCCTCGTCCAGCAGCACCGCTACCGCCCGCGCTGGCCGCAGCACCCGCACCCCCCTCTTCTCACACGTCTGCAACAGCCACCGACACAGCCGCAGCGGATCAAGCTGCGCCGTCGTACCATGCCGACTAATCACCTCGGTCACAGCCTCGTCGGTACGCCGCAGCCACTGGGGCACGACAGGCCGCTCGTCGCCCGGCCGGCCGGGCCCAGATTGCAGGGCCCGGCTGCTCCCACTGTTCAGCCAATCCTCCCCGCTACCGCTAACGGCCGACTCGGATTCGCTGTCCTGCGTGAGCGAGAGGCCCGTCGAGGGCGCGTAGCCCCATGTCGCGCGGCCGTCGTGGGCGGTAGCAAGGTCGGCGTGGAGGGCGAAGGAGAGGGCGCCGAGAGAGCGGACCGACGGTGCGAACCCTAGCGGATCATCTGGTCAGCCAGGGCTGTTGCCAAGTCGAGGGCAGGCAGGTGGTAGGTACAGGGCGATGCGTACAATCAGCAGCCAAATACCCGCCTGCGAACCCCGACGCGCAGTGGAACAGCTCAGCGCTCGAATCGACAATACAGATGCTCGACGGCTCGGTGTTCCCGCTCTCGGTCAGATAGTATGCCGTGGCCAGGCCAATGATGCCGCAGCCCAGGATGACGGTCGCCCTCGACGACGACGACGACGATGATGACGACGACGACGACTCGGAGGCGCAGGAGCCCATGGCGAGAAATGACTCGTGACGGCTGACTAGTGAAGTAACGTGACCTAGGCAGATAGACGACGACTACACACTCACACGCCCAGGACAGCTGCTCCTCCCCATCCTTATATCCGAAATTGCCTCGCCTTCTACTACGCTACGTGCATCGTACGAGCCATGGGCCATTTGGCCTTTGTCCATGTTGGCCCGGTGGGGAAGCAACAGCCGACATCATTCGACTTTTGCAGACTGCTTGCTTAGGCTAACTTGGCCGTGCGCGAATCAAGCTGGCGGCCCCTCACACACGCACAACCCAACTAGGCTGGTCGCTTCTTCTACCACCACCTCTCCTCCACGGCAGCCTGTGCTCTATAGTACCTACGTACGCTACTCCCTGTGCCCGTCTGCCCGCCTGAAATTCAGCTCATGTCTGGCACTGGCTTGACGTTACCGGTACATGTCTCAGACTAGGTGGACGGATTGACTACCTAGTTGGCTACGACTGCGACTAACTACGACAACTTATTGCCTACGCTAAGGCCTGGGGGATAGCAATGCTTCTCGTTTGTGGCTCCCGTCTTCGTCACACCTCAGCCATCGACTTGCCTCTCACCAGCATGGCTACGACTGGGGGGCCCTGGGCGCTAGGCGCCGAGGCCGTTGTTCATCATCCTGTTCGCGAGTTCGACATCTTCCGCGATATCCGAGTCGGTTGTACAAGCGGCTTCGGATCCCTCGTAGACTGCATAGGCGCGGATTACTTCCTCCAACGTCTCGTGGTCGGGTAATGCATTCAACGAAGCCATCTGGCTATCACGAGCAGTACCAGACGTGGCACAGGCACAGTCCTTGCCCTTGGCTGCGCCCAGGGAGCCAGTGTCTTCCGAAGTCGGCCTGGTCTCCACCGTCTCATACGTTGATGTCGATGGACGTGATATCGTTGAATCCATTTCCCCGCCGTATCCAGAGCCGTCGTAGAGACCACTATGCGCCGGCCAATCTTGCACCGTATTCTCCGGCTTGGCTCCGCCGTCCTCAATGTAGCCGCCTGCAATCATATCGCCAGAGGTCGAAGCGTACGGTATCTACACACGGTCAACCTCACAACACAGACAACCGCTCGACGGCCACTCACGTCTTCTGGAGAACCTTCGACTGCTTCATCCTCCCAGACAACGTGTTCGATGCCCTCTATATGTCCTTCTGAACACCCAGCCATGCTAGCAGTACCAGGACACTCGATTTCAGTGCCATCAGCTCGCGGGTACTTCAAATTCTTTTCCTTGCTGACGGTAGGCTTCCTCTCCGTATCTCGAGTCTCGCAGCTGGTACTGACATGGCCGACCAGGGTCTTCAAAGCTTCCGCACTGACGCGACGCGCAGTCTCATCATCGTATTGAGACTTGTCAAACTCAACCTCCTCATGGCGAGCGCCTAGAGGCATCTCGAAATAACTGGAAGGCTCTCGGACCAACCTCGCAGAAGACGGCCCAAGAATGATATCGGGATGTATATCCTCAAAGGTCAGGTTCGTGCCTGGCATTGGTGTTGGGATAGGCTCAGCTTTGACATCTCTTTCGAGTGCAGGGCTCAACACTGGCGATGGGGTCGTATCGGCTGCGTCCCGCTCAAATGCCGTCTGGAATGGACCTGGCGTGGTGGGAATCGTTCCTGCAGGCAGAACCGCTGGATCCACTGGAGCACGGGCTGATGTATTGCATTTGGAAGAAGGAATGGCGAGTGGAGAAGAATGGTGGACAATTGCACTAGACGAAATAGATCTTCGGGGCGTCGTGAGGTCAAAAATAGGCTGCCCGGGCGGGGACTCTGTGAAATTCAGTGCGAGTGAATGTCTGACGTACCGAGTCGGTGTACGAGGAGTCTAATGTGGCGCCATTAGCAGCGCAATCTACAACGTCTCCGATAGACCAATACCTCAGGTGACGGTGACGGTGACTCGTCAGGCTCCCTGCCTCTGCTGGAAGATGAGCGGACACTTCGTAGTGAGCTGATCCTTCGTAGTGACCCCATCAATCGCTGTCTCCTTGTTGAGAGGCTCTTGCTCGGAGAAGCAACCTTGTCATCAGGACAGGCAAGCTCCGTGTGCTGCATCTTCGAGCCGAACTCCTCGAGGTTTGGTGCATCCTTCTCCTTATCGCGCTGAGCTTCTTGTGCTGGCCCCACCCTATGGCTATCAGTATCGGCTAGGTACATGCTGTAGAAAATAGGCAACGTACAGCCCTCCTGGACCGGTGTCAAGTTGACTGAAGGTGAAGAGACCAGAGATACTCTTCTTGGCCCGGAGGGTGAGGCTGCTGAGACTCATGATCAGCCAATGCGTCGCTTGACGAGAAGAGCGTGATTATGAGGTTGGTAAAGACGATGGGGAACTCCACGTGGTCAAGGCAGAGTAGACACTTCTTGACAAACCAGCATGTGTTTGTTGGCAATCTCCTGGTCGCGACGTAACAATTGCAAGCATGGTGGGTCGCGAGATCCTATGCTATCCTCCTATACGCAAGTGGCGACGAAGCAATACGGCAAGTGAGATGTTACAAGATGAAGGAGTCATCGTGTGCAAGCGTAGTAGAAAAGGGGAGTTGATTGTCTCCTTCCCAGCTCGAAGTGAGGAAAGCACCCATGCAGACTGAAAGCAGGCAATCTTGAAACACTTATTATTGATAGCATACTGATCGAATGCATTGGTTGACGAACCCCCGTTAGTAATGCAACATCATGCCAACTTTTACTATAAGAAACACCCCGCCGTGATCCATGAGTCGCATGCATCCACCCAGATGCCTTCCTTGAAAGCGATAGTAGAAGAAAAATAAGTCCGTGTTCGCACTCCATAGGTCAATACCCGTAAGTACGTGGAAGCTTCATATACAGTCCCCACACGCCTACCCATCAATTTGTCTCTGATACATCCGGTCTTGGTTGTGGCAGTTCGATTGGCGATGTACTCTCAGACAAGATTGGAGGCGCAATCCCAGTTGCGTCTGGTATCGTCCCGTTCAGCGTAGCCTCTCCATGTTCCTCGGATGTTCCTCTATCTTGTTCTTGAGACTTGGCATCGTTTGACGGCTTGAATGTGCCGTTGCTTGTTCGTTCAAACGCATCTGGTGTTTTCTCGCTAAGGTCGATGGCCACGAAGGATTTAGGAAGCTTGACACTGTTGAAAAAAATCAGCTAAGGCAGGCTGCCTGGGTTGAGTGAGCAACAAACGTATGGAATTTAGCACGCAGTGTCTCAAGCACTTCCTTCCAGTCCTGGTGCAATGTGAGGCTGCGACGCGGCGAAAACCCAATCATGTGGCGCGAGTCCAATTGTCTACGCATGTTAGGATTCATAATCGTGCAGAGGGCTTTTGGCTCCAAACTCACACATCAAGTGGAGAAAAGGCATGGCATCCAGGTGACAGCGTAATGCGAATACTGTAGTTGAAAGTATGCGGCTGATCATCGATGCTCGCATTCTCCGACTCATACAACTCAAAATTGATCTGCGATAAGTAATCGAGCTCGGGGATGGCGTTCCGTTCAATTTTTGTCTTGATACCGCCCTCCAAGATGCAATTGAGCAGCGTATATATATGCGACTCCTTGGTAAAGTAAAAGAAGCTCTTAGGCATGTCAGACGCCTGTAGCTCTTCCAAGTCTCCAACGATCTCCTTTAGCAACGGAAGTGAGGTGAGCAACCCAATCTCCAATTTCTCTTCACTCTCGATACCATACTCTTGTGGGCCAATATAGTCAAATAAGACTTTACAGAGATGGTACATTTCGCGTAGCTTGACGAGCCGCGCGTCCGTCTGCGTCTTTGTGGTAGCTGTTCCAACACCGGCGTAGAGCTTGAAGTAAGACTCATGCACATACTGGGGAGATTTCGATACGACTTCCGACTTGCGCCTGAAGCCCATGCGATGGGTAATACTGCCTCGGTCCTGAGATTTGTCCATGCTCTGCTCCTTCGCCTCTGCCTTGAGTTGAGCATCCGAAGGTGCCGGCCCGGCTAGATTTGATTTTATTGATTGACTGTCGGACATCGTCTGCTTTGGAGAGTCTGCGACGCTCTCCTCGTCAATGAACGAAGCGTCTGGGGTGAAAACCCACTCAAGGAACGCGCGGTTGTGTAGAGCGTCAAACTTCATCGTATCGTAGAGCTCGGATATCTTACTAGGATCGACCTTGTCAGCATCACCAAACTCCTTGAACAGCTTTTCCCAGCGTTCCTTGAACAATTCAGGCCCTTCATTACAGCACCAACGCGACTGGATATGGTTCACGTTGGTGTTTTGATTTGACGGCGGGCCAGGAGTAGTGGCACCAGCGGTTGGCGATGTGACTGCTGATAACGCGGTCATGGCATCGGTTTCAATCTTCTTAAAGTTGTGATTCATGACGCGCTGATGAAATTTCATAAGATCAACCACTTGTCTAACAACCAGGTAAGGCTCTGCCACGTTCTTGGGCCATGCAAACTGCGGTGGAGCTTTGTCACCGGCGCGTAGCAACGTCTTGAGTCGCTTCTTGACCTTATCCATGACGTCTTTGGCAGCATTCGAATCATCCAATAAATCTTTGCGGATCTGGATACGCTCGGCTAAGTATTGGCCCTTCTCGAGGAACGATGCACCGAATATTTGTGCACTTGTAGTGACTCTCCGCTCCGAGCTACTGAAGACGTGGACGTCATCCAGAACATCGCGATTCATCAGCAAAAGATCATTGCGGAAATTTGCCCCCATATCCTGAGTCTGATGTCGCGCAGAGTGAGTTGGTTCACCGCCCCACTTGATGATCAGCTGCAGCTTGTCCAAGACCATGTTATTGTCTTGCGCGGTTATGCGGGACAATGTGACGCCTGACATCGAGTCACTCCTGTTCTTCAGTGGCTCTACCTCATCAGAACCTGCCAAAGTCTCCTTATTTTCATTGGTGTCTGAATACTCGTGTTGCTTTTCTGGGATATCGTCTGGGAGGGTTTCACCAGGCTGCAACTCTTCTTTTCTCCGCTTTCGAAACATTGGCTTGATCTGAACCTTTGTGCCGGGCCAAGCGCCTTTTTTATTCAAGTACAGTTGCAATTCACGGAGCTTCTTGGGATCCTCTTGCCCCTCGTCCATAGCTTGTGCCACGGCATCACTAACACTTTGCAGGGCCGCCTCGCCGATTAACAACACTTCCGCTTGGTGTCCCTTGAGTAGGTCGACGAAAGGCGTAGTATGAAAGGTGTATTTAAACTTTTGTTTGGGAGTGCGATCCGCGTGGCGAATGACTGAAACAACACCCTTGAGCTTCCACTGCGCTTTGGACGCTGGAGGAGGCACGTTTACTTGTTCTTCGGATATTGAACGGTCAATATCAAGTTCTATATCTTCGTCGGAAAGGAAGGGCGTAGGCGATTGATCTGGTTCTGATTGCGCTCGGTCCGAAATCGTGGTACTAGCCGCAGTAGGAGAGTCTGAGATTGCGACAGGATTGTTCTTTTCAATACTCGGTGAAACTGCGATAGGAGTAGTGCTTAGCGATATATCTGGAGAGGAAGGCATTGTGCTGGCTTGCCGCATGCGGGGCAGGTGAGAGTGACTCTGTGCTTGGTTGGCCACTTTTGACATACTCGGACTCTTGAACAATTTCGACAAAGTCTTGCGGTGATGAGACGAACTCTTTTGCGAGCAGCTCAAGGCTTTTTCAGGGCCATCCTGTGCATCAGCTGCAGCGTTTTGTGCAGCGTCCTTGCGTTGCTTTCGGGCGATCTCCTTGAGAAACATGTCCCTAAGGATGTTGGCAGCCTTGTCGTAGTAATCGCCATTATCTTTGACAAAGCTCCATCCGTTGACATCGATGACATAGCTCTGGTCTCCCGCTCGGAGGAGGTCGAAACCACAGACTCGTTGGCCGAATCCTTCGGAAATCTTGGCTGCAGTAGCAGCTTCTGACTCGCTAAGTTTCGTTACGTAGCGCACCTCTTTGCCACTTGGATTACGTTTGACAAGGCCATCGACGACGGGGGACTTGCGCGTCTCGGCGTGGCAGAATTTTGACCCTACCGTGTAGGCTTTGACGTCTTCAGCATTCTCCACCAGCAAGAACTGTTCATAGATATAGCTGCCGTCGGGTTCGAGAATGGCGCGAGGCACATCGAGCGTGTCGTCCTTTTCGGAGCTTTTGTTGTTAATCTTTCTAAAGAGTCGTCGGCCACCACCGCCATCCTTTTCGTGGAAGTAGATGTGGATGTTGTGATCTTCGCCGCTCACTGGCTTCTCAACGAAAGGCTTTGTCAGCGTCACGCCGTCGACACAAATGGTATTGCCATCATCAATCAGCTCAATGTTCTGCGGCGGCTTCAGCCCACCGCCCGTGCCATCTTCAGGGCCCTTGAGCTTCAGTCCTGTGCGCTCGAACAGGCTCTTTGCAAATTCGGCGTTGGGCAGTTTGGGACCGCCGTCACGGCTGACCTCAATGCGCTTTGGCGTGGGGACGCCGAGGTTGTCGAGAATACCAAGACACAAGCGGCGATCCCAGAGCACCTGCTGCATGGGCAGGTCGTTGACGCAGAAGGGCTTGCGCAGCTTGGTGTAGGCAATGGCCTTGTCGAGAGGGAACCCGTCTGAAAAGAAGGAAATGAGGAAGTCGCAGACAGGCCAATTCTCCACAGCCTCGTCGAGAATGATCTTGTCGCCGAAGATCTTGACTTCAAACTCGTCCACCAGCTTGCCGAAGATATTGCGCGCGGGCTTGCTACGGGCTTTGGACTCGAGGGCGCAGACGCCGATGATGCCCTTTGTGGGCTTCTTATCCCTCATGTCGCGGCTGGCGGGGCTGCTGCTAGTAGCTGTGCTTCCGCTGATGCGTCTCTGGGCGGTGCGGCTGCGGCTGCGACGGACTGGTGGGGGGAGGGCAGGAGGGCCAGGCTGGGGCGCGGGCTGGTCCTGGGGAAAGTGCAGTTGGGTGGGCGAGAGACTGCCATGCTGGCTGGAAGTGGTGACGGAGAGCGACGAGGTGGCGTGGGTACTGCCGCCGTGAGGGGTTTCCATCTTGACTGGGCAGGGCGAGAAGGGTCAGTTCATGACCATTGACGGGCAGGCGTGGTGTAACGGGCGTGTGGACGGAATGGGCTGCGGGTTTGTGGGCTGTGGGCGGTTTGGATGGAAGGTGGATGGCGCGTGCGTGGATGCACCATGTTATGACGGCAAATTTCAGTATGACGCACCTTCTGCCTCTGAGCCGACTAGCGAACTCCTGCCGCTCCGGCTATAGCCCCGTGGGTTGACAATGGACGAAACGACCGACGAGATGGACAGTCGCTTGGCCTCGGCAGGCTCGACTTCGACGCGCGCAGGCCGGAACGAGTCGGGCAGCAGTTGGGGGCTCACGGGGCCCTGCTCGTCGGCCAGGGCGCCGGCGGTGCTGGCGGTGCTGGCGGTGCTGGCGGGGCGGGTGGCGGTGGCCCAGGCCTCGACAGGGCTGCTGTCCGAGGCCTTGCTCTGGCGACGTGAGGGCATGCGGCGGATGGTCTGCGATGCCAGGCCGCCGGGGGGCATGGCGACGTTTTGGCGCTCGACAGCTTCGCCGCCTGCGTCGGACACGCTCGACTGTGCCTTGCGCGACCCTCGCCGCCCCACGCTGCTTGCGGCCGACAGGGCAAGGGACTGCTCCATGGCCCGCTCCGACGTTATCTCGTGGGATGGCGTAGGACGATGCGGCAAGCGGATACGCTGCCGCCCATGACGTGCCCGGCTGGTTGGCGTACCACCCACGGCACCGCGGGACTGCACGAGAGGAGGCACCAAGCCAAGAACAAGAACAAAAAACCACCGTCGTTGCTAGTGAGGATTGACAACAATGTACCTCTTGCGCGTGGGAGGCTCGCAGGGGACGGTGAGAGTGGCGGTACGTTCATGTGCACGACTTGGCTGCATGAGCTCGGAATGAGACAGGCACCGCATGCGGCGTTGTGATCTTATCTTATCTTATCTTATCCTGGCCATATTATCTTAGATCATCTAATCTAATCTGATCGAATCTTGAATCTCGTCTCCGTCTCCTCCGCGGGCAAACTTTTTGTGAGCGCACCCGCCTCATCGCTCGCTCAACACGCCACACCATCGACTCGCCACCCTGCTTAGCAGCATGGCAGGCCCCAAGGTGGAAAATGCAGCTACAAGTGGCCCCGTCATGAAGCGCCCGAAAATTGACGGCGACGACGCCAAGAACTCTGCCCAGCTGGCCCGCCAGTCTACCATCTTTGCGCCCTTCCGAGTACGTCACCCAAGCGTCCACGGCGCACCCTCACGAGGCTGACGCCACGCTCCCAGACTATAGGCCTTGTTTCGCCCACCAGTGTGCCCTTCACCTCGCTCGCCCTCGGCAAGACGACGTTTCAAATCACCACCTCGGTCGGCCGCTCGCTGCAAACGTACGACCTGAAGCGTGGCCTCAATTTAGTTTTCATCACGAGACCACAGACCCCTGGAGACATTACCGCGACCCTAGCGTGGAAGAAGGTCGTATTTGCTGCTTGGTCAGGCAGGGGCCGCAGCTGCCCGCACGGCGTATGGGTCTTCCAGCGCGGCAAAAAAGTCGCCGAGCTGGAGCTTCCGGCCAGCGTCACCGAGACCATTACCCGGCTCGTCGTGCTCGGGGAATGGGTCGTGGGCTGCGGCACCACGCAGCTGCAGGTATGGAAGACAGCCACGCTAGAGCACTATACCACCCTCCAG
>Ga0182211_1000591_pt1 | contig 11268 bp, 13 predicted proteins | sample G5R1MG_20_FD_129660 | JGI IMG/M metagenome (GOLD analysis project Ga0182211, IMG submission 129660) | Switchgrass phyllosphere microbial communities from Michigan, USA - G5R2_MAIN_03OCT2016_LD1 MG | ecosystem: Host-associated > Plants > Phyllosphere > Phylloplane/Leaf | place: USA: Michigan... | reverse complement strand
TAATAGGCAACACAGTACTGATAAAGCTCCCAGTGTCTTGTTCCTCTCCTAGCATCTACAGAAAACAAACTCCCCACGATAACACCATGGTGAGTGCGCCTGTAGACATGGCAGAGCAATGCTGACGACATTCGATAGGCCCAATCCGGGTAGGTAGCGCACCCCATGCATGACCACAGTCCCGGTGCACCTCGATCTATTCCAGGCAATCGCCGCTTATCTAAAGACGACGATACTATGCACCCCGTTGAGATACCTCTCCTGGCCAAGCACTAATCTAACATAGTGTCTCTGTTGCGCCCGAGTGCATCCAGGCCTTCAACGAACTGAAGCTAGGAAAGGACATCAAATGGATCATCTACAAGATCAGCGACGACTGGAAAGAGATTGTCGTCGAGGAGACCTCCAAGGAGGCCAACTTTGAAGTGTTTCGCGAAAAACTCTTGAACGCAAAGAGCAAGGACCGCCGCGGCAAGGAGGGCATTGGCGGCCGCTATGCCGTCTTCGACGTCGAGTACGAGCTTGAAAGTGGCGAGGGTAGCAGGAGCAAGATCACGTTCATCAGCTGGACGCCGGATGATGCACCGCAATACGTAAGTGCCTGCCTTGGCCGGACAGCGATGGTAGGGAATGGGGAACCTGTTAACCAGCTAACTTGCGAAATAGCCCCGCATGATGTACTCGACCTCCAAGGAGGCCATCAAGCGCGCCCTGAACGGCCTTGCTGCTGACATTCAAGCCAATGACGCCGACGATATTGAATTCGAGAACATCAAGAGCCGTGTCTCCAAGGGCCGCTAAGTGGCTTGCCTCAAAACCGTGGATCCTGCGATAGCAAGCATGCATGCAAATGTAATTGATTTGGCGACGACATAATGATACGAAACCGAATGGAAGCATGGAGATTGGACGCACTTGGGTGGTCAGAGTGCGAGTGTCGCATATCCCGGCGTGACGATGCTAGTATGTCTTTGCACTGTCAGGTTGTGGACGTCTTTGATCAGCTACATAGAATTGGTGAAGTCGTCACCAAGGACACCTGCTAGACCCCAGGCTACTGTGTGGCGTGAATTGCTAAACTGATTTATGGCACGAAAGGTGCTAGATCATTGATTTTGCTCCCAAACTTTCCTGAAGAGACCCAGTAGCCGTTCACTCTCGGCCACATCCTTAGTCCGCTGCAACACGAAGTTGTTGAGGTCCGACCAAAAGTCTTCCGTTGCGACAACCTCTTTCCCACTTGGTCCTGCGGCAGCAGGACCAGTGCGTGATGTGCCTGTAGCAGTACCAGCCAAGCCCTTGTCTGCCTCGCTCGGTGCCGCAGCAGGCGGGCTTTGCACTGGAGTGCCCCCAACCGCCGGCGAAGCGACTCCACCCCCCATTACCATAACCCCAAACTCCACTTCACTCCCAGACCCTGTATCCGCTACTTCGGCGATCGTCTTTGAGTCGGTGACAGGCTTCTTCTTGTACAGAATTTTGATCTTGGACGCCGGTATCGAGCTCTGTGTCGCATACTGCTGCTTCAAATCGAAAACCGAGGTTTTGCTTGGCTCAACGTTGTCGAGTGAGATTATAGGCGTGCTAGGCTTCATGGGCTTGAGAATGATAGATAGCGTGGTCGAGGGGCCATCGCTGCTGAGGTCTGTGGCTTTGCGCTTGGGTCGTTGTGGGTGGGGTGGGTGAGGCAGGCGGGGGAGTGTGTACTGTGAAAGATTAGCGGTGGATATGGACATCCTAACCACAAGGCCAGATGAAACAGGAGGACGCACAGCGCCTTGAGCGGGATACTTTCGTGCGTCTGCAATATGATCTGATGACAGTTTTGCGGGGCGGGCATCGAGGGCGCTGAGAAACGACTTGCAGAACATTACTTCCGACATGCTGGGCGGGTGCAGCTGTATGTGGTCTCCTTAGGGAAGCGTAGTTTATATCTGGTGTCAATCCCAAGTCTCTTGTGGGGTGCCAGAGTTGTCAAGGTATTCGAACAATGACGATATCCGACACGCAATGCGTCCGCGGAAGAGGCTAAGCCCAAAGGGTACGACTACCCGCTAAAAAAATGCTGCCCCAAAGTTCCAAAGCTAACGTCGGCACATACATCGCAAGCGCGGCTCTCTACCCTTCCCATTCACCCAATTAACCCGGACAATATAGTCGCCATGGGTCAAGGACGTCGCATGAAGAAGCAGGGCATGCCCGAACCCCTAGATGAGTCGCTAGTTACAAGGAAACGCAAGGACGCGCCCGCAGCCCAGGAAACCGAACGCAAGAAGAGGAGCAGGACGGCAGCAAGAGAAGCAAAGGCGAACGCACCGGCAGTCAAGCCAGCCAAGACAGTCAAGAAAGCTGTGGCCACAACAGCCACAAAAGCCACGAAAACCAGGGTCAATGGAAAGCCTGTGAACAAGTCCGCGCCCCAGCCACCTTCGGACGATGGGGACGACATCTCGGACAGTGTAGACGGAATTGACGATGACGATGTCATGGAAGATGATCTAGACGATGCCAATGTCACTGGGCTGGATGCGCTTGGCAGCGCATCAGAAGATGACGACGACGAGATTGACGACGATGAATTCGACTCAGACACCGATGTCAAGAGGACAGCGATGTGGTCCGACGATGAAGACGATGAAGAGGTTGAAGCGAAGCTCACAGCCGCAAACATTGAAGGATTGTCACGGAAACTGGACATGCAAAAGGCCATCGAAGATGCTGAGGCCCAGGCTGAGCTTGAGGAAGCAAATTTGCAGACAAACATTGCCGGGGAGAGGCCAAAGATTCTTGATGAAGAGGATGAAGAAGGACGGCCTCTCACTAATCTCGTTACACAAGACATACAGCTTCTCCGTACACGCTTGAACGACACAGTTCGCGTTCTCGATGACTTCAAGAATCTTGCCGAGGAGGGTCGATCGAGAACAGAGTATCGCGACCAGATGTTGAAGGATATTTGCGCATATTACGGATACTCTGAGTTCCTGGCCGACAAGCTCATGAACCTGTTCCCAGCCCGCGAAGCTCAGGCTTTCTTCGAGGCAAACGAAACACCCCGCCCCATTGTCATTCGCACAAACACTCTCCGAACACACCGTCGAGAACTCGCCCAATCGCTCATCAACCGCGGTGTGCAACTCGAACCTGTCGGCAAGTGGTCAAAGGTCGGTCTGCAGATCTTCGAATCACAGGTGCCGCTTGGTGCCACGCCTGAATATCTTGCCGGTCACTACATCCTACAGGCTGCCTCTTCGTTCCTGCCCGTGATGGCGCTTGCGCCTCAGGAGAATGAGAGAGTGTTGGATATGGCAGCTGCACCTGGTGGTAAAACGACACACATCGCTGCTTTGATGAAGAACACTGGCTGCGTTTTCGCAAACGATGCGAACAAGGACCGTGCCAAGGGTTTGATTGGTAACATTCATCGCCTTGGCGTGAGGAATAGCATTGTTTGCCATTACTCTGCACTCGAGTTTCCCAGAGTCATGGGCGGCTTTGATCGTGTGTTGCTCGACGCTCCTTGCTCTGGTACAGGTGTGATCGCCAAGGACGCAAGCGTCAAGACAGTAAGGGCATAGGTTTCCTCTATAAAATCTTTGGCTCACATTTTTTCTAGAACAAAACGGAGGCTGATTTTCTCAAACTTCCGCATCTCCAAAAGCAGCTGATTTTGGCAGCCATCGACTCAGTGGATCATCACAGCAAGACTGGTGGCTACATTGTTTATTCGACATGTTCTGTCACGGTCGAGGAGAACGAGCAGGTGGTTCAATATGCGTTGAACAAGCGACCTAACGTAAAGCTTGTTGAGACTGGCCTTACATTCGGTAAGGAGGGCTTTACCAAGATCGGTGGCAAGATTTTCCACCCCTCAATGAAGGTAAGCTATCGTGCTATCTGCTTCCATCGAACATCTATTTATATGTGCTACAGATGGTACGGAGATACTATCCCCACACCTACAACGTTGACGGCTTCTTCGTCGCCAAATTCAAGAAGATTGGTCCTACACCGGCCAACGCAGTGGGTGTCAACGAAGCCTCCAAGTCCACCGGTAATAGCAAAAATATGACGGATAAAATGACTCCGTTGGAAGTTGTTGACAAGACACCCATTCGCCTAGAAGGCGAAAACTCTGAATCCGATTTTGGTGGCTTCGACGAAGAGGAGGATCAAAAGTACATGGAGCGTGCACAGGCCAGCAAACTACGTCGGAAGGGAAAGGATCCTAGGGCTGTCGCGCCCAAGGGCCAGAAGGGTACCAAGGGAGTGGATAGCGCTGTGCAATCCGACAGGGAGCGGAGGAAGAGCAGCGAGAAGAAGTCTAAAGCGTAGAGCCACCAGATTCATGTGCCGTGTGTGTGTAATACCAGGAAAACAATTTACTTTCCACTGTCTACATAGATGAGCACTCATTCCAATGTCTCGGTCTATCTGGCTGCGGACCGAACCGATGATTAGCGTTACATACATACCTGTGTGCACTATGTAGTGCTATATATGAATATAAAACCTGAGACGGGCTTTTTTTTTTCTGGTGAGCCGGTCTTTGCAAAGTTAATAAACCGACGGCCTTTGTTTGCCTTGGCCGTACTCAAGCCAGTCTCGGGCATCTGCTTGCTTACTGTGTAGGGACTACCTATCTCGCTTTGATCAGCTAATCATTGCCGCCTGGGATGCCAGATGAAGCCGTTCGGAAGGACAGGGCATTGATTGTAAGCACTAAGACCCCTTTGTACGTAAACTTGATCCGGCAACGGACAAACCTCCTTTAGTGGGGTTATTCTAGATTTCTTTGCATTCCCTTAGTACCATCTACCTACCATGTATGTACTATGTACCTTTATAGTTTATACCTACATGCACATGTGCTCGGGCAGCTTTGAGACGCACGTGTTTTGCCGCAGCTTGGCCGAGGGGAGAGGGTGGTGAGGGATCGATCTACTGTACTGTGCATGTATGTACGTGAGTAAAGGTGTTTTCGAGGTTGCTGCTTTCAGGGTTGTATTGAGGCGATTGCAATACTACAATACTGCCAAGCAGAAAAGCCGTTGCCGTGTTGGATCAAGTGTTCTCCGGACGCGCGGCATCGCGCCTGTTACAGCACCAACAGCGCCACCGAGGGCGCTACCTGCCTACCTAGGTGCCTCTGTTTCTCAACTACCCCAGATTCTACCCGAATAGCAGCGGCCAGAGCGGCGTATGAGTGTGGCAGCCATGGCCCCAAGCACATGGCCATCGCCAATCGCCAATTGCAGGACGTTGGAGCGCCGTTGGGCGATACAGACCGGCTGCTTCGATATTGCTGATCCTCCAAGGCCTCCATAACGTAGGAGATAAGCGGCGTTTCGCGCCGTATCGAGGCACTGGTGTCTGGGCTATCCCATAGAGAGCGTGGCGAAGGATGCCAAAAAGCGCGACTCTCAAACGAGCGCCCATGCACTGATCCGCCCGCTACCTCACCTCGTACCGGCAACTAACCAAGGTCCATCCTCCGTACCCAAAAGAGAACCAGCGCCCGTTCTGTCGCCAGCTGGTACACTAACCGGCCAAACTTTCGCAGCCACGCGAGAGAGCCTCATCTTGATTGAACGACGTCCCATGCTCGGTAGTCCTGGACGGCAGATGCGGGTCCACGTTGCCCTCCCCCCCCCCTTGTCGCGTACGACAAGCATCGCATCCAGCGACTGACCACCCGACCCGGACTGAGTGGCAAGCTCGCACCGAGCGGCTTTGACTTCCCTGCGGGCAATTATGCAACCGCAGAGAGGAACGGTATCCCCCCCCCCGAAGGGCGCACCACGGAGTGACATTTCTTCAAGGCCATGTCGTCGAGCGCCGTTGGCCCATGGCACTGTGCTTACTCTACATAGTATGTACTCATCCGCATCGTATCCCATATGGGCCATTCCGGTAGAAGGCGGCCGAAAAACTTCCCAATATCCGCTTTCCCCACTCTTCCCCCGCCGGGGTCTCCGACTTCGCGAAGAAACAAGTCCACCTGCAGTCGGGCCGGCTCGGTCATCTCCAAGGCATGACTCGGGCACTTTGGCTAAACCGTCGCGTCGTAGCGAGCATTTCCATGTTCAACACTTGATCTTTCCCTATGGCTAGCCTGGAGGCCTTCAACGTGGGCAGTTCCGTTCCAGGGTTGCGTGATTGATAAACCTGCCTGCTCGCGCAGTCAAGACTGGGAATCCTGCCCAGGTACTCTCTCTCGTCATGCTTCCGATGCGGACTTGACTGGGTGATGAATTCATCCATCCTTGAATTTCCCACGAGAACCCGTCCCGCATTGTTAACTCTGCCGAGAGGAATCATCCACTTGGCTGAACGGACATCACACGACAGGCAAATTGTGCCGCAGTAGCGCCGTCTACGTAATCGGTGGAACAATTAGGTACCAGTGTCCTGGACCTGGTGTTTGATGTGAGCATCTGCTGCGCTTGCGGGGATGTCATTGGAAGCGGAGGTGGGTATGGAGCCCGAATGGGCACGAAATGCCAGGATGAGTTGCCGTGGACATGGAACAAGGGTGCACAGTAGCATGCGGGGGTTGAGCTTACAGTACTTTGTATGTACAGAGCTTTGATCCGTTGCTGGGAGGGCTAGCTGCTCTGTTTAAAGAGCACATGCGCGCTCGCTGCCGTAATTACTTCTCGTCTGTTTGAGTTCCCGACTGCGACTTGTGCATTTTCCATCATCTCTACGTCCACTCCTTCGACCGTAGCTACAGCCATCATGGGTGTTATGCTAAGGCCTCCGCCGGACACGGCCGGTAAGGCATGGCCTGCCATCTTGATCGGTCTCTTCGTTGCCTTTGGTGGTGTTCTTTATGGGTGAGCATGCAGCCTTCACCCTTTTTGCTGTATTTGGCACTGGCTGATATCAATGATATCAACAGATATGATACTGGCACCATCGCGGGAATCATAGCGATGCCTTATTGGAAGAAGGAATTCTCTACACAAGCCGATGGATCTCTCACCGCGAGCGAGGACTCGCTCATCGTCTCAATCTTATCTGCTGGTACTTTTTTTGGGGCGCTCACGGCTGCGCCGGTCGGTGATTTCATGGGACGCCGTTTTGGTCTTGTGTTCTCCGCTGGTCTGGTCTTCAATGCTGGTGTGATCATGCAGACTGCATCCACCAGCCAGCCTCTGTTCATCGCAGGCCGTTTCTTTGCCGGTTATGGTGTTGGTCTCATCTCAGCTCTGAGTACGTCGGATTCTCTTTTTGTGCCTGCGAGTCCACGAGGGTTAACATAAACATACAGTTCCCATGTACCAATCTGAAACTGCCCCGAAGTGGATTCGAGGAACAATCGTAGGTGCCTATCAACTCGCCATTACCATCGGTCTTCTCCTTGCGGCCGTTGTCAACAACGCAACGAAGAAGCGCGATGACTCCGGATCTTACCGTATTCCCATTGCTATACAATTCCTATGGTCCATCATTGTCGTTGTTGGGTAAGCTCTCTTCCTACATCCATCAATCTTCACGTCTAACATCATCGTACTAGTCTACTGTTCCTTCCTGAGACTCCTCGCTACCTCATCAAGATGGACAAGTATGAAGCGGCTGCGAAAAGTCTGGGCAAATTAAGACGCCTGCCTATCGACCACCCCGCGGTCATTGAAGAATTGAATGAGGTTCAAGCCAACCACATGTATGAGATGTCGCTTGGGAAGTCTACGTACATGGACTGCGTCAAGGGGACCCTGGGCAAACGTCTCCTGACCGGGTGTCTTTTACAATCGCTACAGCAGCTTACTGGTGTCAACTTCATCTTCTGTAAGTTCCCCCAATGGCATATCTCATTTCCGGACGCTAAGCTGATGGTGTCTAGATTATGGAACACAGTACTTTGTAAATGCCGGCTTCCGCAACCCATTCACCACTTCTGTCATCATCAATTGTGTAAATGTAGGATCCACTTTTCCGGGTCTTTATATGGTAGAGCGCCTCGGAAGACGTAATCTCCTACTGATAGGAGCTGCTGGGATGGCCGTCTGTCAGTACATTGTCGCCATCACTGGAACTGTCGCTGGTACAACAGACCGACCTGCTCAACAAGCCGCCATCGCAGTACGTATTGACACAAACAAACAGGAACTTATAAATGTGAAAGCTAACTTGTTCTTGAAGTTTGTGTGCATATACATCTTCTTCTTTGCCTCTTCCTGGGGTCCAGTCGCGTGGGTCGTCACTGGAGAACTATTCCCACTGAAGGCACGTGCCAAGTGTCTCTCTATGACCACAGCCTCGTAAGTCAAGCCATATCTATCTCCGGCTTGAATGATGCTAATAGTTTCCCAGAAACTGGCTGCTAAACTGGGCGATTGCTTACTCCACTCCATACATGGTCGACGCCAAGCATGCCAACCTCAAGTCCAAGGTCTTTTTCGTATGGGGAACCTTTTGCTTCATATGTATTGCTTTCGTATACTTTATGATTTACGAGACCAAGGGTCTCTCGCTCGAGCAGGTCGACGAGCTGTACGGCGTTGTGACCAAAGCGTGGAAGTCGCACACTTTTGTGCCCCAAATTTCCTTTGCCGACGTCGATCATGAGAAGAATCGCGGCATGTCGCTCACAGAGATTGGACGGAACCAGGAGAGGAAGAGGAGTGTACAGCAAGACGAGGAGCTTCCACCCAAGGCGATTTAAATTTCCATACTCGATGATGGAAGGACATGAGCAAGAGGTCTGCCACGTACCGATGAAGTAGAGATACCACCCAGTTGTTGATGAGTTTGAGATATAGTATACATTCCAATCAGGATTACTTACCTTCGACCGTACAATCTATTTTCTCCCTTCCATCTTCACCTGTCGCATGCTTCTCCGACTTTCATATTGGTAACATGACTCTATCCAAATCATGACTGTATATGTAGTTATTCAATAGGATTCGTAGCGTAACTCATCGATCACCATGAGGAGTATATATAACGCAATCTTTTCGCCCACTCACTCCCTCATCCAAGTTCCTCAATTCGACTTCGCCGTCACCTAACTGAAATCTCCATAAATGAATACAAAACTATCTAATGAGCGTGTTCCTATTCACAGCCACAATCTCCTCCAAAATTCCTCCTCGCATGTCTAGCCTCTTGTATCCAAGGGTTCAACTCGAACGCTGCTCGCTCCGCGCGCTTGTCCTCATAACGATGGCCACCCTTTTCCGCTTGTTCAACCATCGCATCCAACCAAGCAGCCAACCTATATCCTGCCTTCGCAATTTGCTCCTTAACAACAGGGATAACGTTCTCATAGTAAGTACCCGATAACTCCTTCCCAAAGACTGCGTCCGGCCCGTTGGGCAGCACGGTAGTGCAAACATAGCTATTGGCATCATTAGCCCAAATCATGGCACTGCCAACGGGCTGCTTGACTGCGAGGCTATCGAGCCACTTCTTAGATTCTTTCTGGTATTTTCCATATTTGATCTCTGCCGTCAAATTTTGCGCCCACGCAGAAGCCGTGGCTTGTGAGAAGTTGCCGGCGGCTTTTTGTGGGATCGCAGTGTCCCATATAGAGTGTAAATTCGTCTTGACACCGTTGAAGGTGACGTTGATTTGGTTTCCGCCAATGGCTAGGTTTTCAACGTGCAACGGCTGGTGAATGTCGCCGATGAAGTGGATAATCCATTTGAGTGCCTTTTGCTGCTCGACGAGACCGACGGATCTGGTTACAGCGCGGCTCGAGTAATTTGCGATAGCGGAGACAATACAGCCTTCTTCAGGACAGTCTCGCTCGTATACGACGTTGCAAATTTGGGGTGGATTGTCTAGGGCATCAATGTAGTGATATACCTAGCTAGCTATTAGGACCAAATGTAAGGTCATTGCTCGTCACCAACCCGTACCGATGAAAATTCGCCGCCCTTTTCACTGCGGTAGCTGTCAGCCCAGGTCGCGACGTTGGCGAGGTAGGCAGGTGAGGCATCGTTTAATAGCAGCTGAGCGAACTTGGCAGTTTTGCCGGATACAAAGTTTTGGGCAATGTAGGCAACGGTAGTATGCCCTAGAGAGCCCCAGGCAGAAGCCAGGGGAAAGGCTACCAGCAGAGGCAGGAGAGTCGTCCTGTAAGGCGCCATGGCCGATAGTCCAGAGGTCTCGTAATGCAAACGATCTTATTATGGACTAATAGAAGAGGGTCGGAAGGACTTGGGTCTGGTTGTTATCAGAAACAACGGCTCGGCCGACTACTTATCAGCAAGATCGGTAATGTCCGCCTCATCTTGCCACAACGCTTGGATGAAAGCTTGGGGTGGTGGCATGCTGGTCTACGGCGAAGCTAGCCTGAAGAAGTGGAGCTTCCTCTTCGGGTTAGTGTACCGGAGTATGAGCCTCCATGGTATCCCGCGCGCGCGCTGGACAGCAATCGGACGAGGTAGGCTGTGGATGGGATGGAGAATCCAAAGCCAGAACTCAATGATACGCTTGGTGTATATACCTGCTGTTTGCGAATGTCTATGTTGCCCACCACGTGAACTAGGGTATCTCTCGCCAAGTATTGATTCGCCAGAGCGCCAATTGCAATGCTTCTAGTTTAATGCGCTGGTGCAGCTTCAGCTTCCAGCTCGGTGGGTACATCCAACACAGCTTCTTCTACAGGCGCAGGCTGTCCTTCTACCAGACGGATCCACCACGAGGGCGGGTCGAGAGGGCTATGGTTGTTGTGTAGCGGTGGGTAGATGTCGTTGAAGTAGTACCAGACTTGGACTGATTAGCAGTGTCCTGGGCACGTATCGGGGGGAGGACCTACTGTGGCCAACAACTATGCCACACATCTCGTCCTTGGGCACGGTCCCATGCATGATGAGCGAGAAAGCCAGCAGCACCCAAGGGAGGTAGGGTGCTTTGAAAACAAGCAGGCCCAGGAAACTGAGCATGGTATCGGGATTCTTGCGGCTCCAAATGTAGATGAGGGTGCTGGAAAGGGCGGAGCCGAGAAAGGCCATGGAGAAGACGGGCGCGATGCAGAGGAGCATCGTGGCAGCAAAAGTAAGCAGCCACGAGAAGTGGGCGGGGGAGCGGCCGGAGGCTTCTTCGAGGAGTCGTGAGTAGCGCTGGAGGAAAAAGATGTGGTAGAGCAGGTCGAGGCTGAGGGGCCCAAAGTAGAAGAAGGTGGTGAGTAAGCGCCAGTACTGGCTCTTGAAGAAGACGGTGCGGACGCTGTAGAAGAGTTGGAAGGGCGAGAGAATGCGGCACTGCACCAGCACACTGGCGCTCAGGGCGGCCGTCATCCACCAGCGAGTG
>Ga0182211_1000589_pt1 | contig 11289 bp, 11 predicted proteins | sample G5R1MG_20_FD_129660 | JGI IMG/M metagenome (GOLD analysis project Ga0182211, IMG submission 129660) | Switchgrass phyllosphere microbial communities from Michigan, USA - G5R2_MAIN_03OCT2016_LD1 MG | ecosystem: Host-associated > Plants > Phyllosphere > Phylloplane/Leaf | place: USA: Michigan... | reverse complement strand
TCAACCAGCGTGAGTCCTTCCCATTCCCCGCCCCCTTGACCCCCTCCCCCTTTTATCCACCTGGACCCGTCGCGCCCGCCGCTGATGTGCAACAGGGTATGGCGCCCAGGGTGAACGACTCGTCGCCGGCGTGGTGCCGCTCTCTACCGACAAGTACTATGTGCTGCTCATCCAGTCCACCCGCCGTGGCGGTTGGGTTCTCCCCAAGGGCGGTTGGGAGCTCGACGAGCCTACTATCCAGGATGCCGCCAAACGGGAGGCCTGGGAAGAGGCCGGCATAATATGCAAAATCACCTACGACTTGGGCCTGATCCCCGAAAAGCGAAAGCCCGACCAGCTCACCACCCAGGCCCCCAAGGCCTCGTACCATTTCTTCGAGGCCACCGTCGAGAAGCAAGAGGCCCAGTGGCCCGAGATGCACAAGCGTGAGCGCCACTGGTTTAGCTACAAAGACGCCCGCCAGGCCTTGGCACCGAGGCCAGAGCTGCTCGACGCCTTGGACCGCTGCACCATGCATCGTCAATAGGCGGCCTGCGAGTGCTTGCAGGTGCGTCGCATGCGCACGCAAGCACCGCGCAGACGCCCTCGGCCAACGTACACCGAGTTGTTGGCTACCGCTTCCTCTACTTTCGTCGGTAATTCTGCATCAGTGGCATCGTAAAAAAAGCACACAATCAGGGGGGATTCTGGGTTTGGGTTCGTCTCATTTGGGCGGCAATTGGCGTCGTGGCTGCTTTCATACGGATAGATGGAGGCTTTGGCGACCCTAGCCTACGCAGTCGCAATGAGCCATCAGCGCTCTCTACAATGCCGAGGTTGCCTCGCCCGACACCGTCTCCTTTCGGCCATTTTCTCGGTGACAATGCTTGTCTTTGCTTCCGCCGTCGCCTGACCAATCTGCGTGAAGGCGCGTTTCCTTGCAGCAGATGCCCGGTCAGCCCCGGCTTCTTTTTTTCCCCCACATACCCCTCATCACCTCGTTTTTCAAGTGACGATGTCTCATTGTCAGTGTTCCCACCGCGTCACAAGTCCTTTCTATTGGCATGAGGGAAAAAGCGACAATACTACAAAACCTAGATGACAAACTGGTGCTGCTTGGGTAAACATAGAGAGGATGGCGCACGCAGCCTACCTATAGAAGGTGATTTGATGGGAGCCTTGGGTGGTCCTGGATTCGTTTCACGTCTGTAATAACAATTTCCAGTGGTTCATCTCCATATCTGTATAGTTGGTAATTACTCAAGAGCGGAACATGGCGATAGTGATTAGAGAGTAGAGCTTACGTAGTTGTAGAAACTTGCTCGGTACGTGTTTACCTTTGGGCCATGACGATCGATATTTTCGGGATTTTCCGCTTCCGGTCTTTTCCGATTTTCTACCGTCAAGTCATTGTTGCTCAAATTATCTCCGCGATTGGTCGTTAGCGCCGCATCGGTGATTCCGGCCATCTCATCATCGCCTTCTGTTCTGGAAACCCTACGCTCCTGCAAACCTTGGACTTGTACGCACGCCCGACTTCGTCCATTATACCTGGCGCTCTCTACCGTGATGAATTGTCCTTCACGGACCGAGCCCGTCTGCGACGATGGCTGGAACCAGAACCCGAACGCTCTCAATGCCGATGCGACCACGAGAGCCGATCTGAGCCACATGGCGAATGCTAGGTTGCAAAGAGATCACTGTATAGACGCTGTTGATACACCCGCGGATACCACTGCGTTCCCCAGAAGCCCTCCAGCAGCTGAAGACACGGTTATGGGGTCGGAGCCAATCGTTGGGCAGAGCGAGGTAAAAAGCTCAGGGGCCAGTCCTGACGCGCCGGTCTGCGATCCCCGTGGAATACCCTCCAATGCGAGAGGATATCGAGGAGCCACTGTCTCTGGACTTTCACGCAAGCTCGCGCAAGTCTTGCTCAAATATGCAAAGTTTATCGGGCCTGGCTTCATGGTCGCAGTTGCATACATCGACCCTGGTAGGCATCTCTATACATCAGCTCCGACCATATCGTGGACAGACACTGAGACAATTATTCTAGGCAATTATTCGACCGATGTGGCAGCCGGCGCTTCCCACCAGTTCAAGCTCTTGTTCATTGTACTCATGTCCAACATCTTTGCCATCTTCCTTCAATCCTTGTGCATCAAGTTGGGCTCGGTCACGGGCATGAACCTCGCTGAGAATTGCAAGGCCCATCTTCCGCCATGGCTCAACTACGTTCTTTACTTTTTTGCAGAGTCCGCGATCATTGCGACAGACATCGCAGAGGTAAACTCAGTGCTGCCCCATCAATGGTATTGCTCGGCTAACCAAAGTAGGTCATTGGTACCGCCATTGCCCTCAATCTTCTTTTTCGTATCCCTCTGGTTGCGGGTTGCGCTATATCCATTTTTGACGTCCTCGTTATTCTCTTCTTCTACAAGCCCACGGGCACCATGCGCGCTCTCAGGATATTTGAGTATTTTGTCATTCTTCTAGTCGTTGGCGTAGCAATTTGTTTCTGCTTTGAGCTCTCCAAGATCAAAGCGTCTGTCGGGGAGGTATTCCATGGCTACCTTCCCTCTTCCACTTTGGTGGAATCACAGGCGTAGGTGACCCTCACCACGGGACGTAATTTGGACTAATAAGAGTCAGATTGTATCAAGCTTGTGGCATCCTTGGGGCTACAGTCATGCCTCACAGCCTATACCTGGGCAGTGGCATTGTCCAGCCTCGTCTCCGCGAATTCGAAATGATAACCAATAACACCGAAGTCCTGGAAACGGACTCTCTCGGCGAATACGTCAAGTACAGACCCTCTCTCCACGCCATCAAATCATGCATGTCATACAGCATCATCGAGCTGGCCGTGTCCCTCTTCACCTTTGCGCTCTTCATCAATAGCTCCATCCTCATCGTTGCAGGCGCATCCATCTACGGCCTTCCCGAAGCCGAAGATGCAGATCTCTTCTCAATCCACCACCTTCTCGCTCGATCCATTGCCCCAATTGCGGGCACCATGTTCGCCCTAGCTCTACTCCTCTCCGGCATCTCAGCAGGCATCATCTGCACCATCTCCGGCCAGATTGTATCTGAAGGCCAACTCAACTGGTCAATGCGACCATGGCTCCGTCGCCTCGTCACCCGCTCCATCAGCATCACACCAAGTATCATCATCGCCGGTGCCGTCGGCCGTGAAGGCCTTGCAAAGGCGCTATCGGGTTCGCAGGTGGCACTCAGTGTCATCCTTCCCTTTGTCAGCGCGCCGTTGATCTGGTTTACGTGCCGCGGAACATACATGAAAGTTGCTGTTCGTGACGGCAGTCACCAAGCCACTGTCGCCGCAAACGATGACGCAGAACAGTATGTGCAGATGCGGAATGGTTGGATCACAACTCTCGCTGCATTGGTCATCTGGGGAGTTATTGTCATTATGAATGTAGCGCTGCTAGTGCTCGTGGGCTTGGGTTTGGCATGATTGTGGTTGTCTTGAACTGGTGGCGCATCGAATGCACTCGGTGTGCTGGCTGAGTACTGTAACAAGGCTTGGAAGATTGCACTCAAGTTACGAAGTAATGACATCTGATAGAACTGATGGGCCTCTCCGCTTTCAAGAACCCTTCAAGGGCGGTTACGCGTAGCGGGAAGTGTATGCATTCTGTTTCTCACACGGTGCTGACGGTGGATACTACTACATGGTAAGCCGCCGTTGTCAGTCGCCCCGCGCTGATGGGCCGACAGCCTTTCGCGCCACCACCCTGGACCAAGAAGTCCTCCCTCCGTCGCGCTAGCAGCAACCCAACTACTACCTACCCACTAACCAGTATATCAACATGCCATCTAAAAAGGTCCTTTTGTTTGTAGCCCTTCTATTCTGGAACCAAAACTATCAAGGTCTACACACAATCAGCCACCCCTATCCCTCTATCCGTACCAACTTCAAAAGCATCATTACCCGAAGAAAACACGGGTACAGTTCTCCCTAATGGGCCTGTCGACAGAAGCGATCATTGGAATATCTGGCGTGATAGCAGCCGTTATAAGCACGCTGCTTGTGCTGGCATGGCCAAGCCGAGCAACGTGGTTTTCCTGCTTTCGTCGTTCGAGCAAGCAATCCAATGGAATCGTTGCCACGACTTGGATGGGCAACACCTACGCAGAAGATACTAGTCTAACGAGACGCGTACAGAGCTGTTCGACGTGGCCTCGGAGAGGGCTTAGTTCAGGCTGGACGACGCGCATTGATATTGCCCACGCCATTACGGAGAGGTGCGACGCAGAATGAGAATCTTCATAATCATTTCGTGGATATCTTTATTTGAGACTTTCGTGTCAATTGCGGCAATGCGTACGCTATATAGGATCTATGCAGATGGTGTATTTACAATGCTATGAGCAGCTGGCAATGATAGCTTGGGTGCGAAATTGGAAGATTTGAAGAGAGATAGCCACGCGCTCTGTTTAGAAACCAACGGTCAGCATTAGTCCGTAGCCCACTGTGATGATAACCATAAACGTGATCACGGATGCGGGGATGCCCCTTGTCAAGAAGTGCTTGACCTCTAGATATCGCTGTCCTGTTCTTTGGTCTTCCATCATAATCGCCGCTGTTGTGGGAGTTAGTCTACAGTCGCAATTCTAGACTTATCATGTAGAGTAATATACAGAGAAATCGAAGTAACAAGGCCCAAGGGATGACTTACTCATGTTAGGGAATCCACTCGTCGGCAGGCCCATAGCTCCACTTGCCATCAACACGGCACCCATGACGAGCAGATTAGGGTGTGGCTCTGGCATCTGCTGGCCGACCTGCTGGACAAGCGGAAGGACGATGAGTGCTGCGACGGTGTGGGAGATGAAAGTAGCAACGACAAGAATCAGTGCTGCGAAGACGATGAGGACGCTGTACAGACTCATGCCCTCGACACCCGCGGTGATGGATTCAGCAATGGTGTGTAGCAAGCCTGATGAGTTTACCGATTTACCTAGCGCCAGACCCCCGGCGGCGAGGATGATAATAGTCCAGAGGAAGTTGTTGAAGTCTTCTTTGGTGAGAATACCAGTGCCGAAAAAGAGGACGATTGGGATAATGGCTACGACACCCATGTCGCCAAAAATGTGCTCGAGTTGGTGGCTCACGCACCAGAGCACAATGGTGAGTACGGTCACGATGCTGATGAACCACTGGACGCCTGTGAATTTGTCCTTGAGTGGACGGATGGCGACAATGTTGGTACCGCGGCTGGGGTTAAAGGTTACGAGGAGGAGAGTCCAGATACACAGAATGGATATGATACACACGGGAAGTGCGACGAAGAACCACACGCCCCATGAAGGCTCTGGGTGCATGTTTTGGAGCGCGATGAGGTTTTGTGGCGAAGCAATGGGCGACGCGGCGCCTCCGATGTTGGAAGACAGCGCGATACCAAGGAGTAATGCTTTCGTCATGTCGGAGTCGCTGGGAAGATTGCGGAGGATAGGCTACTCGAGTTAGGTTGCCTGCCCGGAGTAAGCGGGTTGGGGTTGTTTTACCTGAATGATGGAGAAACACAACACCGGCGCAGCTACATTGCTAATCCACATACTCGCAAACATGGCAACGAACATATTGACAAGAAGAACTGTCTTCGGTTTTGTTCCAGCCTTGCTTAAAACGAAGGTCGCCATCATCTTGGCAATGTTGTATTTGGACAAGGCCGCCGCAATGGTGAATCCACCAAGTAACAGCATTATGACAGGCGTCCACATGGCGGCAAAGACGTATCCGGCCGCTTGTTTTGAGCCCAGTCGCTGACGTGGCTCTGTATCGCTCCGAACTACGTCCAGGGTCACCGCAAGAAATGGGACAAGCAGTGACGTGACAAAAAGTGGTATGGCCTGTCATCGTCAACATGGTCAGGATATGCAAACAGGGGTCTTCTCACTTCAGTAGCCCATAGCATGCTCACAAAGACGACCATAGCCAGGCAGTTCTGTTGCTCTGGTGCTTCCATGATGGGAACGACTAGCAGCACAGCAAACACGGCTATGCAAGATAGCAACATCCAGAACGTCTGACTGACCAACCATTGCGGACAGTGGTACTTTCCAATGGGCGTATCCACCTCCTTCATGTCGGGCTCGTTGTCATCACCCTGACGCCGTATCATTCCACCATTGCGTTCATGGCCTAGCAAGGTCTGTGTAATACCAATGTTGGCTGCCTGTGCTTTGCGCTCAATACCAATCATCTCTCGCCACACCGTATTCCGCTCCCAAACTACGTGCTCTCGCAAATGCAGCCTTAGTTCTCGCTTGGCCTCGGAGATGTTGCCTTTAGTGCAAATTTGCGAATACACCGCTTCCATGTGCTCGAGGTTCCGCGATAGCCGATCCATGGTGCTTTTTTGAAACGGGTAGGCCGGATAGACGGATTTGTTCAGGTAGGCGCTCTTGAGCTTGCGATCCAGGATCTTGTCGTACTTCTTCAGGACTTTTTCAAATCCCGTTTTGTTCAGCTGAATAAAAGACCGCAGCTCACAGAGCAAGACATAGACGCTAACAGTTCTCTTCTTCAGGGAAATAACCTCATCGTATAGGGCCGAGAAAGACATGTCGTTGTAGTCGTCAAAGGCGACGCTAAGTTTCCGTCTTGATGAGGCAAAATCGTTCGAAGGCCGCCTTTCCTCGTCCGTTGTGCGCCGTCGTTGTCGCTTGCCATCTGGGCTTTTGTCCCGGTGCAGTCGTGAGGTCTCGTTGGCTTCTTCATCTGTGTCCTCCTCATCCACTGTAGACGTACCACTGACGGCGCTCAAGGCCCGTGGTCTGTTGAAGCCGCTTTGCTTGAAGACGCTCCCACTCCGAAGCTTCTTGCCGGACGGCGCATGCTCCGGCTCTTGCTCGAAGTTTGCGTGGCCCTCCTCGTATAGATCCTCGTCCTTGATGATCGCGTCCAGCTCGCCATAAATCTCGTCCTCCTTGCTGCCGTAAAAAGAGACGACGCGCTCCAGCTCTGCATCAAGTGTAGTGGTGAAAGCCTTGTCCGGGTCGTCGGCATCCCCGTGGAGAAGTGGAGCAGACTCGGCGTCGTTGTGGGCGTGCTTCTGGTTGACGAGGGCCTCGAGACTGTATATTTGCTTCTTGAGATTACTGTAGGCGATGTAGTGATTGCTCCAGTCGGGCACTGCGTTGAACTGCAAGCTGTGGGAGAACTTCATCTCATCGGCTTCGCGAAGCTGCTCGAGCTTCGCCCGTCGCCTGCCCGCCCTGGCGCTGTCACGTGCCCCCGCCTGCAGCCGATGACCGTCCTGGGTCAGGTGTTGGAGCTCTACGTCGTGTGGGGGTGGAATGTCGCAATGCGCCAAGAACGCGTCCAGGGTGGGTGGTGGTGAAGGTGTGAATGGGCGGGAGAGGGAAGATGCCAGCGCGAACAGCAGCCGAAGGCGCTACTCTCCCGATGGCGGGCAGGCTAGCAAGTCATACACGAGTGATAGTGGGCGTTCGGGCGGCACGGGAGCATGTGGACACGGGAGGCGAAACGTGTGCGTACTCGAGAACGAGCTCTGGGGCTGGATTCTGGAGCTGGTGCGGTAGGCCAAGAAGGCTGCTTAGTTGGCTCGCGTCGCAAGTTGGCCTTGCATGATTCGGCCGCGCCCGCTGCGCGACAAGCCAACATGGTCGATCGAGTACAGGTCTCACTTATCGATGGTCAGGCGATCTCTCGAAAAAAAAAAAGAAAATGCATGCCAAGGCTGCGCCGAGAGAGACGAGACCCTCTGGACACGCCGGCTACCATCTCTCTACCTCGCGGACATCAACTCGAGCCGCGTCGTGCATTGCAGGGCCGCCAAGCAGGTCCATCTGTTTAGGCTTCCCGCTGCGGTAAGGGTACGGAAGGTGTACCGTCCGTCGTGCGGCAATCATCACAAGTACTCAAACGAGATCGGAGGTGGTGGCACGATGTTTTCATACGGCTATCCATCTATGATCACGTCGCCCGTTTCCCAAGGGAACAACTTCCATCTAAAATGCATGCATGTTCGCGGCGCCGAGTGCGACTCCTGTTCAGACTGGAATAGAGAAAAGGTCAGCATGGTCCGATCTCACACAATCAGGAAGACAACGTACAGCGCAAATCCCAGCCAATCTTGGGGCCAAGCTTGGGCAGCTCTTCGGCAACGCTCTGCACATCCTTGTCTCCCCTCCCCGACACGCAGATGACAATATCCTCCTCCTTCGACATCGTCTTGGCCAGCTCGAGCGCACCAAATATGGCATGGGATGTCTCCAGTGCCGGGATGATGCCCTCCAGCTGGGACATGAGACGGAACCCAATAAAGGCCTGAGCATCGGTGCAAGCAATGAACTTGGCACGGTCGCTGTCCTTCCAGCTAGACAGTTCCGGTCCCACGCCGGGATAGTCAAGGCCGGCAGACACCGAGTGCGTGTCGCTGATCTGGCCGTGCTTGTCTTGTAGAATGTAGGTCCGCACGCCGTGGAGCACGCCCTTGGTCCCAGCCGTAAGCGTGGCACTGTGGCGATCCGTATCGACGCCATCGCCTCCAGCTTCGACGCCGAGAAGCTTGACCGAGGGATCCTTGGAGAAGGGGTAGAACATGCCAACAGCATTGCTACCGCCTCCTACGCACGCCACGACTGCATCGGGAAGCTTGCCACGCTTCTCCTGCATCTGCTGCTTGGTCTCATTTCCAATAATGGACTGAAAGGTGCGAACGATGGTTGGGAACGGGTGAGGCCCAATGGCAGATCCAATGATGTAGTGCGTCGTGTCAAGTTCAACAACCCATGCGCGCAGGGCTTCATTGACCGCGTCGCGAAGTGTCTTGGATCCAGCCTCGACTGCCACAACTTGAGCACCCAGCAGTTTGATGCGGAACACGTTCAGCGCCTGGCGCCTCACATCCTCAGCACCCATGTAGATGGTGCACTTCATGTTGAATTTGGCGCACACTGTCGCCGTTGCCACACCATGTTGTCCAGCGCCTGTCTCGGCAATAATTGCCGTCTTACCAAGCCTCCGAGCAATGAGAACCTGTCCGAGCGCGTTGTTGATCTTATGACTTCCGGTATGATTCAAATCTTCTCTCTTCAACCAGATATTTGCACCTCCTGCATGCTGCGTGAGGCGCTCGGCGAGATGCAAATGACCTGGGCGGCCCATCCAGTCATAGTATGACCGGTATTCTTCCCAAAACTTCTCATCATTTACAGCCTGTTCAAAGCCCTGTTCAAGCTCCGAGAGGCAGTCCATGAGTGATTCGGGTACGTATTGGCCACCAAACTCGCCGAAACGAGGGGGATGGGCGTGTTTTCCATTCTCACCATCCAAGTTGAGTTGTTCTAGCTGGTCAGCAAGTCCAGGGCCCTTGGGTATGTCCGCATCAGTGATGACTCTGTCAACGTGCACGCCAGTGGGCTCCTGGGCGTCCGCCAAAGTTTCGATGATTCCAACCTCGCGGGTCGTCTCTCGGCTACTCTTGCCACATATGTCGTTGCAGTACTTTTCGACGTTCTTCGCACCCTGACCTGGAGCGGCATTGATCAAGATGTTGACAATCTGACTGCCAATAACAACACCCTCGGCCACTTTGCCTACACTGAGAAAGTGATCCCTGGTGCTTATGCCGAATCCAACGGCAGCCGGGACATTTCCAGAGTACTTGTGGACACGTTCAAGCAGCTGAGGAAGAGCGGCGTTCATGGTTCCATTGGCGCCGGTAACGCCCATGCGTGACACCACGTAGATGAATGAGTCGGCAATCTTGCAGAGAACTCGCATGCGGTGCTCCGAGGTAGCAGGGGCGATGAGAGGGACGTACGAAAGGCTAGACATTCAATTCGTCAGTATGATCCTCCGATGGGGGTGATGTCCAACGTACCCGTAGCTGCGGCAGAAGTTCCTGAAACGGAGAGCCTCCTCGGGTGGCAGATCGACCAGGATAAAGCCATTGGCACCTGCTTCCTTTGAGTCCTGAAGCATCTTCTCCTCGCCGTAACTCAATAGAGGATTGTAGTATCCCATGAGCATAACGGGCGCCTTGAGACCCCGCTTCCTGGCATCTCTGACCATCTGAAGTACGTGCGTCGTGGTGACTCCGTTCTTTAGTGCTTGCTAAACACGTGTTATTAGACCTAGTCTTTTGATACTCGTTGTGGATGAGTCAACACACCGTGTTTGCGGTTTGGATCGTGGGGCCATCTGCAATGGGGTCGGAGAAGGGCATTCCGAGTTCGATAATATCTGTATTCATCAGCTTGAATATCTGTGGGAGCCATGTACGAGATTTTCCTCATTGTACATACCTGCGCCGCCTGCTTCCATTCCCAGCAGGATGTCCGGCGTCTCCTGTACTGTGGGATATCCTGCTGTCACATAGGTGACGAGGGCCGACTATATTTATGTGAGATTCTGCTCGTCATCCAACGGCCAGGTTGAATTACCCTGCCCTCCTTCTTGCATTGCGCAAAAGTCTTCTTAATGGCGTCCATGGCGTGTCGTCCCAAGGCGGGGCAAGTGAATAGACTTCGGTCGTATGTCGAGAGAACAATCGCAATAGTTGGAGTCTGTATAGAAAAGGGACGACTGTGAGTCACGTTGTATCCAGAACCAAGTGCTCACAGGAGCATTGCGAGCTATGATGAGTCTTTTGTTCCCAATTTCTTGACTCCAAAGGACGGCGCCACGTCGGAGGCGTTAGCATCCCCGCCATCGGCCTAGCGTGGACTTCTAGACGTTAGCTCCACAATGCAAAATGGCAACGATTTCTCTCCAGCAAGATACTGGGTAGGCATGGAATCTGTATGGGTCATGCTCGTTTTACGAAAGCGGGTTCCATTAAAATTCCTGGTTGAATCCATGTGGCAAGCCTAGCGGGTTCGTTAAGTATGGGGACGACGTGTATCAAGGGGCTCGTGAAATCATTTTCTTGGGAGGTTGCCATTCTCAGCGCTAGAAATTCTGTTGCATGTCGATGGAAGTATCATATAGCAGCGCGCATCAACACTAACCTCGACGCTGCGCATGTGGCCAACAACACGTATAGACCTAAGCTTTGACAGCCTCAGCGTAGGACTTTTCCATCTTATCGCCTTTGTCCATGGGGTCTCCCATTTCCATGGGTTCGTCCATTTCCATGGGTTCGTCCATTTCCAAGGTCCCGTCCATTGCCATGTTCTCGGCCATCTTGATGTTCTTGTCTGTCTCCACGGCCTCGACCTTGTCCTTGTTCTTGTCTGTCTCCACGGCCTCGACCTTCTCCTTGTTCTCGTCCGTCTCCACGGCCTTGCCCTTCTTGATTAGTTCGCCAACCACCC
>Ga0182211_1000587_pt1 | contig 11353 bp, 7 predicted proteins | sample G5R1MG_20_FD_129660 | JGI IMG/M metagenome (GOLD analysis project Ga0182211, IMG submission 129660) | Switchgrass phyllosphere microbial communities from Michigan, USA - G5R2_MAIN_03OCT2016_LD1 MG | ecosystem: Host-associated > Plants > Phyllosphere > Phylloplane/Leaf | place: USA: Michigan... | reverse complement strand
TCTACGAGAGCCGCGATGAGAATCCCTCTGCGCAGACGAAGCCTGTCCTGGAGCTTTGTCGAGACTTTTGCCAAGCGCTTTTCGATGTCCGCCAACGCGAAGACGAAGCCTCCGACTCCGTGCTGCGGGTGAGCTTTGAACTAAACAACCATCTGTATAACGCCCACGACCGCGCTTTACCCGAGACTTTTCGCGAACGCACACTAGACTTTTACCTGACCCTGTGTCATCGCTTGATGAAACAGCGTACCTCTCTGCCCGAAGAGACGGATTCTTTACTACACGCGTGTTGGTCACTCGCAGAGATGCTCTTTAGCCTTCGCCAAAACAGTCGCGACGGTCAAGGTGCCGATGAAGAGCTTCTTGGCTCCGCCATCCAGGCCTGCTGGGAACTGTGTGACCTGTTCCGAGAAGGGTGGACCCAAGTACGACCCGAACGTGGGACCCCACGGCCGACTCAGTACACTTTTTCCCACGCAACCGGTTCCGTGTCTCACTCCCACATGTCCTATTCGGAGCGCTCCGGTCGCTCATCAAGCATGAATGAATCATATCACTCTGCCATCTCTTCCAGAAGGGCGACGCCCATGCAACCAGAAACACCCACCACGATTTTTGATGATCGGGAAGAATTCTCGCCTGCCGAAGAACCCAATGTCCCTAATATTCTGGTACTAGGCCCGGAGGCGGGCATGACTCGCACCCATGACCGTTGGTCCTCTGCGTCCTCTAACCTTTCCACCTATTCCGATGCGTCGGTACACACGTCGTCTACGGCCACGGCTGGGCGAGAAGACCCTAATTTGATTCGACTCAAAGGCCTGATTATCAAGGCAGCTATTAACACAGGGTACAATCGTCAGATGCCACTCCCCGACTTCATCCGCACGCTGCCCTCGAACAGCTTTGGAACGATAGCCTGGCAGAGCCAACTGTTTGACAGTTATAGAAAGCTCGTCCTCAGCGACCCGACGTTGCGGACCGCCCACACTCAGCCGTTGCGCAGGCTCACGGCTCTCGAGATTGGTAGGTCTGTGCAGTGGCTGGCCCGTAGCGAACAGTTCAAATGGCTCCGTGAACTATATCGCTTTGTCTTTGGGAATTATCCCGGCGACTCAAGCCAGCGTAACCTCATCATCAACGCATAATGCCATCTCGGAGGCCTGACTGAGGCTTAGGGTGTTTCGCTCTGGTTTGGTTGGGTAGGTCTGTTGTATTTTCCGCCCTATACCCTTAACGCTCGCTCTTCTACGGCCTGCATTCCGCCATCATGTATCACGTTGCTGTATATACTCGGGTGTCGGCTATATGCAGACACGTACAAGAGGCGTTGGTTTGAAGAATGAAGGTGCATTACCGAAAACGAGCTGTCAAGCCTGACCCTAGCCTAGCAACCTCGGCTCACCCCCAGGGCCAAGCCTCACATGCCAACGTCACGACGCCATTGTCCCAACTGTGTTCTCAACTTCTCAACCCACCGACACACCACGACATGGTCACGCCGTGCGAGAGAATGTCCACGGCACACAATGGCCGTCCACTCGACCCTGCGACCGCCCCGTGATGCGCTACTCGCGCTCTACGACGGCTATGCCTCGCGCATCAAGTCGCGCGTCCGGGGCGCTTCCAAGCTCACGCAGCTGCTGTCGACGATTACGCTGCTGCTCACCATTATCGGCGCCAGCTATGGCGGGAAAAAATGGTACTCGCGGCGGCAGAACGACATGGAAACGGGGCGCAGGCTGCTGCGGCGGAACAGCGGGCTGCGCAACAAGGACGGCTCTCGCACCCTCTACGTTCCCTACCGCGATTCAACCGCCAAAGTGACAATCTACCCAACGAAGCCGACGACATTCGACGCACATCGGCGCCTATTTCTGCAGCCCCCGCGCGCTGCACGCATGGGCGATGGCAACAAGGCCCAGGCGCCACCGCCGGCCACCAAGCCCGGCCTAAACCTCGCCTTTTTGCATCAGTTTCTCTCGCTACTCAACATCATGATTCCGCGGTGGAACAGCAAGGAGACGGGTCTCCTGGTTAGCCACAGCGTCTTCCTGATGCTGCGCACCTATCTTTCGCTCGTTGTCGCGCGTCTCGACGGCGAGATTGTGCGCGACCTAGTTGCCGGCAACGGCAAGGCCTTCTTGTGGGGCATATGCAAGTGGCTGGGCGTTGGAACCTTTTCCTCGTACACGAATGCCATGATCAAGTTCTTGCAGAGCAAGGTCTCGATTGCCTTCCGCACCCGCCTCACCCGCTACATTCATGACTTGTATCTCAACGACCACCTGAACTACTACAAGCTGCACAACCTCGATGGAGGCGTCGGCCTCGGAGCCGATCAATACATCACCCAGGACTTGACTCTCTTCTGTGCGAGTGCTGCGTCGCTGTATTCGAGCTTGGGCAAGCCGTTTGTTGATCTCTGCGTCTTCAACTACCAGCTCTATCGAGCATTAGGCCCTCTCGCACTGACGGGCCTATTGAGTAACTACTTTCTGACGGCGACAATTCTGCGCAGGCTCTCGCCACCGTTCGGAAAGCTCAAAGCCGTCGAAGGCAGGAGGGAGGGCGAGTTCCGCGCACTACACTCACGCCTCATTGCCAATGCAGAAGAGGTTGCCTTTTATGGAGGTGATCAGATGGAGAAGCATTTCTTGGAGCGTGGCTTCAAGGACCTGAAGCACTGGATGGAAGACATCTACAGCCTCAAAATCCGCTACAATATGCTGGAAGATTTTGTACTCAAGTACTCCTGGTCGGCATTCGGGTACCTCATCACCTCTCTCCCTGTATTCCTTCCCGCATGGGGTGGTCTCGGTGGCGCTCCGGAACTCTCGGGAGGTGAAAAGACACAGCGCGAGCGCAGCCGCATGAAGGATTTTATCACAAACAAGCGACTCATGCTCTCACTCGCTGATGCGGGCGGACGCATGATGTTCAGTATGAAAGACCTTTCTGAACTCAGTGGCTACACGTCTCGCATCTACACGCTCATCAGTACACTGCACCGCGTTCACGCCGATGCGTACCATGCGCCGGCCGGTACCCGATCAGAACTGTACTCCATCTCGGACACCCAAGGCACGATACACAAGGGGTTCGATGGCATTCGCCTGGAACACGTTCCTATCGTGGCACCGGCGCAGCATCCGATGGGCGGTGAAGCACTGATCGAGTCACTGACTTTCATTGTACATTCCGGAGAGCACCTGCTTATCACCGGGCCCAATGGTTGTGGTAAAAGCGCCGTCTCTCGTATCGTGGCCGGCTTGTGGCCGACTTTCCGCGGCCTGGTCAGCCGTCCGCGATCTGTTGGCATGGACGGCATCATGTTCTTGCCCCAAAGACCGTACCTCTCGACTGGAACCCTGCGCGACCAAGTCATTTACCCGCATACCGATGCGGATATGAAGGACGCTGGCCGCCGAGACATGGAGCTGTCTCAGGTCCTGGAAGAAGCCAAGCTCGGATATTTGCCTGATCGCGAAGGCGGCTGGGACACAAAGAAGGTATGGAAGGACGTGTTCAGTGGCGGCGAAAAGCAAAGAATCCAGATTGCGCGACTGCTCTACCATGAGCCAAGATATGCCTTTTTGGATGAATCGACGAGTGCAGTCAGTAGTGATGTTGAAGGATTGATGTACGAGAGGGCAAAGGCCAAAGGAATCAGTAAGTCAAGTCGCATTCGCTTCGCCTCGCTTCGCAACGGCGGGATCGTGGCGCAGCACTGACACGGACGCTACAGCGCTCATCACCATCTCCACACGCGCCTCACTCAAGCGCTATCACACGTATACCCTCACACTGGGCCTCGGCGACTACGGGGGCGAATGGGATCTGCAGCGAATCGGCACGCAAGAAGAGAAGTCTTCGGTGGAGAAGGAGCTGGCCGAGCTCCGCGAGAGACTGGCCAAGGTTGAGGAATGGACAAGGAGGAGACAGGAGATTGAGGAGGAGCTGAACAAGGTGTGGGTGGAAGGAGAAGGTGGAGTTGGCCAGGAGGAGCTGGGCCCACCACCGTATCTTGCCGGGGAGTGGGAGCGCGACCAGCTGCATGATTCTAATGGAGACGTGCATGGTTCGCGGGACGGAGGATTGAGGGGAGACAGCGAGGGCCTGTCAAGCTCGAGCTAGGCGGGACGGCGTTGGGAGAAACGGGATCGCTAGGCACAACAGGATCGTTGCAGGCATTGTGGTTGAGGAAAGAACAGAGACTTGCATGCATAGTGAGGGAATGACGACCTATTGAGCACAGACCCGTCCGTCATCGTGCATGTGAAGCTCACCGTCGACACGCACCCACACCAGGTTGCTGCCATGCCCTCGCGCGCCATCAAAGCCATCTTCTACACGCGCTTCCACCATGAGAAGGGCAGCCGGGTACTGCATCAGGTGCCCGCAGGCAGCATAATCCCGTCGAGCCTACCATCTGCGCGGCCCACGCCACTGCTACCCTTTGCCTCGGTCGCGCAGTACCTCATCCCCACGCAGCAGTTTTGCGACCGCCTGCTCACCTTCTGTGTCAACCATCACCGCGTCATCGGATACCCCGTGTGCATCCGCGAGGGCCGGTACAGCCGCAACGAGTTCATCTTCAACTTTGCCATTGTCATTGGCGAAAGCGAGCTCGACTGGGCGTGCTATGGCGAGGTGGTACGCAAGCTGGGGCGCCTGCTGCGGGGCCTGGAAGAGCAGGGCGGTTTCCTGAGCAGAGAAGAGGCCGGCGTCTGGGACGACGAAAACACGGCCGCCCCTCCTGCCGTGGGCGGCGAGGGCGAGGGCGAGGGCGGCAGCAAGGTCTACGCCCTGTGCGAGATGGTGCTCGAGGACCTCAACAACTACGCCGAGTGCATGATTCCTATTGATGACTCCAATACGATCAACCTCAAGCTGTTCCCCACGCGGCCGCCGCCGCCTCCCATTCTCGCGCATCAGGTTCCCCTGCTGACCATATCGTTGTCGAGCTTGCAGACACCCATTTCTTCGGACCTCACCCTCAATCGAATCCTTGCCTACATCAACGGTGTCAACTCCATATCGCGCATTGCACAGCTTGCTGACACGGACCTTTCGCTGACTCGGCGAGCCATCCAGCACATGGTCTACTATGGCTGCCTTGTGCTGCTGGACATATTCAGTTTCGGGGCCATCTACGCCCCTACAGCTGAGATTGGTGGCTTCGTCGTGGATGCACACGTCAAAGACGAGTGCTTGCGCTACGTGCGTGTACCCAGGCTGACGACCGGACTGGATGCTACGACTGTGCGACTGGAGAACGAATCGGATTCTAGTCGGGACGAGCAAGACTCCATATCATCGTCGCTCTCGCATCGTAGTGAACCACGCGGGCCGGGTCACCAAGCGGATGCCCACTATAGCCATCATCCGACACACGACCAAGACGATAGCGACCAAGAAGCGCGGCACATTGACCATGAAACACTCATTTCTCTCTATACTTCGCTCCGCCAGGGCTTGACACTGAAGAGCTGGGTACTGGAGAATTTACATCAGTTAGGCGGCATCGATGTTCGACGACTCATCACATTCGGCATCATTAAAGGCTTCCTATACCGCGTGCACAAGTACGCCATAGCGGCTCCGAGTATTTTACCACCCGCGCCACCCACAAGTCTACAAACATCCGCTGCGCCTTCAATTGTGGATCCCCAGGCCTCCGACTCGGTAACGATCCGTGGTGGTGCAACACACCATACATCCTATTCCAACATTCACCCCCACGCTCAGCACCCATTCGTCCAGGTCCAAAGGCCTAGCGTTGCCTCGACGATATCGGTCAATCCACATGTGGCTAATGCACAACATGTCGGTCTCCCTAAGCCCGATGCCGTGGAGAGCATTGTCAGCGATCGAGAAGAGAAGACCGGACTGCCGCTACTCAAGTTCTTGGATGGCATGCATTGTTTTGATGAAATTTGCTCGGAGCTTGGGTTGCCAGAGAAGGTAGTTGAAGGTAAGGTACGGGGCATGGGAGATGGGTTAGGCGTTGTTGTACATCGCTGATCGGCCGCTTAATTTGACGGAAGCCAAGTGCATGTAACTGTATAACTAGCCTTATCGATTTCTTATTTTTTTTTCCTGTATACTATAGTAAGTTCCAAGATCGCTATTTATTTGAACCATCTACCTCCTGTCCACCGTAGGCCGAGTGGTCACGTGAGCTTGTTTCCCCTTTTTGCAGCACCTAGGACGCCCTAGTCCTCATTACAGCACAACGTATGCACACAGGAATCCATAAACACTTGGTTAGCTACCTACATCAAGCCCACCGCAGTTATTCTCGGCTAAGCTCCGCGCATGCTAAGCTAATGTGGAAGAAATATCAACTAGTTAACCAGCGTCGTCGGCGCTCGTGCCGAATGCCCGCGACGACTTCTCCGCATTGGCCCCGGACCGGAGCCTCGTTAACGCTATTCTAGAGCCGGCTCGCGACACCAAAAGGCCGAATGGCCTGGAAGGGCATAGTATCCGAATAGCATTGCGGACCCTGTCTATCTTCTATTCGTCGGATGCTGGATTTACACTGGTGGGGGTTGGGTTGGTTCTACCACTGCGGGCATCTGCCATCTACCCCCGCATCTCGGCCACATCTTATCCGGACGGGATATCTTGCTGCATTTTTTTTTCCCCTTCTCCACGAACAACGGGCTTACAGACCACTGATTCTCATACATAAGGCCTCAAATATCGCCCTTGTGCCCTTTATTTCCCCCATCCCCCCCCCTTACCTAGCAGTTCCTACCAAATCGACCAAGACAAGATGAGCACGACTACCGTGACAGAGGTCAAGCCTGCCAAAGCGAATATCGGCGTTTATACCAACCCAGCGCATGATTTGTGGGTTGCGGAAGCGGAGCCGAGTCTGGCGGAGGTACAAAAGGGCGGAGACTTGAAAGTTGGGGAAGTTTTGCTGAATGTCAAGAGTACTGGCATTTGCGGAAGTGACATACACTTTTGGCATGCTGTAGGTATACCGGGTTCTCTTTATCTTTATTGGTACATTTACTTGCGGAGAGAAAGCGAGAGAAATGTGTGCTGACCACCAAACTCCCAGGGCTGCATTGGTCCCATGATTGTCGAAGATACACATGTGCTCGGTCACGAATCTGCTGGAACCGTGCTTGCGGTACACTCCTCCGTCACATCCCTAAAGCCCGGAGACCGCGTAGCCATCGAGCCAAACATCATCTGTCATCAATGCGAGCCGTGTCTCACAGGTCGTTACAACGGCTGTGAGCGCATGCAATTTCTCTCCACACCGCCCGTCACCGGCCTGCTGCGACGATACCTCAAGCATCCTGCTATGTGGTGCCACAAGATTCCCGACAGCATGACATTCGAGGACGGCGCGATGCTGGAGCCGCTCAGCGTAGCCCTAGCAGGCGTAGACAGGGCGAACGTACGCTTGGGCGACCCAGTCATTGTATGCGGCGCTGGCCCCATCGGCCTGGTCACCCTGCTATGCTGTCAAGCCGCGGGCGCCACACCGCTCGTCGTCACCGACATTGACGCAGGACGACTTGCCTTTGCCAAACAGCTTGTGCCCACCGTTCTCACGCACAAAGTCGAGTTCTCCCACTCGGCAGACGACTTCCGCAACGCCATCGTCACCCTCACGGACGGCGTCGAGCCTGCCATTGCCATGGAATGTACCGGCGTCGAGAGCAGCATTGTAGGCGCAATCCACGCTGTCAAGTTCGGCGGCAAAGTCTTCGTCATTGGCGTCGGCAAAAACGAAATGAAGATTCCCTTCATGCGGCTCAGCACGCGCGAGGTCGATTTGCAGTTCCAGTACCGCTATTGCAATACATGGCCCACGGCCATCCGCCTGGTCAAGAGCGGCGTCATCGACTTGCGTCGGCTCGTCACGCACAGATTTCGTCTGGAAGATGCCGTGCAGGCGTTCAAGACGGCGGCGGACCCCACCACAGGCGCCATCAAGGTACAGATTCAGGACCGTGAGTAGAGTGCGGTTTTCGTGCGTGCATTGGGGACTTGCTTGATCATCTGTGCTAGTCTCGCTGGAGCAGCGAAGGAAGACATGACTTAATAATAACCCTGCGTAGCCGACGAGGAGTAGCTTGTGGCTAAACCGTGAGCAGTTCATGGTTCGAGATGCATTTGTACATGTGGATGCGACAGACGCTACTTCACACGGACACCCCGGTGGGCGGCGTGCCGCAATTCGGTTCTCTGTTCCCATAACCTACTCTATAGCTAGCAGAACCCCTGACGCCTCTTTGGAAGACTACGGTAATGGTATTGCAAACAACGCCATCTAAAAGTGTTCCTTCCAGAAATCAAAAGATACTTCTTGGCATGTTGCCTCCTTACATGCCCGTTTGATGTCTCTCGCGGCCACATTGGGGCCGCAAAAGTACACCCCGACCTTGGTTCTTAATGTGCCTTCCAAGCCGTGCAAATACGTGCGGTCGAGGATTCCGTCGCGCATGCCGCAGAGCAGGCGTTGGAAGTCGGGACGACCGAAATTCGTTCGAGCCTTGAGTTCTGTCAATGGGTCTTTGTCGGTGCCAACGGAATTGAGGACAATGTTCTGTGCGGTATTGGCGTCCATCCTTTGCGTGAGGTAGGTGTGGATGCGTAAGAATTGGTCGCCATCGATCCCATCTAGCGACTGTGACTCAAGCGAAGCCAGAAGCGTCTGGAACCATTCAAAAGACGATGTGTCTTTGCATACCCAAATAAACTCGACCCGACGAAGACGCTTGGGCGGATTGGGGCTGAGACGGAGGTGGTAGATTGACTTCAAAATCGAAGCCCAGGGCGTCACGCCGATCCCGGTACCAATCAGCACGGCAACTTCGTTTTCGAAGACGTCTTCAGCAGGCGCTCCATAAGGCCCGTCGATCCGCAGAGCGGGCATCTTCTGGCCAGAGTGAAGTGCGATCTCATACATGCCCATGGGGTCAAGGTCGTCGTAGAGTTTGGACTGCGATTGGCCAGCGCCCAGGGCATCGGCAAGACTGCGCGTGAAGTCACCGACCTGGCGGACATGAACAGAGACATATGGATCATGAGGACATGAAGTGATGGTAAATGGATGCCACTGGTGGTAGCTTACTTCCGGGCAATTGAGAAATAGCCATTGTCCAGGCTTGTACTTCATACTGGGCTTTGTGAATTGAATTTCGACAGCGTCTGAGACTAGTTAGCATGGTTCTGGACGTTCGACTGGAATCCTGTTACCATATGGATGACGGACGACCTTGACGATTTCGGTTTGTCGTCTGTAGCGAACTTCACGGTAGAGGCGATCACACAGGTACAGACCGCCACCAACCAGTTCCCAGCGCCATCCTTCGTATCCAATACAGTGAGCCCAGAAATTCTTGTGGTCAAAAGGAGAAAACGCGTGTTTGCTGTCACGGACGAAACAGCTGGTAGCATGCGTATACATGCCAAGCATGAATGGGATGAACAGGTGATGTGTGTACCAGAAGGTCTCGAAGGACTGTTGTCGAATTCGGTGATGTGACGTGGTATAGATCATGAGCATACAGAATAACATGATGTGTCCTGTAATTCCGCCGGCTTCGGTGTAGTGAATTTGCAGGGCGATCTGTGGTCTGACCTGCGTGCGTTCAACATTGAAGAAGCTGCTTTCGTTAGTCGTGCGCAGCGTTCCATCACGGAACAGGTACTCACTTGACGTAATGCGCTGATGTATGGATAACAGTAAAGAGCAGCATGGCATATGCGACTTGTCGGTGAAACCACTGAGTCTCGTCAAGCGGTAGACGTCTCGCCCTGGGACGGAGCCAGCGAAGGATATTACGGCACATGGGTAACATGATGACCATGGTATCAACGGATAAGACAAGACCAGAACCTCGCGATATCCACACTGAATACTGCAGTGTGTTGAGAGGTGCCAAACGGACATCACCGGCCTGTTTCCACCTGTGTTGGTGTTAGGGCAACTAGATCGCCTGACTGAGTGAGACAAACTCACCATCCTATTCCGAAAATAGCGCAATGAAATCCCCAAAAGAATATATGGAAGACAAAGTTATGCGGCTTAAGACGCCGAAATGTTGAGCTGATCTCTGAGTTCGAACTCATATTTTCGCTTATCTCGAAGCGCCGAGGATATGCACCAAAGGTAATAAGGTAACCAAGAACTGCCGGTGAGTAACAATTAGAGGAAAACAATTACAGAGTGTAGGCGGACAAGAGGTAAATTGCAACCAGAAGAAAGGAGATCCAGTCGAGTCCAGTTGATTTTCGATCCGGCCAGCGAGATACGAAGCGAAAAGATAAACGACGTCCTAGGATCTAGGATGTGATAGGGAGAGAGGGGAGGAGGAGGAGGAGGAGGAGGAGGAGGAGGAGGAGGTTTAGTGGTCCGAGGATGTTATTATGTCTTGGTCCTAGGCCTAGGCGCACTCTGGGCACGGAACAGATGGGTACCCGATGAACCGCACCCTGTATTGAAACCGATAGCCTTTTTAACCCCGATGTGGCTCAACCCAATGGCTATCGTAGATATGTTAAGACAGATGACCGATTCGAAGTCTTAGACGAGCAGTGATGCAGGATCCACAATGGACGGGTTCAAGGGTCGTGGGATTTCGATAACGTGGAAGGCGGCTGGGCCTATGCGATGCGCACCTAGGTGTGAGAAGCGTTTCAGACTGGGTGCGCCAGGCAAAAGATCATATTTTCCTCGCAGCTAAGGAATGGGGTCCACGGGTCTAAAAGCCTCAGGATCATCCAGCACCCTTGAGTAGCCCGCTTAATGACTGGATGTCGGCTTGAGGTGAGTTGCGAGTTCGCACGAGGCTAGCGCTGCGCCCTTCGGTGGTCGAGGATGGGAAGAGGTGGCTCTATGGTAGATTCCGGTAGATCTTGAACGATGCGCCTGGGGTATTGCAAAATCCGATTCAAGTTTTCCTTTCTTTGGGGTGTTTGGTCGGGACGGCGTCGGAAGGGCGTTGTTTGAGCGTGGTAGGGCAGAAAGTTCCCGTGGGCGAAGCGGAGACAGGATAGGTTGGAGGTCGTGAGGTAGGGGGAAGACGGTCGCACGTTCTGGCGCGGAGGGGGCAGAAGCGCTATGATTGAAGAAGTCGCAGAGTGACGAAGTTGGTATCTGCCCATGGGACATGGGGCTGGTAGAGAGAGCGGAGTTTTGGGGAGGGTTTGTGTTGTCCAGCGTGGCGGTGGTACCCGTCCTCATCTACTCACCCCTGCGAAAAGGACTCGCGGTACAGAAGCCGAGCACGCACCCAAGCGTGCTTGCTGGTACAAGTTTATCCTGAATTTCCTATTGGAGCCACCGCGGCGTGGTGGAAAGGACAGAATGCGATGT
>Ga0182211_1000586_pt1 | contig 11412 bp, 13 predicted proteins | sample G5R1MG_20_FD_129660 | JGI IMG/M metagenome (GOLD analysis project Ga0182211, IMG submission 129660) | Switchgrass phyllosphere microbial communities from Michigan, USA - G5R2_MAIN_03OCT2016_LD1 MG | ecosystem: Host-associated > Plants > Phyllosphere > Phylloplane/Leaf | place: USA: Michigan... | reverse complement strand
GCTGCCCCCTCCACCACCGCCCGCACAGAGACAACCTCGACTGAGCGGACACCCCGTACAGCGGGCTTATCACGCTTCAGCGAGTTTGGCTCGCTCGACACCGCTGCTCGTTCAGAGCAAGAGGACGACGAGGACACAGAAGAAGACCTGGACAGCCTAGACGAAGGTCTGCACGCTTTTCATGAGCCATCCGAGCACGGTACGCCGGTAGTCAGGCTACAGTCGAATGGCGATTCTGTGCTGCCAACCCATGATGGAATGGGAGAATTCCAGCCCGACGCGGCGCTGCACGAACACATGTGGGAGTTTGAACGACCGCGACGCCGTGTTACCCGCCGAAGATCAAGCGTGCAACGCCACTTTGGTGTACTCGATGATGTCGAACACGTCACTACAGAGCAAGATAGGCGGTTGCGCATAGAAAAGTGGAGACTGGAACAGAGCAAGGCCTTATTGGAGGAGATTGAGAAAGAGACGCGAAGAAGGCGACGTATGAGCACATCTAGTGCTGCACGTAATCGAGTCGACACGGCGCAACAGGATAGCACCCATGCTGCAGCAAAGGGCGCTCCGTCCGTCACCAGTACGCATAGTGACTCGTCTGAAGAAGGCATCGCCAATCTGTCCTTTTGGAAGCGCATCACACGAAGTGTCATCTGCGACCTCATCGGATTGGATGAAAACACCCTCGCAGTTATCTTCGGCGAGGCCTTGCCTGACGATACAACGCAATCAGAAGCAAGATTGCCAGCGGAGCTCTTTACGGATAAAGCATTCCAAGAAGCCGGCATTGACACCTCGCGTCTATCCGACAACTGGCAAACAAAGTTGCTCGAACGCGTGGCACAAGAACTGGGTACCTTGGTGCACCAGCTCTCCGAGCACCCAGGCGCATTTTCCACATACCAGAACTCCATTTCGGAAATAGATTACGCGGGCCTAACGAAACCAATCCCCTCAACGACCGTCCCATCCAAAACCGCATCCTCCCATTTATCAACTAGCGCCCAAAATCCCGCCTCATCGCCTGCCTCGGCTCAATTCGCACCAACGTTCCCTCTTCAGACATCGCACCTCTACAGCGAAGCATCACTATGGGGTATCGAAGAGGAGCCCGAGCTGTTGGACCCTGAGAATGCTACCAATGGGGCACTTCCACCGGAAACAACCTCAACCAGTGCAGAAGAGCTAGCGCGAGAGCGCGAATACTGGGAACGAGAATTAGACGTCAAGATGATTTTCAACTTCCTAGTTCAACGCTTCTCATCACGGCAAACCAGCGTCTCCCCACCTCAGTCCCGACGCCCATCCACCACATCACCTGTTGCCGCGAGCAGCAGCGACACACGCAACGCCGCCACATCCGCTCGTCGTGCAGCAATCATCCGACAGAACCACCCTTTGGTGAGCCGGACGGCGGATAGAACACTCCCGACGTCGTCCGCTTCGCTATCCAGGGAGAACAAGACCTACCGCGCCTACTTTATACCACAACCCGCCCTGCGACATTCCCATCATCATCATCATCATCATCATCACCACCCCCAGAAGCTGAAGAGCAACTCAAGCTGTGCCAGCCAGAGCACGAAGAAGAGCAAGCGGAGTAATAGCTCATCGCGTAACTATTGGGACTTGGGCGGTAGCGTGGGGAGTGTTGCTGGCGGAGCGTAGATTCGCATTCGGCGCCAGGCTAGGCGGGGGAGGCAGGAGAGCCACGGTCAACTTGTCCTCATAGGATGCGCCGATGGCTTTGGAATTCGTTTGTCATGCAGCATCTAGGGCGGGAGATGGGAGTCACGGAACCTTTCTTTTGGGCGTTTTGAGTTGGGCGTTTTGAGTTGGGCGTGGAGAGCGGGTTTCGGGTGACTGGGTTTTCAACGAGCATTACGGTGAATGGATTTGTGCTTTGTGGGTTTGGCTAGTTGGTTCGTAGGAACAGAGTTCTGCTTGTTTGAATGGACACATGGACGGTACTGTACCCAACATGGTGTGGCCATGCCGTCGTGGCGTTGCTCGTTGCGTAGATGGATTTCAAAACAATCGTACCTACCTACCCAGCCACCTCCCGACCAACCCCCCACGGAGAGACAAAGCAGTGGCTTGCTAAGCCATGGATAAAGCGTGATGGCAACTAAGTAAGGTGTTTAGGTCTCCTGGCACGGATTCCCATCGCTCATGGTGCAAAACGGCATGCGAATGGGCTCGGCGCCGACACCCCTCGCCACCAGCCTCTCCCTCATCTCGCTCAGCCGTGGTCGACGTTGGCGGCGCCCGTCTGCTCGGTCCACATGTGGGCTTCGCCGCCGAGGACGAGGTGCTGGTGGTGCGGGGGGATGCCGGCGAGCGGATTGTACGAGTACATCATGTGCCAGTTGTGGAAGGGGGAGCAGTAGTCGAGGTAGGGCCGTATACTAGCCTTGCCATCCTCGGCGAGTGAAAGCGAGTACGATTCATCGATGTCGCCGGCGAGGGGTTTGCCAACGGTGACGGGATCACTGGAGAGGAGAGTCAAGTCGACCTGGGAGACAAGGACTACCTTCTCCTTGGACGACGGCTCTTTCCAGTCTCGAGGGTGGAATTTCCACGGGTAGAAGTTGTGTTGTAGGATCGTCTTCACGGTGGAATTGATGGCGAAGTCGACGATTTCGCGGCCTGTTACTCCTTTCGCGGTACGGTTGGATGCATCCTGGTTGGCTGAGGAGGAGTCGCGCTCTGGGAGTCTGTGAGTATCCTGTGAACCGGGTCCGATGGTAGAGTGTGAAGTGAGACCGAGGCGTGCCTGGTGGGCATGTATGCCCACACGTTTTGCGCCAGTACCGTGTACAGAGAAGTTGACGTCTTTAGAAACCCACAGCACCTTGTCGCCATGCTGGTAGGAAACAGGCACCGGCCAGATTGCGGCTGCGAGTGAGAGGAAGAAGGGGAGGGCCTGGGCCAACGACTTTTTCATCGTAGATGACGCTGCACTTGATGGCGTTGAGCGAATGCGAGGGCGCCAGTCTACCACCAGGCCCTGGGATGATCACTCGTGTCCTTGCGTACTTGTATTCTGATACTAAGTAACCCTTGCATTGCCATTGCGACCGTCTTTACCCCACTGATCAACTGACGGGGATGCGTTGTCGTTCGTCGTCTCGGAGCCGCGGACTTTAGTTGAACCCTCCCCCACTCTCGACTCTCGCGCCCCAAGGGAAGCTTTCCTCCTACCTTGCCACACTTGCAGAGCGCCATGGGGCCGCTAGAAGACGACGACGACTGGGAGTACGAATACGATGACTGCGAAACCGAAGATTTCTTTCTTCCTCTCGACCTCGCCAACGTCCCCGGCGCTCAGGTCCCGATCGTGTCGCAAGGCAGGCCTGGCCATCCGACGTTGCTGAAGAGCAGGTTGCGTGCTCTGAATGCAGCCCAGGGCCAGCCGGCAGACTTTTCGACTGATGCTGCCAACGGACAGGAAGAAAACGCGACCATGGGCCAGGTGCAAGTCACCGGCTTGCACACGGACAACCCTCTGGTCATGTACAATGGCCAACTCTTGAGCTGCCACTGGACCTCCACAATCGGCACCGACATGTTCTTTGTGAAGCCAGACTCGGGCGTTGGTGTACCCCTGCGATCCCTGCCGTCCGTCGACCTTGTATCGCTTGGGTCTGCCAAATTGATGGCAAAAGCCGCACATCTACGGCCGCGGGACGAACTTTTTGTGGATGAGAGTGACGGCCGACAAAGTACCGGAGAGGACATGTCTGCTCTCAACAACGACAACACAAGTGATGCTATGGTACCCCCGATCCCACCTCCAGAAGTACTGGCTACCGACCAAATCGTTCAGCCAGTGCCTACCAGTTTTCTGGCAAAGTTGAATCTAGCGAAAGCGAAGAGAGGTGAAAAGACACGCCTAGCCACATCAAGTACGGCTGAGGGTACACGGCTGGTGTCTGAGCCCGCTCGCGAGACCACGGCGGCGGTCAATTCGGCATCCTCTCAGCCGCTGGGCGACGCAACCATGGACGGCGCATGAAAAGACAGGATTCATGGTCAGCGCGAGCAATACCACCCGAGTCAGCACGGCGTTCTGGAATGAAATGTTTGACCCGAGAACGAGCATAGGGTCAAAAGCTTGAGCAACTTGCACTTTCCTGTTCGACGGCCATCGGATCTCAAATTCCTTGATCCAGTTTTCATACCACCATCTACACATGGTACAGGTCCTTGCTTCTTCGACTTCATGTCCTAACAACACCCTTGACCCCGCCATCCTAGAACGATTTCTACAAATCTCCATGGGACCCGCACACGCTATAGAGCCTTCATCTCCTCGAAGCTCCGTCGTTCTGCACGGAATCGTCCTGTTTCGAGCCTTGCTATGGTCCCTCGATACTCAGACAATGCGCGGTCAAATGGCGATTCCTGCGGTGGATCGAACGCGGTTGTGGGCATAACCGATCAGCTCGGTCTCGACGAGGAAGGTTCACACGAAAATGAGTTTATTGTCAAAAAAGAAATCGCAGAATGGCTCTGGTCCTTAGATTATGATAGCATCTGGGCCTCGAGAACCAGGAAGCGCTGGGAAGTGAGCCATGGTCTATCTTCGTCTCTATACAAGTTTCTGATGAGTACAGAACTTCCCTTCTGCTAATTACTTGGCCCGAAAACTCAAGTACGCCGACACAATGATCCTTTCACGCTCTCTCGAACCGGCCGTCTTCGATACATTAGTAACTGTGATTGCGCTGCAGTTGCTGGCGTCATGTTCGACCTTCCTACCTCCCTCCAGCGCCGAGAACCTTCCTTTGTATCAGCAGCACACAGAGTACCTACACGTCTCCGCTCTCAGACTGCATTCTCAGTATCGCTTTGCGCCTGCCGCCGGTCATCATGCTCGGGCTTGTTCTGAGATGGCTCCATGGCCTGGACTTTGCGCCCTCCCAGAGCGGAGAAATGCCTCTTCCCAACGGAACACACTGAGGAGGCAAGTAACGAGTAGTAGTGAATGCGTTCCCATCTTCTCGGAAAGTGGCTGGACAGATGGGCTCACGCCGGAGTTCACACACGATAATACTACCCATAAGCACCACGAGGGAAACAACATACCTACCGGTTCTTGTGCGACCGAATCGTCTGCTAACGAGCATCGCGTCCGATGGAATGACATTCCGAGCTCGGCTTCAGAGGACGAGCCGAAGTTCCTTTCGTGGATCATGTGTCAATCTTCAACCTCCAAGAGCCCGAAGCGAAAGCACAATAGCCCATCGCAGAGACGGTTGAGGAGGAGAAAGAAGGTAGAGATGCGAGAGAAAACCGGGAATAATCCTGCCAAACCTCTAACACGTCGTATTCCTTCGAATAGACTGCAGTATCTCACGGTCCAAGCAGTCTAGCGCATACTCTCCTCACTACGCCTTCGCCGCACACAATCCGCACCACGCAACACAGTAGAAGAAACCCCAGATGATGCTCATACGAGCTACCAAAGACGCCACTCGTCCAACCCCTCCATCGGAAGCCCCATATCCTATCCTTACGAGGTCCCCGAGATCCGTAGAATCTCCGCCACACATGCGTCCTCAAACGGCTCCCTCCTTGCCCCGACACGCAGCGAACAATCATCCCGACTCAATATTTTCGGCGAATTCGGACGCCACGAGATCGACATCTGGCGATCCAAAGCCCTCCTTCCACCCCGAAACATTGCAAGCACACCACCGCCTTCCATCCCATCCCTCCCAGGCTCCATCAAAGCACCACCCAGCCTGTGCAAATCCCGCCGTCCCACGCTCCCCACCTTCTACTCCGAGCGACTAGACGCCAACGACCACGCCGCCGAAGCGCAAACAAGCTCCGACAGCGACACAATCCCGGAGATGAACAACAACAGTAGCAGTAGAAATAGCAGAAATAGCCACGACAACAACGACCACACCTGCCCGCGCCTGCAAAACGTGCTGCGCAAGATGTCGCAGGCCAACGGCGAGTCGTCGAGTGACAGCGAACTCGAGCGGACGCGGAAGCGCAAGAGCGTCCTGATGCAAAGCCATGCAGAGGGGAGCGCCATGGCGGAAATGTTTGGGTATTCAAGCGGAGAGTCGGCGGTGCGGTAGGCGTCGCGCAGCACAGTGGATTGTTCCACGCATGCGTGAGTACGTTGCGTACTTTGTATACTCGTTACGGCGAATAGGTGGTCATTCTTATGCTATGTGCACGTGTGTGAAGCATTGTACAACATCGATTCGCATATCCTATACAACACATGTCCATCGCCAAAGCGAGTGAACGTCCATACAGAAGGAAAGGCTACCAAGCGAGACAGATGTGCTTGCGCGTTCTCTACATGCTTTGGTGATGGCATAGTACACACAACATAGCAACGCCCACCCCGGCCGCCGCCCGCGCCGCCCCAACCCATGTACCCTCTTCCGCCATCCTGCCACTCTGCGACTTCCTTTTTTTTTTGCCGGAGCATCACCATAACAAAGGTCTTCATTACGCTAAAGGGACATCAGCAAGAAGTATGAAAGAAGACTACGCATCGTCAATATGTGCCCAACAAGCCCAGCTCGTCATCAACGCCACAAGATTAAAAGAACGAAATCGCAAAAAATAAAAGGCATTCGTCGAGCCAGACCAGCGTTACGTCGTGCAAGGACAAAAAGGAGAAGAGAAGGAAAAAAAAAAGTAATCACACGGTAAAATCCAAGAGATCATAGGTGGGATTGTCGAGCGAGGTAAAGTCGCTTATGGCCTTCATCTCCAGATCAAACTGCGAGTACGACGCGTCTGGCATGATGTCGAAGAGCTCGTTTAAATCGTCCTTGGCCGCCATGGGCGATGTGGGCGGGGTGGTGAACTGGGATGATTGTGTGGACGATCGCGAGGGGGAGGATACTTTCATAGGGCTAGTGTTGGCGTAGTATGCTGGGGCATTGGCCGCCTCGTGAGTGGATTGGGGGGACGAGGGCCGCGGGTCGGTGGGTGACATGGGCGGTGTATGCGAGTTTTCGGATAGTTGCTGCAGGATGTTCATCGAGGCTACGTCGTTGGCGTACGAGGAAGTTGTGAGGAAACCTGACTGGACGATTTGGCTGTCATCCGCATAAGGACTAGATGATGTGTCAAAACTGGGTATCGATTAGCCATGACAAGAAGGTAATGCAAGACGAGAAGCCTACCTAAACGGATCAGTGGAGGAACTTAGGGGCTTATTGTAGCTGTGATTTTCAGGAATGATCTGAGAGAGAGGCTGGGATGGAGCAGCTTCATAACTGTCGTGTGGCGACGGCGACCGGGCTTCAGAATAAGGCGAACCGGCGGATGAAGGCGCCGCCGAAGCCAGAGCCCGTCTTGTGCGAGTGGCCTTGTCCAAGCGGTCTTCCATCTCCGGCCGGTTCTTCTTTGGCCTGCCACGTTTTGCTTGTCTTCGGACGGCATCAGCAAAGCCGCCGACACACATTCCACGCTGACGGTGACGGGTAAGTGCGTCTTGTCGTGCAAACCCAGCGCCGCATGGGCACTTGTATGGCTTGTTTCCGGAGTGAATCTTCGCATGGCGTTTCAAGTCGTGTTGGCGAACGAAGCATTTGCCACATCCATTGCACTTGAACTGCCGGTCGCCGAGATGTGTTTGCACATGCGAGCGAATGTTTTCGCGTCGGCCGAATACCTTGCCGCAATCCTGGTAAAGACAGGTCCATTTGTTGGTAATGGCATCTTGCTCACTGATGTAGCGGAGCACCTCTTCCGGAGCGATGCCAGTGTATTCAAGGCTTGCGTCAACATCGAGATCATTGAACGCTTGGGACTGCTCGTAGTCGTCGACGTCAAGCGGGAGCCTACTCATTGGCATGGAATTCTGTGGTGTTGGCAGCAGGGCCGGCGGTTGCGAGAACATCATTTCGTGATGCTCGTCGATGCCTTCGAGGAACGTGCTTCTTCCCTCTCGTGTCGGGGATGAAACGGGCGATGGCGACAGCGCGTCGGATGTATAATGGGATGACGACTCGTAGCCCAGGTCGACTTCGGGGTTTTCGAAATCAAAAGTCATAGCACTTGATGTGGGCTCGAGGTTGATGTTGGTCATGTCAGCATAGCGAGTCGGCTGGGTAATGGCCGTAAGTGGCTCATGGCTCGCCAGTTGTACTGGCTTGTGTGGTGTTCCCGTTGGGGATGGGAGGATGTTGATGAAAACTTGCCCGCACGAGCCATACACGGACTGTATATGCTCGCGAAGATCCTTAAGTTGCTGTTCGGTTGGAGGTTTAGATGGAGAGAGGGGAGGCTGCTGGTGAGGCTGTGGGGGAGACTGCGCACGGAGGGACCGATGAGGCGTGCGAGGCGAAGGGAAAGACGTCTGTACTGGGGATCCAAGGAAGGCGTCTTGGGGGCCCGGCTGGGGCTGGCTGTGCGGTTGCGCTACTTGCATAGAGTGCTGTGATGGTTGTCCTAGGTTAGTAATACTTACTGTGCTGTCGTCCTGCTGGAAGGGTTGTGTGTCGATGGGTCCTGGTGTGGTGAAATCCGGGTAGTGGCCGTGTTGCGCGGCATGAGCGGCGCCGAGGCTGATGCCACGGAGGTCCAGGCTCATGCCGGATCGGTGGTGTCGTCGGAGTGGAGAGTGGGCAGGTCGTGAGCGTATTTGCGGCGCGTCAAAGGCAGCCGGAGTGGAGGCTTGTCGTCGGTGCTGGGTTCGGCGGCCTTGGGTGCCGGTTGGCATGGTGGTGGACAGCATATCGTATGCAGGTCGAGTCCGGATGGGATGGTCCTTTGTGGTCCGATACTGAGGCGTGTTAGCGGTGGCCTCGTACATGCAATGCCCCCCTGGACGACCTACCTCACGCAAAGCAAGCGGCGCTCCGCCGGGCGGTCGTTCTCCTTATGGAATCCTCAGTACAGATGCAGTCTCCCAACAGCCTGCCTCAGGTAAGTATTGGGACCGAAGCCCTGTAGTTGTGAGTGTGTGGGGTGTGTGGAGTGCGTGGAGTGCGTGGAGTAGTCTTGTTCTCTGCGAGTGGCGGCAGGTGTGGAGGGATGGAGACGAGTGGTAAGGTCTCTCAATTCAAGAACTGGACGCGGCCGTAGATCTGTGTCGATGGAGCATAAACACGGTTCCTGGGCGCGCGTTGCCCAAGCGACCAGTTGCCGCCAACGCTAGCGATTGCATCACCACGCGTCGCATTGCCATGCACGCAGGAGTTCGCGACGATCATGCTGCTAGTTTCGGTACGCCGGTGCTCTGTGCCGTTGCTTCATGGCGTGTCGGCGTGCTGCAGAGTGCATCAGAGGGCAATGGTGGAGGATGGCTTCGTTCCACCTTGCCGGCAACACGCAGCGCTACGGCTGTCAGCCCATGCAGCAGAGGAAAAGAGCGACTCGACAGGAGTCAGCACCGCCCGTTGTATACGATTGAATCTCATCTGGGTTGGCTAGGCCGAGAGTTTAGCCCCATTCTCGGCTGGCTGCGGGTATCGTAGCGGATTGAATCCTCATCGAGCAACAACCTTGCGATGCAATTCGACAACGCCTGTAAATGCCCAACCATGCCTGTCCGGCCATGAACGCCTGCTATGCAACGCCTATGCCATGTGTCCGCTACCCCTCCGCATCAAAGTCCTTTGGTTCCCTTGGTTCTTGCGCTTCGTGGAACTGGATGGCGTCGTCGATGTAGCTGAGTACGTAGCCAAGACTATCCTCGTCCTGCACATCCAGCTTCAGAAAGGAGACCATGCTGAAGCCGTCGATGAGCTCCGCCACGGCCTTGTTCAGCTTGTGGAAGGCAGCGCCGTTCATGAGACTCTCTGTCGAGGCGGGATCCCTGTACCGGTTGTCCTCTTCCTCGCTGGTCCGCTGTCGCGCCGGGTCATCGTCGAGCAGGTCGGCGTCCACGTCGACGAAGCGCTTCAGGTCGCGCTTAGCGATCTGGCCCTTGACCAGGTCCATCTTGCTCAGTATGTTGATGTGTGGCATCTCCAGCATCATCATGGCGCTCATGGCGGACAGGGTACCGGAGAAGAACTTGGGGCGGTCGACGACAAAGGTGGCTTCGAGCAGGTAGGCAGCGCACATGCGCATGTTGAGCGAGCCCTGCATAAGCGTCTTGACGAGGTTCGGCAGAATGGGCACGTGCGTGTACAGCTCGATCTGGCCTGGCATGTCGAAGACGATGAGGTAGTCCTCAGTGACCTCCTCCAGCGGGTCGGTCAGGAAGTCGAGATTGTCCATGAGGAACTCGAAGCAGTAGATGAGGCCGCCGTTGGGGCCGAGGCCCATCTCGTCCATGACATCTTCGAGCGAGATGAGATCCTTGATGTCAAGGTCGGGCTCAAAGGCAAACTCCTCGGCGGCCGGGTCGAGATTGACATAGAAGCAGGGGCGCTTGTTGTTCTGCAGGTGCTGGATGAGCGAGGCGCAGAAGGTCGACTTGCCCGCGCCGGCGGGGCCCTGGGGCCGTCAGCAACATGTCCGGGCGGCGTGGTGCGTGGTGAGGCAAGGCGGGCACGTACCATGACTAGGGTTCCATATTTGCTCATCCTGGCGGCGAGGTACGGTGTGCTATCGTAGGCAATCGTGCTACATAGTATGCTCGGGCACGGCACGCGTCATGCGGCGGCCGCTTTTCTGCCAGGGCGGTCAGGGTGTCTGGAGAGCGGCTGTGATAGGCTGGCTGCCCAGGGTCTCGATTCACCGCGATCCGTCTCAATCTAGTCCCGATTGGTATAACCGGGTCTTGGCGCTTCCCTCCCGCCGTGAGGATCACAGAGGAGCCCAACTGCATATACCGCGAGGATAGCACGAGGTGGGCCAGATTTGACGACGGAGCCGTGCCGGAGACACGCAATGATGACTTGCCCAGGCATGGCCGCGGCGCTCCGAGAAAGCGACTTCGTTATACGTAACTTAGCACTTATGCAGGAACCGAATGCGCCCACACTCTTACTCGCCCCGGCACGCCTGGGTTGATTGCATGAATGAACGACTTCAGGAACTTGATAAGTAGACACCTTAGCCGTCCCCAACCGTAGCCAACGAATTAGCATAGTATCGTTATCCTACAATAGCAGCTAAGCAGATCAGATTGTCGCACTGATCCTCCCCATACGGCTAACCTAGTCTGGCCCAGCGATGGCGTGCCCACCGGCCACCCATCCCTGCCACATTCTGGGTTTTTTCGGCAAATTCAACGGACGCCCATGCCGACCCTCTCCATCTGCTTAAATCCCCACGCTCTGCCCCTCGCCCCCTCGCCCACTCTCTCCCCTTATCCCCCATCGTCACACGCCTCACCCGGTCGCAAGTCCTACACTAGCCTTCGCTGCTCGCTCCCCGCCCCGCCATCATGACTGTCCCCACCAACGGCACCAACGGCACCGCGCCCGCCAACAAGGTAGCCCAGATTCCCATGCCATGTCCTTGGCATAT
>Ga0182211_1000585_pt1 | contig 11417 bp, 9 predicted proteins | sample G5R1MG_20_FD_129660 | JGI IMG/M metagenome (GOLD analysis project Ga0182211, IMG submission 129660) | Switchgrass phyllosphere microbial communities from Michigan, USA - G5R2_MAIN_03OCT2016_LD1 MG | ecosystem: Host-associated > Plants > Phyllosphere > Phylloplane/Leaf | place: USA: Michigan... | reverse complement strand
CGCACCGACGCCACCGAGGAGCAGACGGATGCTCAGTCATTTGCCCACCTTGAGCCCGTCACGGATGGCTTCCGAAACTACGGCAAGGGTACCAACCGCGTCCGTACCGAGCAGCTCGACGTTGATAAGGCACATCTTCTTGGCCTCACTGCACCTGAGCTCGTTGTCCTTACAGGGGGTCTTCGTTCGCTGAACGCCAACTGGGATGGTTCGTCTCACGGCGTCTTCACCAAACGTCCCGGCCAGCTCACAAACGACTTCTTTGTCAACCTCCTTGACACAAACACCGAGTGGAAATCCGCTGATGGCAGCAGCCCGCCCGAGCTGTACGAGGGCAAGGATCGGAAATCAGGTCAGAAGAAGTGGACTGCAACTCGTCACGATCTAATTTTCGGATCGCACCCTGAGCTTCGCGCCATCGCCGAGACCTACGCTCAGGCGGACAGCACCGACAAATTCGTCAAAGACTTTGTGGCTGCATGGGACAAGGTTATGAACAATGACCGCTTCGACGTTAGGAACAAGTCGGTGAGTGGCACATTGAGTGTTTCGAGCAAGCCTCGGCTTTGAACCGTCACCTCATCATGTATGGACAAGGAGGGACGAGTGAACAGCGAGTGGTTCCCCTGATCGCGTTGCCTTCCGTTTCGCTTCTTCGTTTCGCTTGGCTCGAAACACTCATTGACTGTCCACGGACTGACGTGTTATGATAGTCATGAACCTTCTAGAATAGGACCTTTGCAAAATAATTGTTCCATGACGACCGGCTGGGAGTGTGATGAGAATGCGCGCAAATGGCATGCTATCGTGACTTGGGAAGGCTTGTCCGCAGATCCACCATGTATTGGTGCTGTTCATGGTCTTGCGTGACGCTTGTCCTCGCGTTCGTTTGGCTTCCAACTTACAAGCCCATGATTGTTAATGAAACTGAGCATCCTTGCACAGTCAGTCATTGTATATGTGATTACATAAGCAGTAACGCGTGATGACGTCGCTTTCTGCCGTACTTTACTGCGAGTTCCCCCGCCGGCATGAAGTCCGCCCGCGCGCTGTGGGAACTCCGCTGAAACCTGTCCGTGTGTCCACAGAACCCTTCGACGCCCTTCGATCGAGATACCTATAAAGGCAGTCCTACTCCCCCTTTTAGTACTCCCTCTTTTCGTCAAACACAAGGACACCTTGGAGACGCCCCAAGCAAGCGAGTTCAAACATCACGGCGCAATGGCCACCTTCCGGATCCCTAGCGAATACGGGTATGTCTTCATGTTCAATCCCATGTCCCCAGCTGTACAGCGCAATGCCTACACTCCTGTTCTCCTTCCCAATTACAACTTTCTCGCCGCCTCACACCCCCTTCTAACACGCCACCTAGCTACGTCATCGCTGCCGCCGTCTCCACCTTCTTCGTCGGCGCCTGGCACGGTGCGCGCGTAGGCGGCTTCCGAAAAGCCGCCAAGATCCCTTACCCTTACGAATACGCCTCCTACGAACAAGTCCAAGCCGCGTCTCCGGCCGCGAAAAGCGCCATGCTCGCCTTCAACAGCGCACAGCGCGCGCATCAGAATTTCAACGAGAACCACGTCACCGCGCTCGGCGCCATGCTGATCACAGGACTCAAGCACCCCGTGCTCGCGGGCGTGCTGGGGGGCGTGTGGAGTGTGAACCGTGTTATCTACGCCGTGGGGTATACGAAGAGCGGCGAGGATGGCGGCAAGGGGCGGTACTATGGGGCACTGTGGGCGCTTGCGCATTATGCCATGCTTTTGAGTAGTGCGAAGGTGGCATGGAATTTAATCACCTGGTAGAGGAGCATTCCCTTTATACAAGGACTGAAGTTACTGGCAGTATGGACACTGTTGTGAATGATACCCTCCCGCAGACATATCTACCCTGCACCATGAACCTTTACGGGTCAGTCAAATACCGTATCGCGAGGCCACCAAAATATCGATAGAACAGTTCCACATCTCACGGCAAGTGCAATGGCCTAGAAAACCTATCGTAACTACCAAAGAACATGGGGCAGTGAGCGCCTTCTAAAGACTTGCTGAAAGCTCCTACCGTAGCTATTCATCACGTCGCGTGGCTATCATGCGTTCTGCTATGTGTCCAACAGCTCCGACATAATTCACAGACTCTTTACCCACATACCTCTCAGTCTCTCATCCTACTACTCCTATAAAACCGAAATCGCCTATACATCTTCACTGTCAAGTAGCTCCGTCAAGACCTGCCATCATCTCGAACAACTCCAACACCCGACGTCACGCCAATGTTCCTCAAACCCTCACCTCTGCTCGCCACGCTCTTCCTACAACACGGACTTAGCATCCCCTACCCCCTCCCCAACGCAACCACCACCCCAACCGCCCCCGACGCAATCTGCAACACGACCGCCGCGCTTTGCAACACCAACGCCACCGCCCCTCCACTCAACGCCACCCGCCCCAACATCTGCGAGCAAGTATATCCGTCGGAGCTCACAGTGCTCAACTCACGGTACCCGGACTACAACACGAGCAATCTCCACGGCGCAACGCAACTCTTCATGCTGCGCCGCCAGCTAGCCGACGACGGCGAAATCGCCACGCGCGTCCAATTCAACGGGCTCCCGACCACTGCCTCAAATATGACGTGCCGTCTGGAATTCGTGCTCCCGCGCCCAGAACTCCAGCGCATGGCCGGCTCCAACCCCACTTTCAACGTCTACCAGGTCGAGCGCGAGGCGGGCTCCGTGGCGACGTGGTCGACGTACGAGGGCAATACGCTCGACGGCGCTGTGCTGTTTGGTACCGTGAATGGCGAGGAAGAGGCGCTGGAGCGCACGCGGAGCGTCGGCGGCGTGGCGGCTGTCAATGAGACGCTGTGTAATTCGACGCTGTCGTTCCAGATGGGCATGAAGTACAATGGCAAGTTGCTGCCAAACTATTGGGAGTTTGCAAACGTTGATCCGCCGGCTTGGCCGGTACAGGGGTTCAGGATTGTGTATGGTTGTTGAGACATGGAAAGATGTGAGGCAGGTCATGGGCGTATGTTGTTCGTTGATTTGACATGGATATCATTACTCACTAACGCTCATCTACGTAATTTAAATTCCTTGCCGTTGCTCTCTACCTCGCGATCGCGAGTGACGGCCATGTTTAGTTTTCCAGGACATACCTGTACCGCGCCTTGCCGGCCGCCAAATCAACGACCGCCTGGTTCGCCTCCTTCATGCTCCGCTTCTGAACCCAAGGTTTGATTTTCTTGTCCGCTGCAAGCTGCAGCATATCCGCAATTTCACTGGGAGGCCCAATGGCACTGCCTCCCACCTTGACCCCCCCGGCAATGAGTGTAAACGCATTGATAGGCGGCAACTCGCCCCCATCCGGCGCACCGACCTGAATGAGCGTGCCCCGCGTCTTAAGCAGGCTTAAATAGCCATCCAGTGGCATCTTCGCACTGGACACCGTGGATATGATGAGATCCAGCGACTGCGCGTGGTGCTTGGCCCAGTCCTTGTCTTCGTCCGTGGCAATGTACGAATCCGCGCCAAGCTTGAGTACATCGTCGCGCTTCTCGGCCTTGCGGCTGATGCCCACGACCTTGTCGGCACCCAGTGCCTTGGCGAATAACACGCCAAAGTGCCCGAGGCCACCCACGCCTACGATGCCGACGGCTTTGCCCGGTCCACAGCCATTCTGCTTGAGAGGGGAAAACACGGTAATGCCGCCACAGAGTAGCGGCGCTGCGTCAGCGCTGTCGAGACCGTCGGGGATGTTGAGGACGAAGTGGCCGTTGGTGCGATTGTGCGTGGCGTAGCCGCCGTAGCTTTTGCCCTCGTCGCCTGGGTACACGCTACCGTAGGTGTTGATTGTGCCGCGGTGGCAGTGGTTCTGGAGATCTTGGCTGCAGTCCGGGCAGTCTTTCTGGAGACAGGAGCGGGCTTGGGCTCCGACGCCGACGCGGTCGCCTTGCTTGATGTGCTTGATGTTTTTGCCGACTTTCACGGCTTTGCCGACGATTTCGTGGCCGACGACACAGGCTTCAGAGAAGAGTTAGCCGGTGCTTTTTGGCAGGCGGTACTGGAGAGAAGGGTGGCTGCCGGGGCGATGGGACCAAAAGGAAACGCACGGTAAGGAGTCTCGCCCCAGCCAGACTTCAAGGTGTGGAGGTCAGAGCCACAAATGCCACAGTGCGAGATTTCAATGTCAACGTCGTCCTCGGTCCACTTCTTGGGCTCGAATTGGCCCCATTCCATCTTGCCGTTAACGGCATCCTTATCTTTGCCGAGCCAGCCTTGGAACTGGGTTTCTGAAGACATGGTGGCGACGGCGATGTATTGGGTGTTGAGGATGAGAGATATGATTGTGAGAGCGGCTGTGACTTATTTCCGGAGAGTGTCGTTGGCCCAGCCAGTCTTAAAGCATAGCAAAAACTCACAAGCTCGGGCGGGCTCGGCATGACGTAGCTCTTATTTGCACTGTGTACAATCGTCATAGGCACGGCCCTCGGCGATAGTATTTCAGGAGTCGTAACTATTGAATTTATCGCGCGCTACGTCGTCATCTTACGCATCGGACAAAACGTTTCGGCGTTGCAGGCCGTTCGGTTCCTAGTGGTTCTGAAGGGGATTCAGGTGTATAGATTAGTAATACTTGGTTAATTGTTACTATCACTACATGCGGCAACGTCATACCTGGTTATAATGTGGTGGAAATACGTGGAATTGTGGCTCAATACAGCCCGAAGCACAGTCGCCGGAACCACGTGACCTTTTTGTAGTCACGTGACCAAAAGTATATAGTTGTGCGGCTTATCGAAGCTCTATCGGCAGACGGACCGCCATGCGAAAATAGATAATACAATTCATCTCAACTCAATCACAAAACAATGATAACCCGACGAGCCGGAGGCTCATCGGGCAGCTGCTGAAGCTATCTGAGCCTGAGGGAAATATACCTCTACAATAAGGCACTTGAGAATTGAATCACCCACTAATCACCTGAAACGCTCGTACCGCTCTTCTTCCCGCAACCTCTTTTCCACCCGCTCAATCGTCTCCGCACCATACACCTCATCCAGCCTCTTACCGCCCTTCAACACCATCTTTTCGTGCTTCGAAGCCTCCTCCTTGGTCATGAGCACCAGCTGCCTCTTCTGAAGCGTGCTATGTTTCTGGCCCGGTGTATTTTCGTCTATAAAATTAGCCGTTGGCTTCCTCCATCGGATGAGTTGCAGGCGCGTAGACAGCCCACTGATGACGCTTCGGCCACTGTACACCTCTTCTACTAGATAGCCTACGTCGTCTTGCGTGATGGGCAACTTGAGACCCTGTGTTTCTTCAATGAAAAGGGCGCGCGCGAGGCGTTCTTCTGCGCCTTGCAGGGCGCCCAGAAGCCCGTCGTACATCTTGTCCCGCGATTTGGACGGCAGGTATTCATGCGGGTAGCCTGTAATGGAGAGAATGACGTGGTTGGCAACGGCAAGACCGAAAATGGCGGGCATGGTACCCAGCACGGGCAGGATGCGCACGCGAAAGTCGGCGAGGACACCCAGTTCACCGACATTGCCTTTGGCAACCTCTTCTTCGGATAGTGGCTGGAGCTCTGCTTTTCCTGGGCCCGGGCGCTCGGTGGAAAAGACGACGGGGATGCCGTCTTTGACGCCTTGGAGACGAAGTTTGCGTCGCGTGGATTTGGACAGTGGATCATCTGTCGATGTGGAGATGTCGCCGACAAAGATCCGGGTAGGGTCTGATTTGCATCCTGCGCCCATGCAGGAGATGACTTTGATCTTGTTCTTGGAGCAGTAGGCCAGCAATGCCACCTTGCTATCAATGTTGTCAATAGCATCAATGACGAAGTCGGGCTGCTGCTCGTTCATGGGTGCAAGCTGAGCTGCCGCAGTCTGCTCGCTGAAAAGTTCGTTTCGGCATTCAAAGTGCGTCCATGGCGTGATTTGCTCGAGACGCTTGCGGAGACAGTGCACCTTGGGCGTGCCTACATCGGCGAGAGTCGCCACAGCGTGTCGGTTCAGAGATGACAAGGTGACTTGGTCGAAATCAATGAGACGGAGCTTGGAGCATCCTGAGCGGGCGAGAGCTGCTGTGGCGTGGGATCCAACACCACCGCAGCCAACGACTATGACAAAGGCGCTGCGCAGTTTTTCAATGCCAGGATCGGTGAGAAAGACCCTGTTCCTTGCCAGTTGTTCGAGTATGAGATCTAGGTCATCCGTCAGAACCTGAGCTCAAGGGAATGCATCTGTTCGTTCATGCTAACAAACCTACCGTCATCATAGTCGCCACGCCGTGCTCTTGCCGCTAAGGCTGTGCTGCGTTCGTCTTCTTTGCTAGGAGCAAAGACAGTAGAAGCAGCGCCATATTCTGTCATCTACTAGCGGTTAGTGTGATTGTCGATTTCGTGTGCAAGAAACCTGGGACCTAGGGCATTTCACTGACCCGTTGTGCATGATGATCATCACTGACTTCCGGTATTGATGCCTTCAGTTCTGCAATCCTGACCATACGCCTGGCTTTCTGGAAGCCCAGAATCGTACTGGCCACTACCAGACCTGAAACAGCCGCTGTGGTTATGAGTTGAGCATTGCGAGATTCGGTCGCTCTTGACACCCACGATGACATGCTGCAATACTACTCTACCGTTGCCCATCCCAGGCCGTGTCTAGAAAGCCATCGGGAGAAGAAGCGCGGCGGTAAGCTATGGATATGAATATGCGACGACGATGCGTGTGCCGTGACCCTGCATCCTTTATTGAGAGGCTCAAAAGTTCAAATTCATAGCACTAACGCTGGAACCGGCTAGGCGCCTTGGACTCGGCCATAGAGCAAGATGCACGTGACCTGAACGTAGTAGCCGTTAGCGATACGAGCACGGCGGGACGCGTCTGAGACATTCCTCACGCGCCGCAACGCACGCCGGCACCGTGAACGTGGCCTGCAGCGTATAAGAGGCCTCGACGCACACGGCGCCATTCCTGTGCTGCCAGCTCGCACCCGTCCCAGACCGCGCTGACCATGTCGAAACTCACATTTGCCATCATCGCGGCTGGCGGAGCGGCGGCAGGCGCTGCAGCAACAGCAGCTATCTACTCGACCTCGAAGAAGGAAGCGCTGCCTTCCGCCGCCATCTCCACCACCACGACTACAACAGTGACGGGCCCTCCGCGCCCGTCACCGGTAACCTCGGTCCCGGCAATCCCTGCCGCCGCCGGACGAAAGCTTGTGGATCCCAATGGCATCTTCCAGTATGGCTTCCCTGGGCCCGTCAACGACCTGCGCCCCGCAGCCTCCCTCACATCCGTCTACAACCGCCAGACGCGAAACCCCGCCTGGGTCGCGGAGCACATCACGCCCGAGTCGCTCGCGCACAGCAACGCCGACCGCAAACACAGTGTCTTCGTCGAAGATGTCAGCATCCCCGAGAAGTTCCGCGCCAAGCTCAAAGACTACTTCCGCTCGGGCTATGACCGCGGCCACCAGGTCCCCGCGGCAGATGCCAAGTGGAGCCAGGAGGCCATGGACGATACCTTTGCCCTGAGCAACATGTGCCCCCAGGTCGGCGACGGCTTCAACCGCGACTATTGGGCACACTTTGAGGACTTTTGCAGAAGGCTCACGCACAACTATCCTTCGGTTCGCATCGTAACAGGGCCGCTGTACCTCCCCAAGCGCGAGGCCGATGGCAAATGGCGAGTCAACTACGAGGTTGTTGGCAATCCGCCCAACGTTGCTGTCCCCACGCACTTCTTCAAGGTCATCTTCGCGGAAGATGGTGCGCTGGGAGGCAAGGTTGCCTTGGGAGCCTTTGTGCTACCCAATGCAGTGATTGCGAGTCACAAGCCTTTGACTGATTTCGAGGTACCGATCGAGGCTGTGGAGCGGGCGAGCGGCCTGGAGTTTGCGTCCAAGTTGACACCGGAGCGGAGGAAGAGATTGTGTCAAGAGGTCAACTGTTCGGTTATCGTCAAAGAATACGCGCAGAGACAAAGGTCGTTTGAGAAGAAGTAGCGTGTGAGTGGAGATATCGGTGTCTGTTCGTTTGTATACATGAAGTCGTACAGTATGGTACATAGACATGATACATGCCGGTTGAACTGCCAGGCATGTCGAGCCGAGGCGGCTACGAAATGCACGCTTCTCGGCGTTTGACAGCGCGGTTTCATCCAGGAAACGAGCCTCCCATGGCTATCCCATCCCAGCAGGTCACTCGCCTATAAGCCCTGCGCAGAGCTTTGCGACTCTTTCTGTATCCGCGCGACGTATTGTTTCGAGACGGTGTTCCATGCGCCCATGTACTTTTCCATGCATGTTGTAAAGCAGCTCTCCTCGCCTTTGGACAGTGAGGGGCCGGGCTTGGGGATGCAGCGTTCAAAGCAGTGCTCGTTGAGTTTCTGCAACATCTTTTAGTGCTGCGCCCAACCACCGTGGATTGAGAGATGTCGGCACGTACCTCGACGAGCGTGCGCGCACTCTGCATGGCAGCTTCCTGCTGGACCTGGAGCATAATCCGCGTCTTGACGTCGCTGCCGTAGCCGCCTAATGACTTGTCCATTGCGGGGTATGCTTGTGGAGAAGGACGAGGGTACTGTATGCTGTATGAGGACGGTAAACCGGGGCTGCGACAGTGCGGCAATGGTGGACTCCAGCGCTCCCGAAAAAGCTGTCGACGTCAAGATGGTGTTGCAGCGGCCTTGACGCTAGCGCGTGCATCGGACCATCAGACCCCTGCGTGCTTGCGGAAAGGCCACTCTTCACCACCGTGACAGTAGCGACACTAGCATGTCCATGTCGCTCGCCCGTGTCCGTATCCTCCTCCCGCAGTAGCGTTACCACTCCGAAGCGCCTCTGGTTCTCCATTGCAGAACCCAGGTTCTTTTCCATTCTTTTTTGAGATTGACTTGCGGATAGCGGGTCTCAGCGGGCGGATAAACGTTGTGCGGCCATGCTGTTCGCAAGACCATGGACGAGCTTTTGCCTGTTGGCCGGGAACGTCGCGGGCGCTTTGGCGCAGTCGGGAGCCATGAGTGAGGATCCCGATATCAAGGCAATTTCGGTGGGTTGCTGCATATCCTGCTGCTCTGCTTGCTGTCGCTAATGTGGTGGGATAGCTGCGGACACACAGCCTCGAGCCAGTACGTCGCATGTCTTGCCATTCGACATTGTCTTGAAATAACAGGAATACGGTATCTAATATGGCATAGCCTTACCTGGACTCGGACATGCAGAGTCGATGGTGGGACTTTGGCGGAGACACCATCATTCGAACAGACAAATACATCCGTCTTGCCTCGGATAAACCCTCGCGCGATGGCTGGATCTTTTCGAGGGTACCTTTGACCGCTACAAACTGGGAGGTATGCTACAATGCCCTTGGGTAGACCAAAAGCGGGGCGCTCACGCGAGTAGATTGTATTCGAATTCAAGATCCATGGCCAAGGCAACCTCTATGGAGACGGCTTCGCAATGTGGCTCACCAAGCAGCGTGGTCAACCAGGCAACGTCTTCGGCCACACCGACCACTTTGAAGGTCTGGGTATCTTCTTCGACACGTACAAGAACAACCGTCCAGGCACGGTCTTTCCCTATGTCATGGCTATGAACGGTGATGGCAAGACACCCTACGACAAGGACAATGACGGAAAGGCCAACGAGGTTGCTGGGTGCTCTGTATGTTTTTTTTCCCACGCGCGCACGACAAGTCGAGTCTAATGAATGCCATGCAGGCACGCGGCATCCGAAATCCCAATACAGAAACCAAAGCTCGCATCACCTACTTCCAAGATCAATTCCTGCGTCTCGAGCTGCAATACAAGTCTGAAGATGAATGGACGCCGTGCTTTGAGATCCCCAATTTCAAAGTCCCGCCCGTCGCTTATCTAGGCTTCTCAGCCGAAACTGGCGAACTCAGCGACAACCACGACATCATATCTGTCAAGTCTCAGAACCTCTACAAGAAAAACGCCGGCGCGAACACGGCGGGCTCGAGTGCATCGGCGCCGAAAAGCGCAGGTGTCAAGAGTGGCAGTAGCATGACCAAGGAAAAGGAAGGCAGCTGGACGTGGACCTTCGTCAAGTTTGTGCTATTTGGGTTGGCGCTCACGGGCACGTATGTCGGTTACACTGTGTACAGAGCGAGGCAGAGGGATAGGTTCTAGGGGCACTCTTCGTATCTGCGCTATGTAAAGAAGTACCGCCCACAACACCAAAGGAGTCGTCGTGGACCCGAGGGCGGAGACAGGAACGATTGGACGGCATTGTACAGTGTTCGATGCCAGAAGAATGAGTAGTGGACGATGTGGGTGAGGGACTGGGGTTGTGCACATTTATCACACAGTGTGGTATTGGGTGTGTATTCGAGGGTTCCTCCCTTTTTTTCAAGTTAGAAATCCGCCTTCCTATGCATATCAATTGATGACTATTACTCGAAACGCGCAGTTGCAGCATAGGGATCTGACTGGCAAATTTATTTACTACCGGATTGCAACCTGTACGTATCGACACAGGACAAAAAAGCACACCTTCCCCTCTCCCCTCCTGTCTCCGCTTCCCAATGGCAGTACTTCATCTCATGGTAAGAAATTCTGCCCTCCTGGTCTTGTACCGAGAAAAAAAACAACCAGCGGAATCATCTTGTTGATCATCGTTCTAGCATCCGATTTAGATGACCCTCTTTCCCAGTGGGGGGTGTGCGTAGATTGTGTGTGCCTTTTGCTCACAACAGGGGCGGGAGCTTGAACAGGGCATGCGCATGCGGGGTCATGATGTTTCGTGATGCGTGTAAGAGTTGTCTATAGATAAAGCAGAGTAGGGTACATATGTACATTGATTACGAGAAGGCCTAAGAAAAAATTGTACCTCGTGCACGGACGCGGCGGGCTCGATAGGTAGGTTCCCAAAAGAGAAAGTTTGGGGGTTCAGGTGTAGAAAATGGGGCCGGGCCAAGAGGGGGCCCGAAATTGGGCGAGTGCAGATGGCAAATCACGTGGCTGGTTGGCCCTGAATGCAACCAACTCGCCTACAGGCAAATATACTGCGCTAATTCATACCTGACCTGACAGACCTCATCTGACCATGGGATTAGCGCTCGCTAGACATGAAAACTTCTTTACAGGGTTGTTGCAGCCAATAGGGCAAATGCCCAGTACAACCGACGCTAATCCCATGGACAGATGACCTGCACCCTCTTCTTTTACAGGGTTGTTGCAGCCAATAGGGTAAATGCCCAGTACAGCCGACGCTAATCCCATGGTCAGATGACCTGCACCCTCGAATTTGCATGTCTAATCCCATGGTCAGATGAGGTCTGTCGGGTCAGGTATAAATTAGCGCAGTATATTTGCCTGTAAAAAACACAAGCGTCTCTTTTCTTTCAGAACTAGTTAGCAACAAGTTGGCAACGGCGTTTCAAACTTAT
>Ga0182211_1000584_pt1 | contig 11419 bp, 7 predicted proteins | sample G5R1MG_20_FD_129660 | JGI IMG/M metagenome (GOLD analysis project Ga0182211, IMG submission 129660) | Switchgrass phyllosphere microbial communities from Michigan, USA - G5R2_MAIN_03OCT2016_LD1 MG | ecosystem: Host-associated > Plants > Phyllosphere > Phylloplane/Leaf | place: USA: Michigan... | reverse complement strand
ACGTCGGGCCGTTGCACCGTCTGTGGAGGGGAATAGGTACTACCTATGTAGATGAGTACACACTATGTCTGTAAATTGGTATCTGTGTATGCTATGCTAGTATTTTCCAGCAGGCTTCTAGAAGCAGGCTTATAAGCAGGCGCTTTCACAGATCTCGATAAGAAGAAGAATCCCTCTTCATTGCGTCTTTCTGAGTAGAAGCAGATCGAGAAGTTTCTTGACGCCATAAACAACGCAAACTTCCGAATGGAAACCGTTCTGGGTAGCAATACTCTACAGCTTACCTATGAAGAAACTAAGCTTTCAATCTCAGCCGTCCTTGTTCCGTTGAGGGCAAGTCGATGCCATTGATTTAACGCTGGAGAAACCGCTAAAGCACTTTCTCTATCATAGATAGGACTCCTATGCATGTGCTATCTAATTCTCCATTCCTTATCGAAGATACTAGAGCCCTTCCTGACGAAGATTCAACCGCTATGTAAATGCTGTGTTAGTTCCAGTGCAAAGTGTTGATTTTGGGCGAGCTATGGGTAATGAAGTCCCTGTCTGGGAGGAAGCTGAACCGAGACATCAAAGTCCTTTATGATCAATGAAGGGACTGCAGATTTCAGGCTTACGTACCCTTTCTCTCTGCCTGGAGCTGGAGGAACAACATTGATATCAGTGACGGGGCTGATGGCGGCTGCAGCTACAGCACCTGACTAACATCGCACAAGCTTCACTGCAGCTGAAACAGTAGCCCCCTTTCCAAGATATTTATGAACAAATAAAACACTCGTCATTTGGATAATGGTTACTAGGGTCTAGCTCGTGATTAATAGAAGAACAATAGGACCCTAAACGCCGACACGTTTTGTGTAGCATGTAGCAAATCAGAAGATAGAGCGGCCGTATCGCATAGAGAGCCTCTACTCTATGATATGGTATAGCATTCGGAAAAAGAAAATAACCCAAAGTAGATGTAAATATCTCATTTTCACAAATTACTATGTTTCCTACTCTCGCTTCCCGTATGATGATGGTGAAGTGGTCGCAAATCACATACAATAGACAATAATGAAAGGTCATGAGAAACCCAGAATTACAAAAGCCACGAATGTTCAAGCATAAAAGAGAAAACATCTCAAAATAAAATCCAACGAGCGACATACCTTCCACCGAGAATACAACGTGCGATGCTTCCTCTTCTTCTTCTCCCTTCTCTATTCCTCCTCTGAACTCTCCGGACTCTGCGTCACGCGGGCATTCTCCGCATAGTGCACCCAAATTTTCTCAGTATCCTCATTGGTATCCGGGCTAGGCTCCGCAGCCGCTGTGGCGTTGTCCTGATCAATGCCGGGTTCATGCTCCGAAGAAGTGGAAGCGTCATCGTTTGAGCCCTCCAGTGATTGGCGGCGTTCAGTGGTGCTGGTTTTTGTCTTCGCGATCGGCTTGGGATCGATTACATCAGCCGACTTTGCAAGACGCCCGGTTTTGGTCTTGTTGGTGATGCTTTTCGGGGTTGAGCGGGCCTTTTTCTTTGACTTGGGTGCCGGTGTCTCGGTGTGACTCTCGTCCTCACTCGACTCATGCGCGATCTCGGTGGTCTTCTTGGTAATGACATCGCCTACGAATTTCTCCGCGCGTCCCCCATACAACCTCTCCTCTAACTCTATTTTCTTCCTAATAAATGTTTTCATGTCCATTCGCTCGGGCGACGGAAGTAGATCTTCTGCTAATGGACCTTCATAGATGAAAACAGGGGGCTTGTAGTATGGGGCTGGAATTGGACTGGCGGTCGTCTTTCCAGGTGAATTTCCTGGCGCCTTCTTTTGAGGCTTCTTATGCGTTGACTTTGGCGACTTTGCTTTAACTCGCTTGGGTTTTTTTATTCCTCTACTTCCATTCTTCACGGGTCTCTTTCGCTTTTTAGTGGGGGGCTCAGCGGCGCCAGCCTCTGCGTTGAGCCGTTCAATCATTGTGACGTTCAGGTCGTCGTAGATAACCTTGCGAAGACGAGCTGATCGACGATGGCCCATGATAATTGGTCTACTACACACAGTAGGAGTGGAAAGAAGGTTGAGTAATCTAACAGGCGTGCAGATCAGCTTGGGAAATTATGAGTAACCTTGATGGACCAAAGGCGTGAAACAAGACGACCGACAGGTCTAAATACCCAAGTATTTGATTTGTGAAGACGGATGCGGAAATAATCTATTAGACAAAGCCTCTCGAGAGAACGTCTTGTTGTGCGCCCGTGTTTGTGTATAGCTCATACCCGAACTCTTTGTTCGTCGAAGGCTGGGACAAGCGGGCGTCAACCGTCAACACCAACGCACTGATAGGTCACGTCTTTGTGTCAATGCCAACAGGGTCAAAGCGGTTGCCAGTTCCCCTTGCATTCGTGTAAGCCTGTACGTGGCCCATAGTAGAAAGCAAATATCGTGTATTGAGTGTTTAGCGCAAGCTATCTTCAAGTGATGCATCGCGTTTAGTCCCATCCGCCTGTTCCAACGTGGTCAATAATAGATTCCCATGATAAAGTGAGACCAAAACGCCGTGCTTCTCATATCATACGCTCATGATAATACTACGACAAAGGATATGCAGCGCAAAACAATACGATACTATCCTGTGAAAGCAAAACGCGCGAGGTTTAACATAGGTTTGCGTGGTGAACACTCACTCTCTGCTTCACTATCTGGCACGATCAGATCCTCGCTCCCCTTTAGCGACGATCGTCGTCGTCTCTTTGATGGTGTCATCGGAGGCGGAGAACTGGCAGCCACCACAACCTCCGACTCCATTTCAGCCCAGACCGAATCTGCCAGCTCTACTTCCTCTTCTACGCCAAGTGGGATATTGTTTGGAGGTGGGATTGTATCAGGAAACGACTTTACCGAGGTTTCCAGTGGTTGAGGTATGGGCGCCCATGCCTCTGTATCCCGTCTGCGAAGGGGAGACATGACAGCTCGTTTTGTACATGCCAATGATGTTGACGCAGTTGCAGCCTTGTAAGTGAACTTCGACCGCAGCTCTTCCACCTGAGAGGACATGGCCGCACTGAAAACTGTATCTGCCTCAATTTCGGGTCCTGGACTGCCGTGCGGCATGATTGGTGTAGAGCTGCCAGCGGTATCCTGTGACTGTGCGGTATTTCCTCTGGAGAATACCGTCGACTGTGAACCGCTCCTGGTACTGGATTGGGTGTCACTGAAAACGCGAAGCTTCTTGTTAGACTGAAATGAGGCTTCCTCAAGATCTGCCACTCCTGCCAGCGCGTCCTCAATGGAATCATCGGAGAAGAGCTCAAAGTCTCGATCTATCTTCCGTGCACGCATTTTACTGGGGCGGAGAGATGGACTGGGGTCGGGCACCGAAGATGCAAAGAACTGGCTTCGTACGACTCCGTTGTCACCAGCAGCAGCGATACCAGAGACAGAGTCTGAACACAGTCGTTGCCTCTTAGACGGGTTTGGCACGGACCGTCTGCCAATCGTAGGATCGGTCAGTGTGCGTCTGAAGGGCTGAGGGGCAGAACCTGGAACAGATCGCTGCTGCAGCCGTGAAAGAGGCACAGGAACGGCTACCCAGTCACTGGAATTACGCTGCTGGTCCAGCAGTACTTGCTGACTCGGCGAAGGGGTGAAAATATTCGGATCAAGCTCAGCCAACGGCGTGCGTCTAGGCTTGAAGAACGCATCAATCGATTTTGAAATTTTTCCATCGGGAGTCTGGGCGACCCCTGAGGCTCGTCGCCAAGGCCCAAATGGTCCACCGCTTGGTCGGTCCTTGCTGGGGGCCGTCATCGGAAGCTTGGTGCGAGGGTATAAGTTGCCGTTTGCCACTTCAATAGCGATGTGTGCCGGCACTTCCTCTCCAATATACGGCATATCAGCCGCCTTGATGCCGTCCTCGAGTGGGGTCAGGTTGACCAGCTGTTTCGAGATAGGACAAAACACCCACGAGTAGAGGAATGTCTTCTCGGCCTGATCAAACGCATTCATGAAATCAACAGGCACCTTCAGCTTGCCGTCAAACTGAGCAGCTTTGACGAGACGATCAACGGTCTTGTGCTTGCGCAACATGCGATGAGCAGTCTTCAAGCCAAGACCCCCTATGCCAGGGAGGTAATCGCAGCCGCTGAGAATAGCCATCCTCCTAAAGTCTGCATCGGTCCAACCTACGAAGCTGACCTCTCTGCATGCCGTGAAGCGGTTACGATTGATTTCGATGCAGTCGCCGTACTTGTCCAGTTTTGTGATGAGACACTTGACGCCAAAGACCAGAAGATCCGAGTCTTCGGACAGCACACCGTTGATGATGCCCTTGCGCTCGAGGTATGCCATTTGCGAATCGGCCTCGTATGGTGCGACGACGTACTGGATGTTACTGGCTTTGAGTTCTTCGATGACCATGCGCGCCATCTCTGGAGTAACGTCGACGCTCTTCTGTAGCTCCAGGTGGGCCTGTGCCACTTTGCCGACCTTGAGTAGTTCCAGGCCCAGTTTCTTACCCTCCTTTCGCTTCTCCCGTCGATCTTTGTCTGTGCCGGCTTTGCTGGGCAGATTGTCTCCGTCGAAGATGAGATAGGGCGTTATGCCAAAATGGATGAGCATGCGAACGCGGTTCATGACGAATTCGATGTGTCTGGAAGCAAGTTAGTCCGCGGTTTTGCATGCACCTGCTCGCCATGCCACACTTTCTTGTTGGCTTGTCTAGCGCGAGATCGATGGCACAGGCAGCCGTGCCTCGGTGCAGCCAGCCATAGGCATCTACGCCGAGGGTCTGACCGGCGAACCTCTTGAGATTGCATGGCCGCTGTATTGACTTGAGAAGTGGAAGGAGGCCTGGCCGCGATTAGCATCCAAGATCGAGGGTCGAGCCGGGGGGTACGCACCCGAGATGCCCATCTTGTCGCGATTCGCCGCTCACGTCCGACCTCGATCAAGGCTCAAATCGCGGTTGCTACCGTGTCATAGTGGAGATCGAGGTATGTCGTTATTTATGGGAGAGGAATTTTCTCCGGGAGTAGAAGTTGGACTCGGAAAGAAGACGGCCCTCTCTCCAGCGTTGTTGAGTCCCCGTCGCGTATCACGGAGGGGAGGGCAAGTACGCGCCCCCGTTAACTAGCAAGACACGCTAGGCCTATCCTACGCCGTAGCGTCATGCGCGAGCATATGGAAAAAACTAATGGCCAAGCCACGACGTCTCCAAAGACCAATACATACACATAGCTAGCAGCACACATGGTCAGCAATCGTTTGAGCAAAGTGCACAAGCACATTACCAAGAAAAAAGGAAAGACGCCAAACCTTCACGAAAACAGCCGCGACACCCAGCGTCTGCAACGCGCAGCCGGCCGCGATGACAGGATCAACCGGCTGTCTAAAGTACGAGAAGCACAGAATCGCCCCTATCGTACGTGCCCACAGCCAGTCCGGAGTCGGCTCGGTTGCGTGAACTGACGCTGCTGCATGTAGTGCTGCGAATAAAATCCTTCCAGTCCTTCACCACAGAACATGAAACACCACTCAGCATCCCCGATCTCCAGGCCATGATTGAAGACTATCTAGGACGCGACGACGAGGAACTAGCCAAACTGAAGGCAGAACGCCGCCCCGGACGGCCGCCCATGACGCGCCAGACCATGCTTGAGCAGAACCAGGCGGCCGAGCAAGATGAATACGCCTCTGGCTTCTGGGTCCCGGATCTCGAAGATGCGACCAACTTGCGCAGGCTCAAGGAGTGGAATGGACAGTGGGCTCATCTGGCAACGCTCAAGTTTGCACGCGTTTCAAAGCATGGGGTGAAGAAGGAGTCAAGTTTCCCGCCAAAGGGCATGTCGTGAGTGGCGGCCTGCTAGTTGCCTGTGCATACCAAACGCGATCCCTCCCAGGAATGCGGCAGTATAAGGAATGGACTGCTATCCGTGGATGTTCTCAACGAATTTTCCGCTATGAAAAATGACGGGATTCTTCTGATTGACCTACCGCACGAATTGTCGAGAAGAGGGGGTCAGACCTGATGACATTTTGTTCAACTTCACAGTACTCAAACAAGACAAAGGATGCTGATGCGCCAAAAAAAAAACTCTCCGGGCTCCAAGAACACTTGTTATCTACAGCAAACAAGGAGCAATTCTTCGGCCCATCTTTGCCACGGCAAGCGCTATTCAAAGCGATCGGAGATGCTCAGAAAAGTACCGAGTTAATCTTGGGCATTGGAATGTTCATTCATCATAAAGCAAGGACTCGCAATGCGGATGACTTGGGAAAAATCGAAGACGTGTCATGCAGAAATGCACCTTCAGCCAAACTCGTCTCGCAACCGCCATTCGGCTCTTTTCACCACGCTCTTCCTTCCCCTCCACCCTCACTTGAATCTCTCAAACCCAACATGTACCATCTCCGCTCCGCTCAGCCCCTTCCTCAACAACTCCACCATCCTCTCAAAATGCTCAGATTCCTTGAACCGCGCGTGCGCTTCCAAACTTGGCCACCCAATGAACACGGCAAACATCTTGCCCACTCCCGGCACGCCATCCGCTCCCAAGCTCTCATGCCGCGCCGGCTCCACGCTCCATCCACCCGCCAGCCCCCCCGCGGCTTTATCCGCGATACTAGCAGCTGCAGCCTGAAAGGTGGCGAAATGGGCGTCGTAGGTGGAAGCAGGGAACGAGGCGGGAAAATAGGCTCGAAAGCACTCTGTCACGGGTTGCGTGAAGGGATCAGGAATATCGGCGGCATACGCAGGACGCAACTCGATGTGTGAAATCGACGGTGCCCCGCTGAAGATCTCCTCTTCCAATGTCTTCATGAACGGCTTGTAGGTGGGCGCCGCTACAAATGCTTCGTGCGAGGCGAGCGTGTCCCATTCTGTATTGTTGTTTGAGGGGCGGGTTAGCTCGTTGGCGGGGAACTAGGTACGGACGGTAGGGGTACTCCTCATGGTCGGCAGCCAAAGAGCATCGCACGCACCAACAACCATTTGAATATTTCCTGGATGTTCGACCTCGTAGCCCCAGAACACGGCGCGTGCGCCTTGTTGCCGCGCCGTGGTGGCGAGCGACGCTTGCCAGGCGGTTTTCGCGGCGCCCGTGGCAAGATCGAGGCCAGGCTTCAGGGGGATGGAGGCGACTTCGATGGTGCGGGTGGACATTGCACTCTTGATGCTTTCCGTTCTGTTGTCCTGTTGGCTTTGCTTTGCGGGTGTCTGCTGATCTGGGGGGGAGGAGGCTCGTGTCAGAAGGGTGGAATGGGAGAACGGAGGGATGGAGGGATGGAGGGAGGCTTCGGATGGGCTCACAGCGTACTGTATGCATTCGCAGGGAAGGAGGCAGTGCCCCCTTTCCCCCACCTTCCTCTTCCATATCTACCCACCGAGGGGTAAGCAAGCCACCAGCAACCCTCCTCTTGCTCCCTCTTCTCCCAACCCTGGATCTCGCGGCTCTTGGCGAGAGAGCGTGTACGCGGACGAACTGGACGGTGTACAAAGGTCCCAGGCAGAAAGAGGCGCAGCATCGCATTCATGTGGCCTGGGTGAAGCCATGTGGAATCTTCGTTTGTGTTGCAATCAAGGACCTGCCGGTACAAGCTATCTCAACCCTCAGCCAAATCAACCCCCAACCCGATACGTCGTAACCCTGCTTGTCCAATCCATACACCCCCCTTTATTATACACTCCTTATCCCTCCACCTCCCTCTCATTACCCAACTACCGTAAGCTTGACTCCTCGCTCGACCAACGCCCTCTTCAATCCCTGCGCAACTTCTCTCCTCCGTCGCGCAACCACCCTCAATGAATCGATGTGGTCATCTACAAGATCGCCCAACCGTGCAATCTGGTTCCCCGATGACGGACTGCCCTCGGGCGTGTAGAAGAGTCCGTACCCCTTGGAAGGCGTTGCGTCGGCGTCGACATCGGGTGTAAGCGCGCGACGGTTGAGCTCGCGGAGACTGAGAGTGCTACGTGTGGCGGGGGTTGCGTAAGGGGAGTCGGATATCATGCTGACCTGAAGACTGCCTGTCGTAGCGCCGTTGCGGGCGCGGCGTGGTGTGGCCTGAGTGCGGGATGCGGAGGAAGAGGGTCGGCTAGTATCGGTGAGGCCAATTCTGCGCAGCTGGGATTCGAGGAGGAGAATGTCATTGTTGCGCTTCTCGGCCATGCTTGTAAGTTTCATGACGGTCTTCTTGACGGCTTCAACAGTGGGTACGGCGCCCGTCTTTCCATTTTGCGCACTAAGAGATACGACTTTGGTGCGTAGGATTGAGGTTGCTTCTTCGGCTTTTTGGAGTGAGACCAAGAGCTGTGCGTAATCGTTTCGAAGAGCTTTCTGCGTGTCGGCAACCTCCTTGGACAGTGGGGCTTTACGCAGTGCGTCAGCCTTCTCTGGGTCCCTGCGGTTGATGATTTGGCGACGGATGTCATTGAGACGCGTCATAAGCTTGGCCTTTTCGCGAAGCAATCGAGCAAGCTGTGCCAGCTTGTCAAGCACATTTTGAACCCTGCCAGCGTCCAGCTCTTCTTCCAACTCATCCTCGAGAGCCTTAAGCGCTTCAATTTCACAGATGGTGAACTCCTCAAACCAGGGGCCGTCTTCACCTTCATCCTGGACCTCCTCCAAGGTGTGGCGATTGACCTTGTGACCAGACGGAGACTGTTTGTGATATTCTGTGAAGGACTTGATGGAACGTGCGTTCCAACCAAGTGCATCAACCATACCGTTTACATCTTTGTAGATCATCTCAATCTGTGCAGCATGGCCGGTTTTACTAGGCGAGCCTCCCTTGTAATTCTGATACGCTACGAATTCGTCTAGGGTCCTATTCGGCTCTATCGGACGTGCCAATCGCTCGCGCATTCGCTCGTCTTCTTCGTCTTCCAAATCCGAAACCTGTGGCTGCGGAGATGGTGGCTTTGATTGTTGTATCGAGGCATTGAGTGACGCACCTGGGGCAATCAATGGGTCTCTTCGGGTTCGCAACGCGGAGGTCGATGCTGAACGTGCGGGGCTGGGTGAGCGCAGATCTCGTGTGCGGTTTTTTGGAGGCGGAAAGCTTGGTTTTGTAGCCATTGAAGCCTGTTGCGTTTGATTTGGCATAGCAAAGGCGAAAGAACCACTTTGCTGGGCTGATTGATCGAAGAGTGATGGGGCCAATTGTGCTGGCTGACTGATGGTTGGCTTGGAAGGCTTACTGAACAGCATAGGTTGGGCGGGCGAAGCACTACTTCCGGACTGTGATGCAGCGCCCGATTTCATGGTGGGTGGAGTAGGTGCGGGAGGAAAAACACGCGGCGACTGACCGACACCGTCTTGGAAACTCCAACCAGCAGATGTTGCTGGCTGTGGCTTTGAGGCTGTATGTGGAGGTGATCCTCTCTCTTCCTCTTTCTCTTCGACATTTCCCTCTTCCTCTTGCTGCTTTTCTTCAGCACCTTCCTCTTGTTCGTCCGCTTCACAATCGTCTCCCTCCTCATCCACTTCATCTCCGTTGCCCTCGCTTGGCCTCCCTTCTTCGTCAGAGAAGCCCTCCTCCTCATCGTCAAGAGGGAATGTATCCGGCGAGGAATCTGGGACCTTCACCTTGATGCCAGGGCTCCCAGCCAAAGGCGGTAAATCCTTTTTGTTTGGCTCTGGCAGAGGCGCATTGATAAAGTCAGGGGGCAACGGAGCGTCGTCTATTTTGGAGGGCTTAGTCTTGATGAAGTCGGGCGGAAGAGGTGCATCATCGAAGGGGGTTGATTTTTCCTTAGCCAGCGGGGGTGCCTTTGGAGTAGCACTCTCTTTTGCCGGCGTTGTAGTCGGCGAGAACGATTGTGGTTTCGGTGGAGAAGCCGGTGTAGTCGAATCGTTGTCAGGCGTCTCCTTTAGGGGTGTAGCAGGCGGTTTCACTTCTGCTGACCCGAGCATATTTGAGAAGTTACTTCCAAAGAACGAGCTCTTTTCAGGTTCTACGGGCTCGTCTGGGTCAACCTTTGTTGCACTATCGCTGGAGAATGTAGTACCGAGTTTGAAGCTACCCACGAGACCAAATAGTGGTTTGTCTTGCTGATTTGCAGATGGGCCTTGAGGCATCGGTGTAGCTCCGTCTCGCTGGCGTCGCTCTGTGTCATTTGCATCGCTCATATCAGACTCCTTGGACTCCAATGAAGCTGCGTTGGAAGATGGCTTGCTATTCTGTCCGAATATAGAGCTATTCTGTGCAGGAGTGTTGGACCAGGATGGTAGCGTTGACCCAGCACGAGAACCGACGGTCACCGTAGAACCAAAGCTTGGCTCTGTTTTCAGACCAGCAAAGGCAGGCTGCAGCTGGCTCTGGCCAAGGGATGCGAAGCCAGACTGCGCGGCACTGTTACTGGCAAAGCTAGAAAATGTAGAGCTTCCTGTTGCACCCATTTGGCCGAACTTGGCGAATCCGGTGGATCCGCCGGCAGCAGCCGCGAAGGGATTTCCTTGGTCCTGTGAAGCTTGATGTGCGCTCCAGGGAGACGGCTTATTTCCGAGTCCACCTGCGGCTCCAAAGCCTGATGCACCAAGCGTTCCTGCGGCCGAGGGGGCGCCAAACGCCGGTTGTGTAGACTGCCCAACTGCTGAAGGTGCACCAAACGCTGGCTGTAATGGCTTTCCTATCGAGGATGGAGCACCGAAAGCTGGTTGAGTCGGTTTTCCAAAGGCTGGAGTTGTAGACCCGAATCCCGGGGTACCAAACCCTGGCGGCGTCGGTTTCATAAGAGTTGAAGGTGTTGCTGAACCAAATCCAGCGTGCCCAGATTGCGGATTAGGCGGGGTGCCAAAGGTAGAAAGGGGTCTGCTAAAGGCTTGTGGTATTTTTGAGACTGGAGTGGAGGACTGTCCAAAGAGAGAACCTGTCTGGGAAGGGGTCGTCGGGGTGGGTTTGACGGGCGTAGTGGTTGCCGGTGTTGTTTCTGTATCACCAAAAGCGAGGCCAGGATAGCGTGTGCCAGCCTCGATGGATCGGTTCCAAACAATCCACCACGACGCTAGGACTCCCTCATGCGTAAGAGCCATGTATGCAGGGAGCGGCCACGGTGCTTTTTCAATTTCCTCGAGGGCGGGAATCGGTCGCAAAATCTTCTCGGTGCTGGACAAATCGAGAGCTTCTCCCACAAAGACGCTATCCGTATCCTCGCCATATACGGTGCGCGGCACTGCAGCCTTTTTAGAATCTTCCAATCCGACCAACATGAGCTCGCCACACTCCGTCTGATCGTGGGAAATTTTCTGACTTGTCGAGGCAAAAACAGCGATGGCATCGGTATGCGAATTAGTGACGACGAGCATGTCATCGAGGTGTGGCTGCCAGCTCCTCAGACGTATGGCGGAGAAGCGAGGTGGCAACAAACGGGGTATGCCGTCGCGCGATGGTGCCAAAGGGTCCCACGGGAACTCGCGAAATGTGAACGACGTCCATCCCTT
>Ga0182211_1000582_pt1 | contig 11450 bp, 12 predicted proteins | sample G5R1MG_20_FD_129660 | JGI IMG/M metagenome (GOLD analysis project Ga0182211, IMG submission 129660) | Switchgrass phyllosphere microbial communities from Michigan, USA - G5R2_MAIN_03OCT2016_LD1 MG | ecosystem: Host-associated > Plants > Phyllosphere > Phylloplane/Leaf | place: USA: Michigan... | reverse complement strand
GGCTTCTTCCTCTAGTAAGTACGCTTAAACGGTGGCACAGCCTTGCACTCATTCTCATCGAGCGTTGTGCCTACAACCTTTCTATACCCCAGCTTGGTCTCGCCATGAGGCTTCTTTTGCCAAGAAAGCGTGTGCTTCATCCATTTATCGTCGTCCCGGTCGGGGAAGTCCTCGCGCGCATGAGCTCCTCTTGATTCTTTACGATTGGCAGCTGACTCAGCAGTCTGCACAGCACAGGTGAGCAAGTTTCTCAGTTCCAGCGTCTCCACAAGGTCAGAGTTCCAGATCATGCTGCGGTCTTTGATACCAACATTGGCGAAGTCGGCATCGACCTCATGGATCTTCTGGACACCTTCGTCGAGCGACTCCTGAGTGCGGAATACGGCCACGTCGGTCTGCATGACCTTTTGCATTTGGAGGCGGACTTCGGCAGTGGACTTGGAGCCCTCCGATGTACGAATTTGATCGAGGACAGCGATGGAGTCGGCACCAGCATCAGCGGCGACAGGATCGGCCTTTTGACCAGGACTGAAATTGTCGCGAATCGTGTGGGAGACAGCGCGGCCGAAAACAATGAGATCCAAGAGGGAGTTGGCACCGAGACGGTTGGCGCCGTGAACGGAAACAGAAGCAGCCTCGCCACAGGCAAATAGTCCAGGAACGACCTGATCCTTTCCGGATGCATCTTGTGTGATGACCTCTCCTGTGTACTTGGTCGGGATACCACCCATGTTGTAGTGAACCGTGGGCAGGACGGGAATGGGCTGCTTGGTAACATCGACGCCGGCAAAGATAGCAGCGGTCTCGGAGATACCGGGAAGACGCTCGTGAAGAACCTCCGCAGGAAGATGGCTGAGCTGGAGGTAGATGTGGTCTTTGTCAGGCCCGACACCACGTCCCTCACGAATCTCAAGCGTCATGGATCGGGAGACGACGTCACGTGAGGCAAGGTCCTTGGCTGTCGGCGCATAACGTTCCATGAACCGCTCACCTTCCGAATTCAACAGGTAGCCGCCCTCACCGCGAGAACCCTCGGTGATCAAGCATCCGGCACCATAAATACCAGTAGGGTGGAACTGGACGAATTCGAGATCCTGATTAGGAAGACCAGCACGAGCGACCATGGCCATCCCATCACCGGTACAGGTGTGGGCAGATGTGCAGCTAAAGTAGGCGCGTCCGTATCCGCCAGTCGCCAAGACTGTGTTCTTTGCGATGAACCGATGAATGGTGCCGTCCTCCTGGTTGTAGGCAACCACACCCTTGCACACGTCATCCTCCATAATCAGGTCTGTGGCAAAGTACTCGATGAAGTACTTGGTATTGTGTCGTAGCGATTGTCCGTAGAGGGTATGGAGCAGCGCGTGGCCTGTACGGTCGGCTGCGGCGCAGCAGCGGTAGGCCTGTCCGCCCTTACCGTACTTCTGAGACTGTCCACCAAAAGCACGTTGGTAGCTAGCATGTGTCAATAGCAAATCCCAAGCGTTTGGTAGGCATGACATACATTTTGCCGTCGTCGGTTCGCGAGAAGGGGCAGCCATAATTCTCAAGCTCGATCACGGACTGCGGCGCTTCTCTGGTCATGTAGTGAATGGCGTCCTGGTCACCCAGCCAATCTGATCCCTTGACGGTATCGTACATGTGCCACCGCCAGTCGTCCTCGTGCATGCTGTGCAGACGTTAGCCGCTGCCGTTCGCCAGCCGACGGAGGCTCCACGTACTTGCCGAGCGCAGCATTGATGCCGCCCTGAGCAGCTACCGTGTGGGATCGTGTCGGGAACAGCTTTGATATACACGCCGTGTTGAAACCTGCCTCCGCGAGCCCAAAGGCCGCCCGCAGACCGGCTCCTCCGGCGCCGACAACAATGGCATCGTACTCGTGGTCAATAACAGGGTACTTCTGCGAGATGGGGCCCGACGCTTCCTTGGCTCGCAGGTTTCCGGTGCCATAGATGCGTGCGGCAGGTCGCGTCGACGAAAAGGCTCGGGTGGAAGGGCCGAAGCGCGTTGTAAGCTGTGACGGGCCCTGTTAGCCATGGGCCTGGTGGTGGCATGCGCAGAAGATACTCACCAGACGGGCGAGCTGCGTCTGGCGCATCCGGAGACAGCTCATGGTGGCGATGATGGTCGAGAGGAGGGGAGGCCTGGGCTGTTTTCCAAGTCCCGAGGTCGGTCGGCCATGGCCATGGCGCTACCTATGTGACAAACTAGAACTTGCCTCATGCTCATTGGCCCAGTAGGCCTCGGGCGCTACTCTACCTCACAGCGCCACCCGGCCTGTTTTCTTCCCCCCTACATACCTACATGTCAACCATTCATTATTTTTTCATGTCTGGGCTAATGCACCGCCTCATGGACAACAGGCACTGGGAGAGTGGCCGTGTACCTCAGCACTGCTCCCGGCCTGGGGCTCCTGGCTCCCAATGGCGACTCCTCAAGATCCATAGGGCGATTCGTCGGCGTCATAGACATGGGCACTCGATCCAGCAATCCTATGACCCCGCAATGCAAACAGACCTGCATACCACCGCCATCCAGCGTCTGGCTTCATGCATTTACATCGTACAGACGCCCGTTAATTACCCTTGCCCGGACTACACACCGCTCATTCAAAACAACATCACCATGAAGCTCAATGGCAGCGACGCTAACTTGGGGAATCTTTGGATTTTTCCTTCCATCGCTCGTCATGATCGGCGTCCATGTAGTAAACCTAACCTGTTCGCCAAAGCCCGAAGAAAGTATGCACACCGCAACCACGTCCAGAACACGCCTAAGATGAAGCCTGGAGGTCCTTCTTCATGGTTCCCTCGTATTGCCTCTTCTCTGCCGCCGTCTGGTAGGCACCATGACCAAACTTGGACGACGTGTCGATCCACTTGAGTTCGACCTTCTCGAGTGCTCGTCGGCTCGTGTGTGTGAACATGGATTTACGCAAAGTCATCACTCGCTTCTTCACACCAGGGCAGTTACCCTTCAGCAGCAAGAAGTCATTCTTGACTTCACCGTAGCGGACAAAGCCACCCATGCTGCTTCGGATTAGCCTTGATATACACATGCTCTTGGGGTCAAGCTTACGGGGTGATTTGCTTCTTGGAAACATCGAACTCGGTGGAGGCGTTGCCCTCGTCGTCGCCCTTGCCAATGCGGTAGATCTTGTGGTTGACAGAGGTACGGTGGTGGTAACCCATCTGACCAGCACGGGCGACAGTCCACTGGACGTGGGCAGGGTGCCAGGCACCGATACAAGCGACCTTGCGGAGACCCTTGTGCGTCTTGCGCGGAAGCTTCTTGGTTCCCCAACGGGAGGTGACACCGTTGTAACCCTTACCCTTTGTGACGGCAATGACATCGATCATCTCGTTGGCCTCGAAGATGGAGCTGATCTCAATTGGCTTCTCGAAGAGGCCGTGTGCGTACGAGACCTTGTCGGCAATGCTGCCGCCGTTGACCTGGATCTCCATGAGATGGGCCTTCTTCTGCTTAAGCGGCGTCTTGTGGATCTGGGTGTGAGCGAGGACACGAATGACCGTGCAGTACTTCTTCATGCGCTCGAGTTCCGCAGTGATTGACGCTCCGCTGTTCTCCGAGTGCTTCTTGGCGTACTTGGTGAAGGCCTTCTTCTTGCTCTTGTACCAGTTGCGGTAGAAGCGGCGCTTGACCTCGTCACTCAGGTGCTCGGCCCAGACAGTGGTGAGCGAGCGCAGGCCGCGGGGGGTCTCGATGTAGCCGACAAGTCCGACAGCGATCATCTGGGCCCAGTTAGCACTCCGTGTTGTAGTGCCGCAGTGTGCCTGTGCATACCGGAGGCGTCTCAATAATGGTGACGGCCTCAACAATCTCCTTCTTGTGCAGCTTGGCACCAGGTCGGTCGAGGTCGCGGACGATGGTGCTCATGCCGGCCTTGTAGCCCATGGCCGCGGTGAGGTGGACTGGCTTCTTGGGGTCGTCCTTGGGGAAGCTGTCATTGCTGTGAGCCCTGGTGCGCCGTGGCATGCTGGTGGCGGCGGTAGGGGTTTACCTCTTCACCTTACCGCGGTGGCGGGCAGCGCGCTTTCGTGGCAAGAATGCCAGCGACCCGTGGCGGGGGGCTTCGAACTTCCTGTGAGACATGGCGGGTGCGATGTGCTGTGGTTAGTGCAGAGGTCGATGGGATAGCCGACGGTCAAATGTTCGAATATTTCGGTGTCGCTACGCTGTGTGTGTCACGTGTGCGCGGGGCTAGGCCGGCGCGGGCAACGCGTGGTTTGGCCGCCAGCAGCGGAGACCGGCGCCAAGCTCGCACTGCGCCGGACCCCACCAGGGTGTGAATCGAGGTCGAGGAGAGCATCGCCCGACGACCCGCTCCATCGGCCTTGTCTTGCACGCTCCCACACATACACACGCATACGCATACGCATTCGCCAAGTACACACGCACGGAGAAGGACTTGCACGGCTGCCTCGCTCAGCCTCACTCAGCCCCGCTGCCCTGCCTCTCCCGTCCGCCCGCCACGTCGGGCCCGCCACACCGCGAGTTGCCGCATCCATTCGCCGCTGCCACCATCTCAACAGCAGCTCACCACCCACCACCTCCCGACCGTACCCACCGCCATACCCTCCACCAGCCCAGCTTCGTCTGCCACGCCCACGCCGACCGCGCCATTCTCGCCCCGCACCATCGCCGCCCATCCCAGCTCCTTCGAAAGCAACTGCTCATAGCGCCCCCGACACGGCCTAGCGGCACCTTATATTGCCCCGCGGTCTGTTGCACTCTTGTGGCCGGGCACCATGGTAGAAGCAGAGGGCAGCCCCACGACGTGGAAGTTCACACAGTACGCTGTCCCCATCGACTCTGCACGTGTGCCACTGACGACAGCAGATGCTTTGGTGACAAAGGCGATGTCGAGGACATCACCGAAGGTACATCCTCTTCTCCTCACTCGCAGCTCTGCACCACCCGTTGATGTCTGCATGCATGGCTGACAACAAGCGCAGCCGACATCATCTCCACAGTCGAGTTTGACCAGACGGGCAACTATCTTGCGACTGGTGATAAGGGCGGCCGTGTTGTGCTCTTCGAAAGGAATGAGACGGTAACCTATTCACCGTGTGCCTCCCGACCCTCCCCATGACGCTAACCTGGAACAGAAGAAAACTTGCGAGTACAAATTTCACACCGAGTTCCAATCACATGAACCCGAGTTCGACTACCTCAAATCCCTCGAGATCGAAGAGAAGATTAACAAGATCAAGTGGTGTCGTCGACAAAATGCCTCACACTACCTGCTGTCCACCAATGACAAGACAATTAAGTTGTGGAAGGTGTTTGAGAAGTCGCTCAAGGTGGTTGCGGAGAACAACCTTTCGCATGAGTTAACACCTGGTGGTGGTGTTGCTGGCGGGGGAGGACCAGTCCGAAACCCAAATGCACAGTTTCGCAGTGCTATGGATCTGAAGCTCCCTCGCCTTACACACCACGATACGGTTGTGGCTGCGGTGCCCCGGAAGACATATGCGAATGCGCATGCATACCATATCAACAGTATATCCGTTAACAGCGATGGGGAGACCTTCATAAGCAGCGATGACTTACGGATCAACCTTTGGAATCTCAACATTCAAGATCAGAGCTTCAACATCGTCGACATCAAGCCTGCCAACATGGAGGAGCTGACAGAGGTCATCACAGCCGCCGAATTCCACCCAATTAGCTGCAACTGGTTTATGTATGCGAGTTCGAAGGGCACAATCAAGCTTGCAGATATGCGCGAGAGTGCGCTGTGTGACCAGCACGCAAAACGCAAGTCTCTAAAGCATTGCCATAATGACACTTGACTGACGTATTGGCACAGAATTCGAGCAAGAGGAGGATCCGTCTTCTCGCTCCTTCTTCTCGGAGATCATTTCGTCTATTTCTGATGTGCGATTCTCACATGACGGTCGCTACATCTTATCGCGTGACTACCTAACGGTTAAAATTTGGGATGTTAATATGGAGCGAACACCGGTTAAGACGATTCCTATTCACGAACACCTCCGGCCAAGACTGTGTGATACATATGAGAATGACAGCATCTTCGACAAGTTTGAGGTTGTATTTTCTGGCGATGCAAAGAACGTTATGACTGGTAGCTACAACAACAACTTCATGATTTACCCGTCGGACCCCGAGAAGGACACAGAGGTTGTCCTCCAAGCCGATAAGTCGGCCTTTAAGGCGAAAAAGGTTGGCATCCCAACGCCGATGAACTCTTCGACAAGCCCTACGGGTAGCAACACCAGTAAGAAGGGTGGTTCTAGAGCCGGTAGTCCTGCCGCTGGCGCAGTGGGCCAGGGGCAACGTATGCGAAAGGAGACAGACGCAGACCAGATTGACTTCAACAAGAAGATTCTGCACATGAGCTGGCACCCATTCGAAGACAGCATTGCCATTGCAGCAACAAACAATGTAAGCGCATGCAGTTCAAACGGTACCTGCGAATGCTGACAAGGTTGCAGCTCTTCGTGTTCTCCGCTTTGTAAAGGGAACGTCGACACAAGCGCATTTTTCATGGTCGTTCTTTGAATGAAGCATTGGGTTGCATGTCAATTGGTGATAATTTCTCCTCATTCCCTCTAGACAGGCCATGGCCTAGGATGGTAGAGCCAGAGCGCTCCCAGTGGACCAACTGGGAAATGCTGATGATTGATGTCTTTGTGCGCATTGCGTACGGAGGAGGGGATGCCAAGTAGTGTAGTTAGCTTGCAGCACTCCTATAATAAGTCTGCATAGTGCAGAGAAGCAACAAAAGAAACCACGTTCCTCCTGTCACAGGGTAGCTAGACTCTACTATGTACCTGGTATACTATCATGTACGTACTGTGTACTAGTAGTATGCAGGATTGCGGCCTAATTTACCACTAGCGTAGGTACGAACATGCCGACTTGCTACCGTGCTAGGGTTCCACGTTGCCCCCGTCTCACAACCAGATGGTAAGTCATCATCCAACTAGGGAGAATCCTTCTTTCCAACCATCATCGCCTACCCACCCGCACATCGTCATCCAGACCGTTCTGATCGCCATGACTACCGCCCTTGCATCCATCCTTGGTAGCTTCTCGCTCATCTTTGGAGGATGTTGTGCCAATGTGAGTTTTCCTTCTTCTCACAACGAAGATGCACTCATGCGTCCAGGTCTACTGTCTTGAGGCAATTGTCAAGTAGGTTATGAGGGCGAGAGAGGAGCAGCGGAATACACCACCCACTCACTTTCTACTAGGAAAGAACCGGACAGCGGCCTTCTCATCACGCTGTTCCAGTTTGTCTTCACTTGTCTGTCCACGCTGCACTACCAGTTCGATGCAAACGAACGCTACTTTCTTCGATCTTCTCCCGTGCCGTTCCGAAAGTGGTGCATTAGCGCAGGGCTCTTCTTTGCGGTAAATATGATGAACAATTGGGCGTTTGCTTTCGATGTTTCGGTGCCGGTCCACATCATTCTTAGAAGCTTTGGTAGTGTGACCACCATGGCAGCCGGATGGCTTCGTGGCAAACGGTATAGCTCCTTGCAGGTTTTCTCGGTTGCGATTCTGACCCTGGGTGTCATGCTATCTGCATGGGCCGATGCGGCTTCCAAGGTATGGCATGGATTTGAAAACCTGTCGCGCCTGCATGCTAACGACGCGTACCCAGGGCAAGAAGATGGATGCTTCGCAGGACGATGCGAGCCAGTCATCGTTTGGGGCGGGTCTTGTCCTGCTTCTGGTGGCCCAGCTGCTTTCTGCCTACATGGGAGCCTATGTGGAGGACGTGTACCGCGACTACGGCAAAGACTGGCAGGCCAACCTGTTTTACTCGCATCTGCTGTCCATTCCCATGTTTGCCGGCTTTGCGCCCATGCTCCGAGAGCAGTTTACGCGCCTCCAGACATCCCAGCCGTTTCATGTGCCGCTCACGGTGGCCTCGGCCTTGCCTCGGTTCCTCCTCACGACGGTCAAGGCGACGTCGCAACACGTCGTCTATCTCACCGCCAACGCGGTCACGCAGCTGCTCTGCATCACAGGCGTCAACATTCTGAGCGCCAACACGTCCGCTGTCACGGTGACGATTGTGCTCAATATCCGAAAGCTGGTGAGCTTCTTGCTGAGCATCTGCCTATTTGGGAACCAGATGAGTGGCATGATGAAAGTGGGTGCTGCCATGGTGTTTGGCGCGGGGGCGTTGTATGGATGGGAGACGACGTATCGGATTCCGCAGCAACGACATGGAAAAAAGGCTGCATGAGCCCGAGGATGGGCGGCTCTGCCATGTACCTACCTAGTATGTTTAGGTATACCTACCTAGGTATACTGTACGTACTTGGGAACGAGAGGGGGTGGTGCAGATACGCGTAACCCGGTCCTGGCCCTCTACCATAGTAGTTCCGGTACTAGGTTGTGCGCGGCAAGCTCCCGCAACAAGCACCGAGTCGAGTACCTAGTTACCTACTATGGTATGTAGATACTTCCTACTAGGATCCTCCATCGCAGCTATTCTACCTATAGTAGTAATAGGTAGTATGCACTCTTGACTAATATGTACATACTAGGATGAAGATGATAGGATCTTGTCGCATTGACCAATCACAACGCAGAGCCAGCGGACCCTTGCATCATGGGTTCCGTGCACTTGGCGAAGCTGATCTGGCTTCATCCTCCTCATCCTTGTTGGACGTGGACTTCAACTTGACGCCCTGGAACACGCTGGACCTCTCCTCTTCCTCCCCTCGGCCGTTGCGTTCATTCATTGATCCTCTGGCGCTCACCTTCTCGCCTTCTCTGCTGTCTTTCGCCATAACACACACTGGCCATCATGGCTTCGCCTACGGGAGTACGCCAACGGCCAGGCAAGGAAGGCAAGCGACCGCGCACGCCCAACCCTGAAACGCCCCCGGAAAAGCTGGCTGGCGTCGTCTCCAAGGCCAGGTATCCGTCTGCATCGTCGTCTGGCCGCGACTGGGACTACAAGGCTGCCGTGGCGGTGCTAACGGTGCTCGCCTTCATCACGCGCTTCTGGGGCATCAATTACCCCGACCAGGTCGTCTTCGACGAGGTGCACTTTGGCAAGGTAGGCTGCCTTCCGCCCCCGCTGTCTACGGCGCCCTGCTGACGGCCGGAAAGTTTGCCTCGTACTACCTGCAGCGCACCTACTTCTTCGATGTCCATCCACCTCTCGGCAAGCTCCTCTTCGCCTTCGCGGGCTGGCTAGTCGGCTACAAGGGCGAATTCTTGTTTGAAAATATCGGCGACTCATATATTACCAACAAAGTCCCCTATGTCGCCTACCGCGCCATGCCCGCCACCCTCGGCTCCCTCACCGTTCCCATTGTCTTCATGATTATGTGGGACTCGGGCTACTCGCTGCCCGCCTGCGTCACTGCCGCCGGCCTCCTGCTGCTCGACAATGCCCACATCTGCCAAACCCGCCTCATCCTCCTCGATGCTTCGCTCATCTTCTTCATGGCCCTCTCGGTCTTCTGCTACATTCGCTTCTATAAGCAGCGCCACGTCGCCTTCACTCACACATGGTGGAAGTGGCTGCTCCTGACCGGCATCAGTCTGAGCTGTGTCATCTCTATCAAATACGTCGGCGTCTTTACCTTCTTCTCCGTCGGAGTCCCCGTCTTGATTGACCTGTGGGATCTCATGGACATCAACCGGCGCCAGGGTGCGCTGACTCTGCTCGAATTTGGCAAGCACTTTGCCGCCCGAGCCGTCGGCCTGGTCATCGTCCCATTCCTCCTTTATCTCTTCTGGTTCCAAGTTCATTTCTCCATCCTCTATCGCTCGGGCCCAGGTGACGATTTCATGACACCAGAATTCCAGGAGACACTGAGCGACAACCTAATGACCCTCAACTCGGTTGGCATTGACTACTACGATTCAATTACCCTACGTCACAAGGAAACTAAGGTCTATCTTCATAGTCACCCCGATCGCTACCCTCTGCGTTATGACGACGGCCGTGTGTCCTCCCAAGGACAGCAGGTCACAGGCTACCCCCACAACGATACCAATAACCACTGGCAAATCCTCCCCGCAGGGCCCCTGGCCAGCCAAGTCGGCCAGCGTGTCAAACTTGGCGACGTCGTCCGTCTCCGTCATCTCGTTACCGACACAGTTCTGCTGACGCATGATGTTGCCTCTCCTTACTACGCCACCAACCAGGAGTTCACCACGGTGCCCAAGGACGAGGCCAACGGTGTGCGTTTCAACGATACGCTATTCCAGCTCAAGGTAGATAAGGGAACAGGGGATTTCAAAACCATGTCTTCCCACTTCAAGCTTGTTCATGTGCCCACCAAAGTCGCAATGTGGACTCACACCTCGCCACTCCCTGAGTGGGCTTACAAGCAAGCCGAAATCAATGGCAACAAGAACATCCAACAGTCCAGCAATGTCTGGTATGTCGATGACATCCCCTCTATGCTAGCTGACGACAAGCGGAACAAGAGGGAGGTGAAGAAAGTGAAGCACCTTAGCTTCCTACGCAAGTGGGTTGAGCTACAGCGGGCCATGTTCCATCATAACAGCGCCTTGACTAGTTCGCACCCATATGCTTCGCAGCCCATCTCTTGGCCCTTCCTCCTCCGCGGTGTGTCATTCTGGACGTACAACGACGCGCGCCAGCAGATTTACTTCGTTGGTAATCCACTTGGCTGGTGGCTCGTCTCTTCCCTCCTGGCTGTCTTTGCTGGTATCATTGGTGCTGACCAGTTGGCTCTTCGCCGTGGGATGGATGCCCTTGATGAGCGTAAGTCGTCTTCCTACGATTACGTATTTATGCAACTTCCAATACTAATGCTGCATAGGGACCCGCTTACGCCTCTACAACTCGACAGGTTTCTTCTTCCTCACCTGGGCTGCTCACTACATCCCCTTCTATATCATGGGTCGCCAGCTCTTCCTGCACCATTACCTCCCCGCACATCTTGCATCCTGTCTCGTAACAGGTGCTCTGGTCGAATTCATCTTCTGTATTGAACCCCAAGATACCGATGCTATGTCTGTCATCAAAGGCCATCGCAGGAACAAATCTCGTCCCATCCGCGAGCGTCTTGCTACATCTAGCCAGACGAGCAGCTGGATCGCCACTGGTATCATTCTATCAGTAATCCTCTGGAGTTTTGTCTATTTTGCACCGCTTACCTACGGATCACCCGGTCTTACTGTCCCACAGGTCGTTTCAAGGAAGTGGCTCGGATATGATTTGCATTTTGCAAAATAATTGCCTTCAGTATCCAAAAGCCGGGTTGGCGTTTGGTCTTTCTCGGGCTTGTCCAAGGCAATAGGTTGGTTGCACAGACAGTGTGTACTAGTGTTGTACCGTGTACGTGTGCGGTGATTTGCTTCTTTCAATCGAATATTGGAATGTGTACTAAAAAAAGGCAATAGAGGCTATAAAGACAACTGTCTTAAACTGCAATATAATTTTTTTATTCTCGTTCATG
>Ga0182211_1000581_pt1 | contig 11474 bp, 7 predicted proteins | sample G5R1MG_20_FD_129660 | JGI IMG/M metagenome (GOLD analysis project Ga0182211, IMG submission 129660) | Switchgrass phyllosphere microbial communities from Michigan, USA - G5R2_MAIN_03OCT2016_LD1 MG | ecosystem: Host-associated > Plants > Phyllosphere > Phylloplane/Leaf | place: USA: Michigan... | reverse complement strand
CTGTCCACATCCTTGGACATCCGCAGTCACCGGAAATTGAGTCATATTCTCTCATTCGATAGTCAAGGATGTAGTTCGAGGTCCAAAATCACTGTCCGCGTGGCGATCTACGCGCTGATTAAATCAATATTTCCAAAATCTGTGACATTTGGGGCCAACAAGCAAGCTTGGGTTGCAAATGACCGGGAGGATTCATTCAGCCGTCCCGGGTATTACTTACAGTGGATTGATAGCTACCGAAATGTTTCGGTAGATTATTGTATACACATACCACGCTTCAAATGTACCCAACAATTATATACTAACGAAGAAGCTCTTTTCTCCCTCCTGCGGATCTACCCACGCCCTCTTCAATATCGGATCCGCGCAAGAAATCCTGATACGCTCAGGTGTAGCAGGAGATTGCAGATGCAACACCGACGTCTCGCCAAACTCCGCGCGCGCAGCTTTGAGCGCATCGCGGATGGCGAAGAAGACGGAACTGCCCATGAAAAGTGGCGGTTCACCTACACTATCGTTAGCATTTACATGTCTGCGGCGTACCTGAAAGGCATCTAGGTAGACATACCGACGCCCCTACTCCTCTGCACGGTCCGTAGATTTTCCCATTCCACTCCCTTCAACAGTCCGATGTTCATGACCTGTGGTATGTCTCTGAACCCAGGAATCTTGTAGTTGCCTGGCCCTCTCGTCGCAATTTGGCCATTGCTCCTCATCCACAGACTCTCCTCTGTTGTAAATAGGCCTTGGCCCTGGATGAAGGCGCCTTCAATCTGGCCATAATCTATGGCAGGGTTGATGGATCGGCCGACATCCATCTTGATGTCTGCGCGGAGAACGGTGAAAGAACCCGTCAAAGTGTCGATGGCAACTTCGGCTGCCGCAACACCCTGGGTAAAGTAGAAGAACATCTGGCCAGTGTTTGCGCCCCATACATATCCTATGTCAGGAGTCTTGTAGAATCCCTGGGCGGAGAGATTGACGCGATCAAAGTATGCGGCGTGTGCTAGATCCTTCATCTTCGCATCTTTGCCCAATCTTTCTCTAAACGGCGCCAGTCGTTCGTTCAATTGCTCACACGCGTTTTGGATAGCATAGCCATTCAAATCTGACGATGCGCTTGCCGCGGTCGAACTAGTATTCGCCACCGTGTTCGTTGCTGTCTCAGAGATGAATACATCACTGAGCGGTACACCAAGTGCCTGCGCCGCAATTTGGGTCATCTTCGTGTGTAGACCCTGGCCCATCTCTGTGCCACCATGAGCCACTAGGATGCTACCATCGTGATAAATATGCACCAGTGCCCCAGCCTGGTTGAGGAAAAGGGCAGTAAACGATATCCCGAATTTTGTCGGCACGATGGCGAGACCGCGTTTCTCCCATCTGTGTGTCTTGTTGTGTTGTATGACAGCCTCTCGGCGTGCTGCATAGTCTGATTCCTCCCGAACTTGCTTATACATGAGTGGTACATACCAGTCCTTCAGCTCTTGGTTGAAATGCGTTTTCATGCTTGTGTGCGCACCGTACATGTTGATCTCGCGAAGTCGCTCGGCCGGTATTCCAAGGTGATCTGATATTTCCTCAATGTATGTCTCTGCGATGAAAAGTCCTTGCGGTCCACCAAACCCACGAAATGCTGTGTTGGATACTGTATTCGTTTTCGCGACACGTCCGCGAACATGGATATTGGGTATACTATACACGCCATCAATGTGACTGAGTGACCTTTCGACAACAGCGCCGGAGAGGTCTTGACTCCATCCACCGTTGCAGACAACATCTGCATCAAGTGCTTGTATCCTGCCATTTTTATTCACTCCAACCTTCCACCTTGCAAGAAACGGATGTCGTTGACCTGAGGTGAGTATGTCTTCCTCGCGGCTCAGCATGCACCGCACGGGTCTGCGAACCTTATTTGCAGCGCAGGCAACAATTCCTGCAAGTTGAATTGATCGAGTCTCTTTACCACCAAATCCACCACCCATACGCTTGACACGGGTAACAATTTTGTTCGCAGCGACGCCGACGACCTTCGCCACGTACGCTTGTGTTTCAGCGGGATTTTGTGTGCTGCTGAAGATTTCCATTTCACCATCTTCAGGCTTCGGAATTGCCACACAAGCCTGGGTCTCAAGGTAAAAGTGCTCTTGTCCGCCCATGCGTGCGGTGCCAGTGAAGACATGATCAGATTCTGCAAAAGCCTTTTCTGGGTCGCCGTTCTTGATGTGGCGGAAATGATTAAAGTAACTCTCTTTTTCAATGGCTTCTTCGATGGTGAAGATGGCGGGAAGATCCTCATATTCTATTTTGACTGCTCGGGCGGCTTGTTCGGCATGCTTCGCTGTATCGGCGAGGATCATGCCAATGGGTTGGCCCGCTGTAAAGACTTCGTCGGTTGCAAAAAATGTTTCATCGCAGGCAGGGGCTCCCCACCAATTTGCTTCAGGACATGAGAGATCGTTGTGGTCGACGTACGCTACAACGCCAGGAAGATCCAGGGCGGCTTCTGTATCAGTCTTGAGGAGTCTCGCATGTGCTTTTGTCGATAAGACCAGACAGCCGTATAGTTCGTTTCGTTGGAGTGGGATGTCATCTGTATACTGCGCCTCGCCAGTACACTGCTTCATTGCAGCGACGTGACTTTTAGATTGCCCAACCTCCCTTTGCATATACGCATCTGCAGCCTTCTCGTCTTTCTTTCCCGAGCTAATCTCCCTTTCAATCTCGCCGATAGCCTGAGTATCGATTTCCACCTCTTTAGCGTGAAGCTCCACCAACACCTCGTGGTAGAACTTGTAGAAGAAACTGAGCGCCAAGCTTTTCCTATACGTCGCCATTCCACCTGGCACTCCGAATCTCAGATTGAAGTCTTCCTCGAGATTTTGCATGACTCCCTCCAACGTCTCAAGATTTGTGAACTTCCTGCCTTGTAGGAACCCCATTGCTTTGCGCGCCTGTATTGTAGTCGGTGCCATACCTCCATATATCAGATCTGCGCTCTCAACAGTGTGTTCATGGTCTAGAGAAATTCGCAACGCCGCATTCACAATGGCGATATCGTCATCCTTCCTCTTACTCTGTTTGTACGCGCGGATGAACTCGCCATTTTCTCTTGCCGCTGGTATTTTCAAAGCTGCAATAACCGCATCAGACGGTAGTGCGGTCTGCCTGTATCCTTTGAAAAATGTCGCCATGGGAATGGCCGTTGTCTCGTTTAAGCTTCTCGCAATGAGTGTGGCGTTGGTAGCCACAAAAACGGGATTGAGGTCGGAAATAGGGCTAGCCGTTGCCAGGTTTCCTGCTGGTGTACCGACGTTCCTGATTTGCCTGCCTGCAAAGTATCGGATCTGCTTCAGTATGGTAGCAAAAGGCTGACCGCGGACCAAGCCGTAGTGCTCCACCGCCTTTTCACAGATTTCCTCAAGATCGGTGAGCACGACGTTTCCTCCAATCTCAAGGCAATCATCGTGGAACTTGAATTGCCGCAGCTCAGGGATATCACCCACGAACACCGAAGCGCTGTAGTTCATTCCCTTGAACTTGACCTCAATCTGCGTCTCGGTAGATCCTGCAATGATTTTGGCAGATGGATACGCATTTTTAATCTCTAATAGTTGCTGCAATGTGGTCGGTCGGAACCATTTCTTTTTCTTGTTACCAAATGCCAAAGGCTTGAACTCGTGTTTGCGTAGTTGTGGAGGAAATATCAGTTCCGTGTCAGGCCTATACTCGATAAACCCTGGCGGCGTGAAACGCTTGATAGGCTGATTTTCGCCATTTTTGTCGCCACTCTTACAGCACCCTCCCCCACCCTCACCATTTTTCTCCATGCAACATCCACCTCCACCATTCGATCTCGCCTGCCCACACCCTGGCTTCACGCTGAAGCTCTGTGCTGCATCAAGAATCGGTCTGTATCCTGTACATCGGCACAGATTACCATCGAACGCCTCCTCAACATCATGTGCGGTCGGTGCATCAGTATTCCGCAGGAGCGCGTACAATGACATAACGATGCCTGGTGTACAAAACCCGCATTGACTGCCATTTCCCTTGGCTATCCGCTCCTGGGCCGGATGCGGCCTTTTAACGTTTCCAATGCCTTCGACCGTGATTACGTGTTTACCGTCAACACTGACCAGCGGTGCAAGACATGCATTTACGGACGCGTGGTAGATCTTCTTGGTGGTGGGGTTGAATTGTGAGACGACCTGGATATCGTCAGCGGTCAAGTCTCAGTTTTCTCAGCGGCATTTGAGCTCAGTTTTATCTTCTTGACCCTGATTTACTTTCTGGGTTGTGCTTGAGCAAGAAGGAAGACAAAAACGTACCACAGTACATGCTCCACACCCACCTTCCGCGCAACCCAACTTCGTTCCCGTCAATCCGATCCCTCTAAGATACTCCAGCAGCGTAACCTCGGGATCCGCATCGTCCAGAACAACCTTTGTCCCGTTCAAATAAAATCGTAATGTGTCGTCGTACTCTGCTGTGACTTTATTAAGCGATCGTGTGGCGTCATTGGATACCGCTGGCTGCGCCACAACGAGGCCTGGCGCCATAACGTGCTGCTTCCTACGCAAGATGGTGATACTGACGGAGGGAGTGAATTATGGCAAGATGAGAGGGGCACACTGAGATGTGCAAACAAGCGTGAGTGAAGAGCCCAGCACGAAGAACGTGGCGCCCAACCCTCTAAGCAGAAGAAAAGAGTATCGCCCACCCGTTTGAGATTCCGCGTTACGGTGTCAAAGAACAAGCTTATCCTCAAGGAATCCGTGGGGAATGGGCAAACAGGATGAAGTACGATGCCGCGGCACAAGAGGCCATGAAATGGGAATCCACGGCTACTACGAGTCAGTCTGAGAAGCGAAGTGCGCGAATCACAGGCACCGCTTGTGCGCGTCTGATCTCATGGCGCATTCCAAGTGCTCTGGTTCCGCGCGCAGGAACTCGGCGGTCGCCGCAGTGGCGTTCGTTGCCCCTCGTGCCCCACTTGAAGCTGTTGGCTTGCAGTTAGCGGAGACGGCACGTGACTGGCCGTACTTGGCAGGCTAGGTCACTCAAGTCCAGACACGTGTTTGGTCACGTGCTTGCTTGCAAGTGCCAAATCGTCTGCGGCTTCTTGTCTCCTTGTCTCCAGACTTCAAGGACTGAAAGGGTTGAACAAGATAAATTGTGGCATTCAGCCAGCCATGCGAAGTCATAATCTTCATGAGTATCATCACTGCGTGAACTACCAGTCCCTCTTCCAACGCCCGCTTTCCTCCTTGGTTTCGCTAATCACAGTTCCTGCCATCTAAATAATACAGTGAGAATAAAATGTGCTCAAGGCAACACACCTGGTGCCGCTCTCGCACTTGGTCGGCCCCGAAAAGCCAGTTCCACCACACTGGTCCCACTTCTTTGCCTGAGCAGAGACATTACTATCCGCCTTTTCAGCACTCCCATACATAGGCGTCTCAGCAGGCGTAGCATCGGTAATCACTGGATTGGGTGTATAACCGGTAGGGGCGGGACGGATGATGGTCGAGAATGAGGAAGGAAGGGCGGTTGTAGGGGGAGTCTTTTTAGAGGCAGCAGAAGTCGGTTTTCCATAGCTAGGACTGGTCGGCTTGGGTACTGCGGGTGACTTGGAGGCGCCCGAGTTCGATCCGCCGCATGTAGCAATGGGTCCGCCGGGCCCAGTGTATGTAGAGGGGTTGTAGTTCTCGTATATGTTGGGAATCAAGATGCCAACGCCTGAAGCTTTGTATTCGCCAGGAATAGAGATTTTGGGACTGCAGGAGCCGGAGCCGGAGCCGGAACCAGTAATTTTTAGTTGGGCACAGCCCTGTTGAGGGTTTGTGTTAGTAGTTGTCACTATGATAGGCGGCGTATCGGATTATGTTGGACGCAAGAGCTTACCATGTAGAACTCGGTACCCCCGGTGGTCATTGCATTGTGAATGGCCACTTTCTCCGATCGGAGGAGATACTCGCCACTGGCTAGACCAGTAGGCAGCTTGAATTCATGCGTCATGTTGTTTGCGCGCATAATGTCATTTGACCATTTCCCGTTTACGCTGTCGAGTTCATCGATCTTGAACCATCCTGCACCAACGCCGGTGGCCTGGGACGCATCGTCGACGGGCCCGAACAGCATGTTGATGATTGGGCCAGGGTGAGCAGACGCATCCCATTGAACCTTGATGGTGTCGCCCTCCTTGGCCGGGATTGTCTTTACACCTGAGGGAACTTTGGAGCCCCCGACATTGCATGCCATGTCGTTGCTGTTGATATCCGTGACAGGGCTGTTGTTAGGCGGCATTCTGATGCCAATGGTGGAGCCGGGGGTAACGTCGTTGACCCAGAGCTGGCGGAAGATCTGGTGAGCGGACACGGTCGAAAGAAAGGCAGTTGCGAAGACGATGTTAGGAAGCATCTTGTCGATAGATGGCGATGAAATGGCCAACGGAGGGATTGTGGCAAAAATGGCTTGTGATACCGGATCACAGCAATGAAGGTAGAATGGATGGGCAAATGCGGGTAAGGACAGGAAACAGAGCCAGGAGAAGAATTGACTCGGTGCGAAAGATGAGAGATGAAGAAGACGGGAGGTCGACGGCTTTTTAACGTAAATCGTGTTGCCTCCGACACAGTGGCCATTCTGCAGATTTTACCGCCCGCATCACGACGGACATGGGTGCTATGGCCAGTCGCTGCCACTCTCCCGAGCGTTAGGTAACAGAGAGGTGTTTTGCTGAACAACTACGGCCGCCTTGCCCTGCTTGGGCGTTGAACGAGTCTTGCGGCTCGACCCCATCGGGCTAGCGGCGCGCGTGGAAGCGCCCCTCCATGTTTCAAACCCTTTACTACCATGTCGGGAGTCTCGTGAATAAGGAACGGGCCAAGGCTGGAAGAAGTCATGGGAGTGTGCACGGAGAATTCCATGCTTGCTTGCCATCTACTATGTGGGGATGTATTCAGCGTGGTCAAAAGGCACAGTGGAAAGAAGTTTGTACCTGATCGTCTGGACTCTGCCTGCGCGATCGTCCCCTGGTCGTGCCCTTGGATGGATACGCGCCGAGCCAGCGCCGGGCCTGGCGCGTATGCCGTGACATCTATCCGATGGAGGCACCGTAGGTAGATAGCTGCTCGATATGCAGGTACCCAGGTGCATAGGTGGGTCGCTGAGAAAAAGTAACAACTGCACGACGTCGCCGTAGTGCCTGGCTGAGCCTACGGAATTCCATGGTAGACCCATGTACTGTGTACTATGTATATGGGTTGGTGAGAAGGAACAGAACCATTCAATAGGCCCTGGTGCTTTGGTTTGACGAGGCAGCGACCATGCCGCGGGATATCGGTACGGCCCACGGACACCAGGAGCGCTGCTGGCCAGAGGGCGAGGCTCGCCTGGTGATGGACCTAGGTCACGTGGTAGCACTATGCAGGGACTCGGACATGGTACACGTAGGGCTAGGGCTAGGGTTAGGGTTAGGGTTAGGGTTAGCTACCTACACAGAATAAATACTACATAGTAGGCCTATAGGTACTACTAGTATGTAGGACGGCAGAGTCTCTACATACATATAGTAGGAGGTCCTGGCCGCGCGGCCCCAGGTCCGTTTCATGTGCAATGACTGCGCCTGGAATGCACAATGATGCACTGGAGATGTCGCTGCCATGGTTTCGATTTCCCATTCAACGCTCGGGAGGGCGGCCGCTGCGGTGCAACCACGACATGGCATGGAGCGGACAGCTGGCCTCGCCGCCAGGGCAGCCAGCCATGCTGATCGATCTCGTCGCTATCTACGGTCCTGTAGGCACTTCCCTCGATACCTGAGCAACAGACGACTTGACCATTGAATCCTGGACTTGCACTTGGTAGGCTGTCTGTCCCTTTGCGATCGCGGCCACGAGGCGAGATCATCACTGGCCGGGTCCCTAGGCTTGCATCGACAGGGGACCAAGGGCCACACTACTTCACCGTTACTTGACCTGTCTGCTATTTCACCCTCTTCACCGGCACCCCCTCCACCGCCGCCGTGTCCACGCCGCGCTCGCCGCGCTCGCCGAGTTCACCCTCCCCAAGCCTCATTCTGCCGGACTGCGGGCGTCCGTTGTCCTTTTTCCTTCCTTTTGCCCACAGCGAGTCACGTGCCGACTGCCACTTCCACTTCCACTTCCCTGAACACGACCCAGCACCACTTCCAGCCATGGCCAACAAGAGCGAGCGCCCGACCAGCGTGCACAGCTCGGACAAAGGAGGCGTGAGTAGTCCAGAGTCACCAGTCACCGCCCACCACCCACCAGCCATCATGGCATCGCCCCAGGCACTCCCCAAGGAGCTTGCGAAGGGATATGCTAATTCACGGCCGCGGCTCCAGGACGACTTCGAAGACGCCTCCGAGATCACCCCGCGCCCCGATTCACAGTCTGACCGATCTCGGCCACGCTCGCTGCTTAGCAAGTGCGACTCGTCCACGTCGTCCTCCCACGAAAGCCGAGACAACTCGCCCCCGCCCGACCTGCCCGCCGTACCGCGGCCAATAAAGGAAGAGGCTGCCGCCGCAAAGCCCGGCGACCAGGTCTCGGCAGACAAGTCCCCGCTCCTCACTGCGCACCGCATTTCAGTAACATCGGACATGGACGATGTGTCGCTCGACAGTGGTGAGTGCTAGCCCGCACGCCTCGCCGGCTATGGGTGGGCTGACATGGCCCAGACAATGCCAGGACCTCGACCACCCAGCCAAGACTTCCTCCGTCCGGGTCTCGAGACTTGACAAGCGAGCTCCAAGGTCTCTCGGGCAGCACGTCTTCAGTCAGGTTTCACCCGCCACCGCAGCCCTCGGCTGCTCCGGAGAAAGCAGCGCCACCCCCCACATCGTCCAGAAAGCTCACGAGCCCCTTTGCATGGCTATCTCGGAACAGCTCTAGCAAGAAGCCAGAACCTGCCCCGGCCACCTCCGCAGGCCGCCGGAACACCAACGCGTCCATCAACACACTCGGCAGTAATCCAGACCTCACGACCAAAGTCGAGAATGAGGGCGATCAATCGCCCAACAACAGATCCAGCCAAGGCAGCTTGCGCGACCGATTCAAGTTCCTTCGCATGAGAGAAGAGGCTGGCATCACCATGACGGATGAAACCGGCGCCGAGACAAGCTCCGGAGGGTCTCTCGTTGGCCTCGTGGGACGCTCCACAAGTGCTGGCATCGGCTCAGGCAGTCCCACTGGTCTGAAAGAGGATGGTCCTGGGAGCCCGCTTCAACCCACGGTGAATCCAAACCTTGCTCCGGGTACAGCATCCGGATTCGCTGCCGGCCCTGCCGTGGATGCTGCCGAGCCGGTAGACTGGGATCTATGGCAGTCCGTCGTCAATGAAGGGCCTGCAGCTATCGCACGCACCAGTCCAGAGGAGCTCAATCGGGCCATTGCCAGCGGGATACCACAGGTGATTCGTGGTGTGATTTGGCAGGTGCTTGCGCAAAGTAAGAACGAAGAGCTGGAGGCAATCTACAGGAAACTCGTGGCCCGTGGAACAGACAAAGAGTTCAAGCCCGGCAAAGGTTCAAATATCAACAATGCAAGCCACGCCAACGGAAAGGAGAAGGACTCGGTTGGTTCCTCATCCTCATCTGTTCATTCGGATTACTCGACACCCGCTACTACCACAGCGAGCACAACTGCGCCTTTACCCTCGCCTTCCGCCGCATCAGACTCAGAGGACCCAATCAAGGCACAGGCAAGAGTGACTGCCGAAAAGAAGCAGAGCCATGCTGCCATTGCGAAGTTGGAGAAGACGATCAAGCGCGATTTGGGGGCCAGGACCAGCTACTCCAAATATGTCATGGCTGCTGGCCTACAAGATGGCCTTTTTGGCATCTGTAAAGCCTATGCTCTTTACGACGACGCTGTTGGCTATGCTCAGGGTATGAACTTCATTGCTATGCCTTTGCTGTTCAACGTAAGTGCCAATCTGTCCTAGAGAAAAGAAGGCGCGCATCTAACGATAGCAGATGCCTGAGGAAGAAGCGTTCAGTCTATTTGTAACGCTCATGAACAAGTACGGTCTACGTGATCTATTCGTTCACGACATGGCAGGACTGCATCTTCATCTATATCAATTCGAACGTCTCCTCGAAGAATTTGAACCAGCCCTCTATTGCCACCTGCGCCGACGTGAGGTTAAGCCCCAGCTTTATGCCACACAATGGTTCCTGACTCTGTTCGCCTACCGATTCCCTCTGCAACTGGTCCTCCGGATATACGACTTGATTCTCAGTGAAGGACTAGAGTCCGCTATTCTCAAATTCGGTATCGTGCTGATGCAGAAGAATGCTGAGGCACTACTGGGAATGAAGGATATGTCTACCCTTACCAACTTCCTCAAGGAGCGACTGTTCGATGTGTATATTGACAAGGCTCCCTCGGCTACTTCAATCCTAGAGAACGGCTTCTTTGGCTCAACGGCAGGGATCGACAAGGAAGTTTACCGTGCCGACATGCTCGTCCAAGACGCTGTGGCTATCAAAGTAACGCCCGAAATGCTCAAACAATATACGACAGAGTGGAATGAACAGCAGCGTGTGGAAAAAGAGCGAGAAACCGAGCTACATGGCCTGAAGGACAAGGTGTCGTCTCTGGAATCAAAGGTCCGCTTGCTTGAAACCCACGCAGAACAGTCCGATATGGAGCATGTGAAAATGGCGTCGGAGCTGGTGAAGACCAAGGTCGAGAACGAGAATCTGGCCGAAGAGAACGAGACGTACAAGACCAAAGTGTCAGAACTCCAGAAGATCATAAACGCGCAACCAGAAGAGGTTGAGGCCCGTCTGAAGAGCGAGATGGAGACTGTGATGCAGAAGAACATCATGGTTCACAATGAAAACCGCAATCTGGAGGAGTCCATGGCAGAGATGGAGAAAGAACTCGTGGAGACGAAGATGCAGTGGGCAACGGTAAGTTGTAGAGCAACTGCACCATTATGCGCAAGGACTGAAGTTACTGCAGATCAATGAGGAGTATGACAGTCTCAAACAAAAGTGGAACAACATCTCCAGCCTGATGAAGTAAGCCCCACTGCTTGCTCTTGTAGCATCATCATCATCAGCAGTGGCGTTTGGGTTGACTTGCATCTAGCAAAAGAGCGTCATGAGTTTGAGGAATCCGGTATTCATCAACCGCGTTGGGCGTCCTACTTCACTTCCCATGTCTATATTTCCAACAGCCGCGTCCACGGTGTATCTTGGACGGCGCTGTCTTGTTCTTTCAAACCGTCAGCTTCGGTGGGCGCACCTGCAAACCGCATTATGACAAGATCAGAGTAACGATGTACATGCGAAACGATGAAACTTCTTTTGCTCAACACAGCGTGCTATCTCTCCATGTTGAATAAAATGACGGGCACGGGATGCTGGCTCAAGCACGAGTGTGTCACGGGCGGGTGGGTTTACATGCCTTCGGTGTTTGGGTAGGAATGCTATTCAT
>Ga0182211_1000580_pt1 | contig 11502 bp, 15 predicted proteins | sample G5R1MG_20_FD_129660 | JGI IMG/M metagenome (GOLD analysis project Ga0182211, IMG submission 129660) | Switchgrass phyllosphere microbial communities from Michigan, USA - G5R2_MAIN_03OCT2016_LD1 MG | ecosystem: Host-associated > Plants > Phyllosphere > Phylloplane/Leaf | place: USA: Michigan... | reverse complement strand
GAGCTGTTCTTTAGATCTCCCTGAGCCACTAGAGGATGACTACGAGGACGTGAGTAAGCTTGTCTCTAAGCTTCCTCCCGTCTCTATCGACCCAGCGAAGCACTTTCTCAAGAAGGGTAAATATCAAAGCGAGATACAGAATCTCATCAAGTGCCGGGGCGGCTCTGTTCCAGGCCGTTCTCTCTCTCCGTACATTATCCAGCTTCTTGGTAGGTCTTCTGACGGATAGCTGGTCTCCGAAAAGCGATCGTCTAGCCCTTACACCCTCGGCCGCTTCTCCTCCTTGGCTGTTTACAAGAACTGGATTCTACAACTCATTAACGCCCTGGATTGTCTTCACTCTCTTAGCATCGTTCATCGCGACTTACGTGTCGCCAACCTTCTCTTCTCAGACGACGGGGAGCGCCTGATTGTCTGTGATCTGGAAAGTCGCTGGGAAATTGGTCGGCGCCCGAATCGCTTTCCAGGGTGACTCAGAAGACTCAGGGTGGACATCCAGGTCCGACATATAGGATATTGGAAGCTGCATCAAAAGCATGGTTTATGCAAACAACCCAATTACATGCTTCGTTGAATGGCCTGTTCCACCTCCACTCCAGGCTATTGTCGAAGCGTGCATGCGTCCGCGACCTGAGGAGCGTCCCACCCTTGCTGACTTGCGCAACATGGTAGGGGAGATTGATGCCTGGACGCCTTAAAGGCAATTGGGGTCTGCGTGTTTTTACAGTAGCTGGTATGGAGGTTGGCATCCTTGACCATGCACTGGAACTTATCAATGAGCTCCCTTCAAGGCATATGGAGCGGTGTTGGATATTTGCCAGGAGGGTGCAGGCTCAATGCAGCTAGCGTGGCGGCGCTGCAACTCCTCTTCCCCCCCAAACCAAACGGATTGCCACTCCCAGTCGTCTGCCTGCATTTCTGTCTGTCGGTCTGTCTTGGTTTGCATTCCAACCGCCGTCTCGCCCGCCGCTCCATCAAACCCCCTCTCGCCTCTCGCACCCGTTTGCATACTGCCTTGACATCGTGTTTCAGGTCCTCAGCAGACGCGCACACACCACCAGAGGCCCCGTTCTAACATGAGTGTAAGCCCCTACCTTCGCATACATAGCACACACCACACACACAGCACTCGACCTCCTTACCCACCCTCGCCTGCTGACCATGGCTGCCACCGACGAACAGTACGGCAACAGAGGCTACGGCCAGATTGGCTCCCACACCCCCGACCCCTACAACCAGCGCGGCAACCTTGCACAGGGCCGCTACGACGACCGTATGGCTGTATCCAGTCTGCCCGGGCACCCTGCACAGCATCACTGACGTTCACCAGCCGGCCTCGAGATGCAAAACTACGGCGGCTCCGCGCCAGCAGACCCCAATGCTATCCTCAACGAGTGCCGTGAAGTCGACCGCGCCCTCGACCAGCTGGACGACCAGCTCGCCCACCTCGAGCGCGTCTTCCGCCAGGTGCTGGCCCGCCCCGATATGCCCTCGGGCGAGATCACTGCTCTCAGTTCGCAGATAATGACGGCTTACCGTGCTCTCGTCACCCGCGTCAAGAACATCAAATCGAAGCCCGAGTCGGGCAGCCCCCGCAACGCTCCTCAGGTCGGCAAGGTTGACCGCCGCCTCAAGGCCACCATCAATCGCTACCAGACGCTTGAGGCCGACTTCAGGAGAGACTCGCAGACCGCCGCTGAGCGTCAGTACCGTATCGTTCGTCCGGACGCCACCGATGCCGAAGTCCGCGACGCCGTCTCTGACCCGGATGCCCCCATCTTCCAACAAGCCGTATGTTGCTCCTCCTCTAAACACCCACATGCATGCCCATACCATGATGCCTAACCTGGTCACAGCTCATGAACTCGGACCGTCGCGGCCAAGCCTCGTCCACGCTGCGCAACGTCAAGGAGCGCCACGAGGCTATCCAAAACATCGAGCGCCAAATGGTCGAGCTTGCCCAGCTCTTTCAAGACCTTGATCAAATTGTCCAGCAACAGGAGCCCCTTGTCGCCAACATTGAAACCAAGGGCGAGGAAATCCACGACAATGTAGTTCACGCAAACACCGAAATTGCCGGCGCCATTGACAAGGCACGTAGCCGCAACCGCAAAAAGTGGTGGTGCCTCCTCATCGTGCTGCTCATCATCATCGTCATAGTCATCATTGTCGTCGTAGTGACGCAGATCAATAAGACGACTACACCCAAGAAGGCCAGATAGGAACCTTGAGACGTGCAGTCGCTGAGTGTTCTGCTCAAACTACACAAGCGCACAATAATTTCTTCAGGCTCATCATACCCACCATCGTCCTCTGCGCATTCCTTCTCCACAGAGACTTTTCTAAAAGAGGCTGGTCCTGTACATTTGTATAATACTGCCCCGACCATTACCAGGTTGGATATGATCACCCCAAGTTCCATTCGCCACATTTTCCTGTCTCTTCATCTTTCTGTCTGTCACGTTGAAGCATGCAATTTTTGTTTTGTTTATAACCATGTGTTCGACAACAGACTGAGACCCCTTGCTCTACCCCAGGATATAGACGGCGCTTCAATGGCGTGCCTTTTGACTCTGATCGCATGTTAAACTCTCTCTCTCTCGTTGGCTAAGGGTTGCATAGTGGGTTATTAGTTTGTAATATGCGGGGTCTTTTGGCTGGGGTTGGGGATTAGAAGGGCAACACGTAAGAGAGATAGCGAGGAGAAGTGACAAAATTAGAATATTTGCAGTGATTCTATATGGGTTTGATGCATCGCGTGTAACTGGTAATATGTAGGGAAGCAGACATAGTAACTTTCCCACAACTTGCGCCCCTTGAAGGAAAGAGTACATTGCCCCTTCACGCAGCGCAGCAAACACCCCCTCTACCAAACCAACCTATCAAGTAACCCTCTCCACATTCACTTCTCCCGCATCCTTGCAGTGTATGGACGCCTAGGAAGGCATTCTGGTACGTGGTGTAGATTGATGTAGAGTGCAGGGCCACGTAGGGTGCTGGCAGAGTCGTTGAGATGGAGGTCGAGATTTGATACGGTGGTGGTGATGGTAGGGGTAGTTGGCAGGAGGGGCTGGCTGCTGGGTGGAGTGGGGGTGGAGGGAAACAATGGGGGTGTACATGCAGGAAGGTTGGAAGAGGAAGTCCAATGGGACTGTTGGATATCTTCCTAGATGGAAATGCTTCGCTCTCAAAAAGAACAAGAGGGGGTGTCAGCGCTGTTTCAAATGAACGCATGCTCCTCAGGTTTCTCCTCGACGCCGGATCGCTGCCGATCCAACGGCCATCTTTGTCGCTTCGGGCACATTGCTGCTCCTTGTTTTCTGGAGTTCTGACATGGAAATTGGCGGCTTCTCCCTCCTTTTCTGTCGATCCGACGAGCTCATCTTGCGCATCTCGGCCTCCAGCGCCGCCGCCAGTCTTTGTAGCAGCCACTCCGATTCCGATTGGTTGCCCATGAGTGGACTGCGGATTCCTAGCCAACTCCACCTAGTGGTATCATCAGCCGCAGCGGTGCCAATGTCGGGGGAATCGTTGTTGTCGGACAGCGGCTTGACGCGAGGCTCCTGGTGCAAGGATGGGTCGCTCTCGTCCTGACCAATCAAACGCAAAAAGTATTGCCATTCGTTGTAACTGTACTCTCGGGCCGGCGAGGCATTCACGTCCTTCATCAGCTGCCGGACTTCTTTGGCGAGTACAAAATGGTAGAAATGGATATCGCGTTCAACAAGGTCTCCGTGCTCGTCGGCCTCTTCTGCTAGAATGAGCTCCTCCTCTTCAATATGTGCGGCCAAACGATCTTCCAAGCTTTGTTCAGATGCTCGGGAAGGCCCTGCACCACCGCGTGCCTCCTCTTGGTGTAGTTTGCCGGCCCTGATATGCTTGAGGCCTACTTTGAGCGCCGCTTTGAGCCCTTTGTCATCGGGTAGAACCGTGAGTGCACCAATCCATATGGTGAAGTCTCTAAAAGCTTTGATTACGGTATCGCCCATGTTGCTAATAAGGATAGTCAGGGTCGGGACAGCGAGTAAGCTCCAAAACACAAAGAATGCTTTGCCTGCATTGCTGTTCACAGTGAAGTCGCCGTATCCAATAGTTAGAAGTGTCGTGTACGAAAAGTAGAGTGACACAAAGTAGGAGAACTGTTGGGGCTTTTCTGAGTGCATGAATACCAAACCCTGTGTTGCGCTGGTGTCAGTATATGCGTGTTTTGCGCGAGTATGGACGCAAACACTTACTCCCATGAACCACAATAACAACGCAGCCGTGGTCGATATCGCAAGGGCAGTGTACCTCCTTCTTCGTTCCGAAAGCTCCAGTACGCGCCGCATAACACGAAACTCTTGCTCCCTCTTTTCAATCTCGGACAAGCCTTTTTGCGAGAAACTGATCTTCTCAAACAGTCCTAGTCGAATCGTCCTGGACTCTTCGTTGATGGACGACAGAACCTTCTCCCTCCTGACTTCCATGAACCGGGCAGCCATCTTTTGTTTCCCATGCTCCAGTATCAGGGTCCGGATCGAGCCAATCACAAGACCGACCATCAGCAGACCGCCAATTGCATATGGGAACAGCAATGCGCGTCCTGTGTGAGTCTTGGGGACAAACTCGCCACCAAGTCCAACTGTCAATAGAGTAAATTCGGCCCAAAAAACAGCGTCCAGGAACGGCCAGCCCTCTACTTTGGAAAAGACAAGGGCGCCGAGCAAAAGGTAAACCATGAAACTAATGGTCTGCAACATCAGTGTCCTTTGACTGGGCGACAGCTGAAACTCTTTCGCATAATGTCCCCAGTAGGCCCCCAAAGCCGTGAAGGTCATGAGAGATGCGATGATGAAATAGATGCCAGATGCTATCATAGCATAGTAGTATGCTTGCCCTAGCGCATGCTGTTCCATGGGCTCAATACGGAAGACAGGTGTCGAGGCTACCGCGACCAGCGCGATAAGAAGAAACGAGGCCAGATAGAAGCCAATGATGGTAATAGGCTGCGCGATAGCAAAACTAAGCCGTCGTGCCATATTCAGGAGTAAGCTGATGTTGGCAGCCAGCGCAAAGAACAACGAAATTGAATTCACAACAATTAGCCATTTCGGATCCGGGACCTTGACACCGTGAGCCTCGTCGCTTCCAGGTGGGATATACACTCTCCATTCATTCGGCAGCGCGCAGATACTGAAGGCATTGGCCATGGGCCCAAAGGTTCCGGCTATCAATGGACTGGCTGTGGAAGCAAACCACCATCGACTGCAACGATTCGTTAGCTACCGCGCGGTCTGGCCAACCGAACTCACTGCATACCTTGGGTCGAGGAATTCGCGTTGCTCCAGCTCAGATGGGCTATAATGGAAGTGTGCGCTCTTCTCGACGTCTTGCGCTGCCTCTTGCGCGGGCTGGTCAAGGCCTGGGTCGTTCATCGCGGCGGCGGTAGCTGTCAACGACTTTCCGCCTTGAGAGGTACCTTTCTTCCATGTTATGAAAGTACACCATTCGTATCGACATGGACACGCGAGTGCGCGCGGTCTGGGCCTGCACGAGATGACCTCGGAACCCAGGTCACGCACGGTTCGAGGGAGGTCACGGCTCAGGCAAGGGCGCAATGACGTACGCGGCGGAAGCAGGGATGCGCCGGTGGGAGCCAGCCACAACTCTGACGGCTCAAACAAGCGGTCTGGGAACCAAACGCAGGGCCTCTGACTCTGACAAGATGGCGGAATTGATGTGCTAGAGAGAGTCGTATCAGCCGCTGTATGCATCAATACCGTGCAAACTAGCGTCATACAATTCTCCCGTCTCTTAGGTAAGCATCGACAGGATTCCCACAGACTCTAGATCTGCTTCCATCACTTTATTAGAGAGCTGTGTTCTACGGATTCGTCATCAATATACCCGCTACTATCGTTGCATAACATGATTTGCTATTATTTTTCAAGGCGTTGCTTTCTCATTATCCAGCTCATCAGGAGCCGTGAGCTTCTCCCAAGGCCATTTCCAATCCCTAATGAACCTACAGGTTTCCTCTGGCGAATGCATTCTCTGGTCTTGTATTGCATGATTACAAACCAGCTATGGTCACTGTGATCTATGCAAGCCATTTTTTGTATAACATTTAGGAATAGGGCGAAGTTGTACGCGGTAAAGGTATGTCCCCCCCTCCCCCCCAAAACCAATCGTCTCCCACAGTCAAGCAGGTCGAATTAATACCATCCGTGAGTTTCTTATTCAAGTCAAAATGGCCCCGGGCTCTCAATATGGCATATTTCAAGAAACTCATGGCTTTTCTCTCTCTCTCTCTCTCTTTCGCCCTCTCACGCGTGTCCTCTTTTACTCTACATACCGCATGGAGTCTGCCCAGCATGGCTGGCCCGGCCTTCAGCCTTCCATCTTCTTAATCTCCCCAATCATGCCGCCAGCAACCCAGACTGCCAGTGAACCCCTCCTTCACTGCTCCTCCGCTGAGACAAGCTCGATAATCCGACACGCTGCCAGGACTTTCTCTACGCGGTCTGCATCCTGGCATTTGCCTTTACCTCGCCATTTTTAACGCCATTTCTACGTCTTTGCCCTACAATTTGTGCCAAGAGGCGCTAGTATTTGTCGCTCCTGCCTGTTGCCATTCACCTAGACAATACGTAAACAATACGTGGCGGCTGTACCGTTCGACCCTTCTCGCCTCACGGTAGCTGCTGTCAGATGCCCGAACAACAACCCCCAACTTCCAGCCACTGCCTACCCATCATGTCTGACGCAGTCGCACCCGACGCCGGCCTCGATGCCGCTGCTCTCGCCCGCAAGGAGGAGGCGGCTGCAAACGTTGCTCGCGCAAAGGAGGCTGGTTGGAACAATCAGATCCCCTTTCAGTACGAGACTGTCGTCGGGGGCACGCCTGCTGAGGATGAGACTCGCGATGGTGCCGTCTGGCTCTCTGACGCTGCCATCTATGAGTGGGACGATGAGTTCGGCGATGTTGCTCCCCCCAACCTAGAGCTCGAGAAGTTGCTCTACGAGGAGCAGAACTTGCAGCGTGCAGGTGGTGCTATCAAGGCGCTTTCATTCAACGTCAGCATCGAGGGCTCGACCAAGATCCAACCTGTCCGCAACGTGGGTGCGCTTACAGCCTCACTTTGAACGTCTACTGACAATAATGCAGTTTGAGGATGCCGGCTTGCATCCTGTCATGCTCGAGAACGTCCGGCTGTGCCTGTACAATGCTCCCACGCCTATTCAAGCCTACTGCATCCCAGCCGTTCTCACTGGCCACGATGTCGTCGCCATTGCTCAGACTGGTCAGTCGCTGTCTCCAAAATGACTGAGCACTTTTAACCTTTCACAGGTTCTGGAAAGACTGCCGCCTTTCTGATTCCCATCTTGTCCAAACTGATGGGCAAGGCTCGCCAACTCGCTGCTCCTCGCCCTACTGCAGCGCGCTACAACCCTCTATTGGACCGTGTTCGTGCCGAGCCTCTGGTACTTGTCGTCTGTCCGACTCGTGAGTTGGCATGTCAGATCTTCGACGAGGCCCGCCGCCTGTGCTACCGAACCATGTTGCGACCCTGCGTCATCTATGGCGGCGCTCCCACCAAGGGCCAGCGTGAGCAGCTCGAGATGGGCTGCGACGTTCTCATTGCCACCCCCGGTCGCCTCATGGACTTCATGTCGAACAACAACTTGCTGTCCTTCAGGCGCCTCAAGTAAGCCTTGAATTTGCGACGCAAGGAATGATGTTGACCCAAGAAACAGATTCACCGTGATTGACGAGGCTGACGAGTTGTTGTCCGATGGCTGGGATGAGGTCATGGAGAAGCTCTTTTCGGGTGCAGGTACATTACGACTCTAAGCTATACCGCAGAACTTGTACTGACTCGGCTGAAGATGTAAACACTGATGCCGATCATACTTATCTCATGTTCTCCGCTACATTTCCCAAGTCGGCTCGTAAGCTCGCACGAGAGTACATGGATAAGGACTACGTTCGCATCAAGGTCGGTCGCGTCGGTAGTACCCACCAAAACATCACACAGCAGATCATTTTTGTCGAGGAGAGCAACAAAAACCAGGCGTTGTTCGATCTCATCTTCTCAGATGGACCTCAGCGCACTTTGGTTTTCACCAACTCAAAGGTCAAGTGTGATATGGTAGATGACTTCCTGTACAATAAGGGACTTCCTGTAACGTCGATTCATTCAGATCGCACTCAGCGTGAGCGTGAAGATGCACTGTAAGTCACAGGCGACTATCAAAATCCACCACTGAAAAGCTAACATGTACTTAGACGGTCTTTCCGTACCGGCAGATGTCCCATCATGGTCGCTACTGGCGTCACTGCTCGTGGTCTTGATGTGGCCAATGTCAAGCACGTCATCAACTACGATTTACCTTCTACTCAGCATGCAGGTATCACTGAATACGTCCACCGCATTGGCCGCACTGCCCGCATCGGTAACGAAGGCAAGGCAAGCTCATTTTTCAACGACCGCAACGATGACATTGGTGAAGACCTTGTGAAGCTGCTCGTCGAGTCCAAACAGGAGGTTCCTGAGTTTCTGCAGCAGCATGTCCCCGAGGATCCAACCACCATTGAATGGCATGATGGCACCGATGATGAGTCTGACGACGGTCTCGGGAGTGGCTTCGGTGGCGCTGACGGTGGATTCAGCGCTGATACTGGCACTGGAACGGGCAACGATGGCGGGTTTGGCGGGGGTGCCTTCACTGCCGAGGGAGACAACAACGAGAAGGTTTCCTCATGGTAGGTGGGTCACAATGAGGTCTCTCCTCATTGCTTCTTCCGCGCGCCAGCTTCATTGATCTTGCTATTCGTGGGCCACCTCACTTTGTGTGTCCGTGTGGGTTTCTGCGCAAAACAGAAGACTTACTACACACCTTCCCCCGCAGCTGAACGTCCATAGAAGTCTGTATGCGGCAGTATCGTCACCTGTTATGAATGAGACCACGATCATGAGATTCAAGCGTTGATAGTTCTGGGTAGGTACTACATTTACCAGAGAAAATTCAATGCCACGTTGAATCTTGATCCATTATTCTCTTCGTGATATGGGTTCATGCTTCTGAAAACAAGTTTTGGGCGTGTGGATGGCCATACGAAGTACTAAACTGGGTTAGGTAACGAGCATAACTAATGTGCCATATCCTCGCTACCTCGGTCCGTTGATTGCCATACCATTTTATTTTCTTTGGACACAGGTTCTTTGGCATTAAAACACTGCTGATTCTCACCATGGCGACATTGATAAGACCTTTCTGCATATCTTGGCTGCACTTCAAATGAGGATACGATACATAAGACCCATACAACTCAAGAAATGAAACCTCACTCCACCGCTTATCATCGGCTATGAATCGCAGATGGTAGTACTGACGGAAACAATCTGGTACAGCAACCATCTCAAAAAGCTTGATATCTAACCCACGGCGGAAGAATACGGCCGCAGCCACAATTCCAGCGTCCCGGGATCTCCATACAAAAGTAACTTCACGGCAAGTGATGTTGACGTCATAGGTAGCGACTTGCGTGTCCCTTCCGCGTGTCCCATTGTTTCTCGCGTCACGAATTTTCTAACTGTAACTTCAGAATGGGCAATTATTGGCATTCTATTGCTTACTTCTTTCGCCTGCCCTTTTTCCTACAGTGGAGGACTGCACTTGTGCAGATACCTCGATTTGTTCCTCTATCGGTACTTCACATCACCTCGCCGAAGGGGCCGCATCCATTCCTGATATCGCTACCGAGTCGCAAAGATGATCTCATCTACGTATACGCCTTTGTCCCGCCGAATCCCGTTACTTTGGAGGGAAATTCCAACGCAGAGCGCGCGCGCAAGCAGACGAAGGAATGGCATGCGCCGGTAGTCCTAGACTTCCATGGCGGAGGTTTCATCATGGGTTCTCCACTGGAACAGGCACCATACGCGTCTATGATGTCACGTGAGCTCGGAGCCATCGTCCTGAGCGTTTCCTATCGAATTGGGCCTTTCCATCAGTTCCCTGCAGCTATTCATGATGCCGAGGACGTTCTGTCTGCAATTTTGGACACAGATGGAATATCGAAAGCCGGGAAGATGCTCAGGGAGGAGATCCAGCGATACTACTCCATTGTTCGAACTGACGCGCTCAAATCGGACAGAAAGAAGAAGAAGAAGAAGCACAAGGAAGCTATTGCGCCGCACCTTGAGTATGTCGAGACAATAACACTTGATCCTACGCGCCTCTCGATATCGGGATTTTCTGCTGGAGGCAACATCGCATTGAACATGGCTATAAATGTGCCGCCTGTTCCAGAGCTAGGTTTGACTGCCGCTGGGCGATCGCCATCAATTGTGCGCAACTCTATCGCGGGCGACACCAGCTCACCCACGTTGCCGAAAAACCGTAGAGCGACCATGCTAGACGATATTTTACAACCTTGGCCATCACTGCTACCTCCTCCACGTGCGCGCCCCCGCATGCTACCACTCCTACTATTCTACCCATCGCTAGATGCACGGCTACTACCACACGAACGGCCGATGAAGACACTCCCAAATGCCCTGCACTCCGACGACAAGACGTCGCAAAAGCCGAAGACCCCCGGTCTATTCTCCATCATGGGACCAACCTACTTGCCCAAGAAGCTGCGAAATCATCCACGGGCCAGTCCTGGTCTGGTCGAGCCTAGCTTAATTCAGAAAAACGCCGCCATTTTTCTTGTCCTACCGGAGAAGGATACACTGGCCGTACAGAGCGATGTTTGGGTTAACGTTATGAATGAGCATAACTGGTATGGACCCACTCGCTTTGGCGATGGGAGAGAAGGCGACTGGGATGGTCAGCATGGAGGGAGTGCTGGTTCTGTAGCGACTCCGAGCAGAGAGAACGGCGGTCTGGAAATTTGGCATGCGCCCAACTGCAGGCATGGTTGGACTCAGTTTCCGGATACATTTGTCCCTCAGCATGAGAGGTCAGAAAGAGAACTGGTGTTTGCGCGGACGCTCCAATTCGTCAAGGAAAACTGGCAGAAGGAACTCTCTTTCCCTGATCAGGGCCTGGAGTATAGGCCAACTGATTTGGATCCGATCAAGATACCTTCCAGAATCAATGGGCTTTCCGAACAGAGTCCTGTGGAAGGGCAGAAAAGGGTGTGAAGGAGACCTAGGACCGTTGTGAAAGTATTGCATAGCAGGCGTTAGCGATATGCGTTATTCCTGAGCGACTCCAGCTGCACCGATTTTTATAAACACCTTTTGGTCGCACTTAGATTGACCATTGGCACCTCGCAGTGTGAAGGATGGAGATTGGGTTGGATGTTTGCCAAAAGCTGTGACCCTGAGGCATGACCCCCAGATTTATACTGCTTCCGGTCAATTCAAAGAAGGTTGGAAATCCTCCAAAATAATGTCCCACACTAGATGTGTAGTGATTCCATGGAGTGCAGCGGCCCCTGGCAAATCACCCTGTCAACGTCGTGCATCGGGCCTCGCGGTACATGCCGAGGTCGTATTCGCAAAT
>Ga0182211_1000579_pt1 | contig 11506 bp, 10 predicted proteins | sample G5R1MG_20_FD_129660 | JGI IMG/M metagenome (GOLD analysis project Ga0182211, IMG submission 129660) | Switchgrass phyllosphere microbial communities from Michigan, USA - G5R2_MAIN_03OCT2016_LD1 MG | ecosystem: Host-associated > Plants > Phyllosphere > Phylloplane/Leaf | place: USA: Michigan... | reverse complement strand
GATCGAGTGACTTTCATGATATCTGAATTGTTGAGCTACCTTCAGTTCAACCAGCCGATGCCACCGATATCATGCTTCTCAAGCCAAGTGAACAGTACCAATACCCCAAGTTCTACTCCAGATGGAAGGCGAAGACTGGAGACGTATGCGCAAGATTGTATTCAACTACGTCCAAGACATGCACATTCACCACGAACATATAGAAATGCTCGCGAAGTAATTTCACAGAAATCACACCATGCCTCCATCTGTGTCGATGCATAAAGCTTTCATGTCATCTTGTGCGGCACCTTTGTCTGTGATCGACCTTACTACTTGAGCTGAACTTTGAGCACGCCACCCCATGCTTCTAGAGCACTGTCCAAGTACTCATTCGCATAGTAATCTACATCGTCATCAGTCATTAACTGACTTAGCATCTCGCCAGTAACACCCCAGCGAGCTTGAGCTTTGATAGCCATCAGTCCCCTCTTCTTGATCGCACTGATATAGCTTTGAGCCACGTCTTGTATCGCTTTGAAACATAATTGTGTCTCTTTAGCTACGTTGTCGACCCAGCCGTTTGGGATCTGGCTCTTCATCTCATGACTGCTCTTAGCACCAACGACCGTTTCTCGAAAGATATCGAGCAACTTGTTGGTCGCGCGGAGTACTTCAAGTTTGGTATAGCAAGCTAGGAGCATGTTCTCGCTGAACATGGTTGGTTCGTCCTCAGGCTTCATGGTTGTGGACTCTGGCAAGCGCAGACTCTGCATTGCCTTGCGGATCAAAACCACCTTGGCCGGGAATTCGGTAAGATCGTTTCCCACAGATGATTTGCTAATCTTCCTTGCCATCATGACTAGGCGACGAAGACAACTCCATAGGTCTTGCACGATGGACTCGGCAGACACTATCCCTGCCCAACGGTGCTGCTCTGGACTCTTCAGAAGTTTCTCAAACCAGCGTTGACTATCGGCATAGCTGCCCTCGCGGTAGACCATATTACTCACGCGCTCCAGGTTAACATTTTGCGTCACAATCCATGGTTCATTAGGTACGCCATTTGGCATTGCGAGTATGTACGGTCCCTTGGTGACAGCGCTGCCGTAATCCGGGAATACTGATTTCTCCAGATTATCCGAAATGTGGTCAAAGGCTGCCAGAATTAGTTTATAGTTCATGTTGGGAAAGTATAGGTCAAGAGTGTCAGTGGGAGTGTTGACTTACTGCCGTGACTAACGCGGGGAATTTGATCAGTAGGTTTTCCCTTTAGGCGAGCTATTCGACGACGTTCTATAAGGCAAATCTGCCTTGTTAAGCTACCCTTGAGCTGCCGCTTGAGAGACAACACATCCTGAACCTGATCGTAGATGAAGGATGGCACATTTGTATATAGAGTTGTGTCTGTCTTACGTTCCATTCTCTCAATGGCACCAATAACTTTTGCGAGCTCTTCATCGGCGGAAAATCCTTGGTACCCCTTGATGTCGAAGGGATGCGTCATGGAAATCCGTGATAAAACAATGGGCGATAGTGTGTCGAGAAGCATTTCCTTCAATTTGCAGTGGTTGTAAAGCGCGAAAGCACTCTTCCCAAGACCAAGATTGAGATGTAATCGTGTAGCTAGCAACGTGAGCGTTCTATTCTCTTTGCTTTTATCGCGAGCGATCAAATGCCGTGCAAGCATTGCGGCCTGCAAAAGAACGCGTGTGTTGGGCGCCACTTCGTACTCTGCTTTGAGCCTGTTTTTATCGACTGTCTCGTAGTGGAGATGGAGCAATGCGTATATCGCCACGAACGCCCCTTCTGTTGATTCTGGGTTTGTAATGCAAAACTTGATCGCCTTGGCAATCAGGGATTCCTTCGCACTGGTCGTAGAGTAGGGCGAGAGTGAAAGTGTGAGCAGATAGTCAAACTTGAGGACGTTCAACTCGGCTTGTTGCCAGTGTGGAACCTGGTCGACACCCGCCCCCAAATATTTAGCCTTCGTCTGGTCTTGAATGTACTGGTGAAATTCTTGTTGTGCTCCAAGGCTCAAACTCTCGACGGTAGTCCGGAGATCGTTAAAGCAACTTGGAGTTGAAGAATGATCGTCCCAATATATCTTGGAGCTGGGCAGTAACGGTGCCCCCATGGCCTGGGCTAATATCAGGTTTGTGCGCTGGTTGGGGCGGTCCCTTTTCGTGATTCCGTCGTCCTCAGCAGTCTGCAAGAGTGTATCCAGTACGCCAATCGCCCTGTCCGTTTTAGCAAGAGTACGATTAGATGGTTGACCGTAAACGTACTCGTCCTGTGTATAGATATGCTTGGTGGCCTCCAGCAAGCTTTCCCATATATCCCACCTCGAAGAAGAGAGTTCCCACAACTTTTTGGATCCTGGAGCTACCTTCACGTCGGCGGCGGCATCTTGAATCACTTTTCTGCAATGCTTTTCGAGCAGTTCCCACTCCATCTCACGCCTGAGTATTCTTGCCTTGAGATTCATCAACTCATCGTGATACGTCCTCATTAGAGAGGCCAATGGTTTCGGTGCATCGTCCCATAACTCGAAGAGTTCCGTGCAATGTCCCTGCCGCGCGTAGATTTCTGCCATGAACCTCAAGTCCCGTATATCTTTGATCGCTATTGGATCGTCCTGGGTTGGTTAGTGCACAGTTCGCGACGGCGCCACGGCAAGTAAGTAGGACAACAAACCGGAGGCGCCAGGAACGCTTGTTTCATCTGTCCACGCGCGACCTTGAATTGGATTTGAGTCATTTGATCGTCCTTATGCAGCCTGTCTCTCTTTTGTTCGGCAGCAAGATGAACAACGAGAATGCGTGTATAATGCATGTGCTTCTTGTCTGCTATTCCTTCTTTTTGATAGTTGACAACGGCCTACAATTGGTCAGACCCACATCAGCTTCCGAATGTAGATTGGAATCAACAACGTACGAATTGTGCATCATCCCAGCAATCCTCACGGCTTGCTGCGGTGAATAGGGTGTCCCAGATCAGCAGTCGGTCAGCCTTGCGCTCGGCTGCTTTTGCAGCAGCCTGCCAGGGTTTGAGAAATTGGGCACCAATGGAACCAATGCCATTGGGATCGAGATCACTCCGTCTGATTGACTCAGCAGAAGAGGTGTACAGGTATTCAAGAAGTCGCGTGTCCGTCACTCCAGACAGCGAGGATATGGTTTGCAAACGCTCCAGAGCTTCTTTGGGCTCATCAAGCGCGAGTAATAAGTCGACTTTCCAAGCCTAGCACATGGTCAGAATGACGACACTGGAAATGGTGGCACAAAGATATGTACCAAAAGGTATGGATTATTCGGGGCTTTCTTGAGTCCCTTTTCGACGACCGCATTGGCAAATTTCGGTTTGGGAAAGTCACGGCGAGCCCTGGAGAGCTTGTCCCAGCTGTTGAGGGACATGGTGGCGGCCGCTGACTACCCAAAGTTCTTCAATCCGAGAATGCAAGATCCTGAATTAGTAGCGAGCGACTAACAATGAAAAACATGTGACGTGGTCGTGCACTGCTGTTGTTGTTGCTGCTGCTGCTGCTGCTGCTGCTGCTGCTGCTGCTGCTGCGATGGTGGGGACGTGAAGCTAGAAATTGATTGGAGAGGTATTGGGGTGGCAGCTCGTAGCGAAGCGTCGGGGGCACTTCCTCAATTAGCGCCGTCTCTACACGACAATCAACTACCAACGAGTACCCGCCAGCCGCAATCCTCTCCCTTTCACCGTCCAGTATTCAAACGAGTCCCGATGAAAATGAAAATGACAGTGGAGTCCCGTATCCAACCGAATATCGGAGTGGCACCATTGATAACCCAACATCACTCTGATCTACCTGCAAGTATACACCACTACAAAACCCTTCCAGCCAGCGACGACGTGCTCCGATCCTTCGTCTCAACCTTCCTTAGCCCCTTACCAGCTGCAATCTCGCCTAGCAATGCACCACGATTAGGCATCCCACCTGGAGCTTTTATGCTGGGCATTGGTGGCGGGAGAGGGGCTGTACCGCCAGGTGGTGGCGGCGGCGGCGGCGGCGGAGGAGCAGAGCCTGTTGGCAGAGGGGGTGGTGGTGGGATGCCTGCAGGTGAAGACACGGCTGGGCTCTCCGCCCGGGGACTCTTGTTGTCCATTGATGATAGTGGTCGGGGCGGGGCCATGGTGCCGAAGAGAATGGATGCGAGTTGCTTAGCGCCCCCCTGGGAAGGGCCTTCGTCGTCGTCCGACGATGAATCCTCCGAGTCGACGACAGACCAGTCGTCATCGTCTTGCTTACCGAGTCTTCGGGCTGAGGGAGCGGCAGGTTCGTTGAAGGTGGGAATGGCCGTCTTGTTGGCATTCTCCTGGGTCAGTCGATGAAACGGGTTCGTGGATACCTCGGTGTTGCTTGGCAGTGGCGGAGGGGCGGGCGCATTATTTTCTTGACTGGTCAATGCCATTTTCTTGAGAAAGGGATTTTTAGTTTCCGTGTCGCCCAGTCCAGGGTGAGGACTTGTCAGCGAGGAGGGAGGTGGACTGGCAACGGAAGATGGCGGTGTGTTTTGGTGGGCAGCTGGCATGGGCGGTGCAGCTGGGGGCGCCACGTCTCGCGTCAATTCTTGGCTGGTGGTCGGCGTGGTTTCCTGCGGAGTGATGTTTTGAGGACCATCGTCGTCAGAAGACTCCTCGTCCTCCATCGCTTCGAGCTGCAGCTGCAATTGTCGTTCACGTTCGCGAGCAGCATCGATTTCGGCGCGGCGAGCGGCCAGGCGTTCTTCCTTCTCTTTCGCATCCTTTTGGGCAGCTTCCCGGCGCTTCTTCTCTTCGGCTTTCTTGAGTTTCCCTTGTTGAACCTGCTCTTCAAGGGCGCGAAGTCGAGCCTGTGTAGCCTCGCGTTCTTCGGCAAGTTCGTCCTCCTGCGCACGTTCCTCGTCCCTACCAGATTCGTCAGTGCGTTCCATCAGAGTCGAGAGGCTTACGTACTCCATGCGCCGAGTTTCTGCTTCCTGTGCTGCTTGCTGCTCCCGGAGAGCTTTCTCTGCTACATCATGGTCCGCTTTCTTTGACTCTGCCTCGGATTGCTTGACATCATGCTGGGGGACATCGGCCTTACTTTTACGTGAGACTGGGGGCGGCGGTGCAGGCTTCTTGCCAGTTGCTTTGACGGCAACAGGGGGAGCGGCCGACTCGTCATTGAGACGTCTCTGGCGCTCTTCCTCACGGCGAGAATCCTCTTCCTCCGCTTGACGCAGCTTGTCCTCTCGCTCTTTCTTCTCGCGCTCAGCACGCTGCTGGGGTGTCTCGCCAGATTTGATAGGGGCTTTGATTCCAAGCGCAGCGAGACGCTCAGCCATGCGCTGTTCAGCCTGCTGTTTTATGAAAGCAGCGCGTTCCTCGGGAGTCTTGTAGGAAGCATACGATCCTGTGGGTCGAGCAGCAGGCTCGGCACTGGCAGACGAGCTTACATCGCGAGGCCCGGGAGCGGTGCGCTTTTCTTCTGAGCGAACGGATGAGCGATAGGTGTCGCGCGATGAGCTAAACAATGTGAGTTGTTACGTCGCCATGCCTGATGGATAAGGACACTTACTCCTCTTTGCGAACTCGCGACGCTCGACTGCTTCGTTGAAGATCAAAAATGAAATCTTTTACTTCATCTTCAACCCCCAGAGCTTCCTCCCATCTGCGTCGTTCATGCTCACTGGTATTGTCGTGCCCTCCCTCCTTCAAACTCAACTCAAGACCCTTGGTATACTCACTCACACTGTCCTCAACATCGCGAATCATGCGTTCGTTGTTCTCCCGTTCTGCTCGAACACGTGAGTTCTCCTTTTCGAAGCGCTCTGTCGCCGCGCCAGTGTCATCAGTAGCGGGGACTGGGCGTCCTGTTAAAGCCGCAGACCGTGCCTGCATCATGGCTTTTGCACGGGCTTTTAATCGGTCAGCTTCGGTTACAGCGCCACCGGGGCCTGTGCCAACAATCGTGGAAGCGGACCCTGGGTGGGCCTTGGCATCCCTGAGTCTGAAAAGCTCTAGTCGAGCATCTGCAATTTCTCTCTCCGTCCGGCGCACATTGGATGCAATTTCTGGCAAACGGTCCGTCAAGACCAGGAGCTGGCGTTTCAGGGTGCGGCGCTCTGCATCTGAATCAGCAGACCGTAGCGCTGCCTTTGGATGAGCGTCGATGTCCTCCTGAATCCTGCGAATGCGGCGGTAAAGCTCCTCGGCTTCTCTACGATCGCGACGATCAAGAGCGTCTTCTTCGTCTGCTGCGTTTTCGTCCCGCGCGTCCATGGCATCTAGGAGAATCTGCTTCTCTTTGACCGACTTGCGAAGTTGATCGAGTGACATCTCGTCCGACTGCTCTGATGAAGGAGAAGTAGGCTGTGCAGGAGATGGTGATCGACCACCACCACCCAGACGGCGCCTTGCGCTCGACTTGTAACCAACGTTATCATCATTATTCCGGAACACGGTCGCATCTTTGCGCCCTCCCGCTTGAGGACTGCCAGATCGGAATGAATGGGATTTGAGGTAGCTGACGCCGGTGCGCTGAGGCTGAAGAAAAGCCCCGGAATTCTTTCTGTCTTCGGCATCACCACGAAGCAACGACTTCATAGCACCAATCGATTCATTAATGTTGCGAGTAGACGGGGGGACAAGCTCAGGGGGCAGTCGGGCGGGGATGGGGTATCCGTTGAGCTTGCGGTAAATGAGATGCATGGCAACCGCAAACTCATCCAGGTTAAGACGGCCGCGGTCGGCGGAGTCTGCAAGAGTCCAGACGCGCTCTAAATCAGGCTTTGGCAGCCCGCTTTGACCGAAAATCTCCAGAGCTTGTGCTCCACTGATGTAGCCCTTACCCATGCCGTCCCATGCTCGGAAAGTCTCGTCGTAGAGTTTCTTCTCGCCTTTTGTAATCGCCCAGGGGATGGTGGCATTTCCAGTGAGACCTGCGGTGGTGTGAGATGCGCTTTCCCTTCCTGTCTGGGGCATCATGCGCGCAGCCAACGCTTCAATATTGGGAAGCCCCGTGGCCGGAGTGTTGACCAGGCCCCACTGGCCAGGCATGCCTGTAGGCTGGGCGTTGAGAGGAGCCATGCCCGTCTGACTTGGAGTCAGGTTGGAGCCGTAGCCAGTAGGCATGGGAGGCATGGGCGGGCGGGGCCCATTGTATCCTCCTGGGGCCTGGCCATATCCTGTGGGCTGAGGCTGCCCGAATCCTGTAGGCTGAGGCTGCATACCCATCTGCGGTGGGCCAAACCCAGTGGGTTGTGCAGCAAGAGAAGAGAGGAGCTGGCTGTTGGATATCTGGGGCTGTGGCTGCTGGATCGTAGGGGCATTGCTTGCCTGCGCCGGACGATTTGCCTGGTTTTCTGGGATACCGAAGGAGATGATGTCAACCATGCTAGACACTTCATTCCTGACGCGATCGGGTAGGGATTGTGGGAGATCTTTGCCCGTCAGCTTGAGATTGCAGAGATACATTGCAAGCGCAAATTCGGGGAAGAGCAGCTGGCCCGACTTGGTGGTGTCGCACAGGGTCCTGGGCACGTGTTAGCAGCTGACGGACGGCTGGACCGATGCGCCTACCAGATGTGGCTCAGAGCCTCGCCGGGCAATTTGGAGCGCATGAGTAGGTCACGCGCCTGGTCTCCAGAGAGCGCCTGGGCGTCGCCGACGGCCGACTTGAAGAGCTGCTCGAATTTGGCCTGGTCCTGGGCCGTGATAAACGACAGGCGTATGGTGGGGATCTTGCTCGACTTGGCGGGCACTGGGGGAGGCAGTGACTGGGCAGAAGCGCTGCTGCGGAACGAGTCGGCCATCTGCGCCGACGTCATGCCCGTGGGCGGCGGCGGCGGCGGCGGCTGCTGCTGCTGCTGCTGTGGGGCGCCCGTATGAAAGGGCATCTGTGGCGGGGCCTGCTGGTGGGAGAACGGCTGGCCCTGCTGGCCCGGATAGCCCGTGTACTGCGGTTGCTGGCCATGGCCCTGTGGTTGGCCGGGGAAGCCGGTGAACTGTGGCTGCAACGAGCCGCCGCCATAGCCCGTCGGCTGGGGCACCAGACTGGCCTGGCAGCCAGCGGGCTGCTGCTGCGGTGGCGGTGGCTGTGGCTGCTGGCTATACTGCGGCTGCCCCGGGCGGGCGCTGTTGCTGCCCCCTAGGTACGAGTTGGACCCCGAGAACATGGCGGCCAGGTGTCGCGGATCGATGGCAGCAATTGGGCGTGGCACATGCGCGGGGGCCTGCTAGGACGATGCGGACAGCGTGCACAAGCGGCGACGGCAGGTCGGGTTGGGCAAGGTGGTGGTGAGGCGGCTACGGGCTGCTGTCGGGCCTAGCTAGGCAATGCCACTAAGAGCCGAGGGCTTCGTCACACGGCGGGAACCTCCACTCCGCCCGCCACCCTCACACATTACCGCCACCATGTCCAATACCCCGAACGGAGCGGCGCAGGGGACGCAGTCCGAGGCAGAACTCGCTCAGGTATTTGCTCGCTTCATGGTGCGAAGGGCATGTTTATGACATCGCCAGGCTTTTACCGAGCTGCAGCGAGGCGAGCAGACCGCAGCTGCCCTCGAAAGCCACTTGGATTCGCTCGAGAAGAAGATTGAAGAGCTGCTGGCGCAGGCGGAAAAGGCAAAGGCACAAATCAAAGCTGACTCCGAGGGCCGTGGTCCTTCGGCGCCTGGGACACAGCCAGACGCCGAGAGCTCGTCGTAGCATGGGGCGATGCTTGTGGCCATGGCTTGGATGCGTATTGCCCTCCCACACGCAAGCTGGGAAACGATTCGTGAAGGTGCTGGGCTCGGCGTCGTTAGGATGCCTCGATGACCGCATGCAGAGTATGTATCGAGCATCATAGTAGAGGAATCGACCATGGGATCCTCATACCGTCATGCAACTGCGTAGGCTTCTGGCTCACATTGACAAACCGCTTAGCAACCCCCCATCGTCGGAGCCTTCAGCTCTGATCCTTCTGCCCTGAACACGCCAGCCAACGGGAACTTGCCGTCCTGGTCCTTCTCCACAACACCAACTTCCGTGATGATGCCATCAATGAGCGCTGCTGGCGTGACATCGAATGCCGGATTCCAGACATCAATGCCGTTGGCCGCAATGCTGATGGTCTCTACAACAGCAAGGTCTGGGGTCACGCCATCGTATCGCGGTCCTTTGACCAACGTCACCTCGTTGCCCGGACGGTCCTCAATGACAATGTCAGCTCCAGACTTTGTCTTCAAGTCGATGGTCGTGCGCGGCGCAGCGACCAGGAACTTGAGTCCGTGGTGCCTGGCGAGAATAGCCAAGGAGTACGTCCCAATTTTGTTGGCCGTGTCTCCGTTGGCTGCCACACGATCTGCCCCCACCACGATACCCGCAATGTTCTCGCTGGCTCCGCGCAGACGAAGCAGGGCGGCCGCCATGGAGTCAGTGATCAAGGTGGCGGGGATCTTGTCGTGGACCAGCTCAAACGCAGTCAGCCGGGAGCCTTGGTTGTACGGCCGGGTCTCGGAGCAGAAGGCATGCTTGAGAGAGCCGGCCGCGTGCAACGACCTGATGACACCGAGGGCTGTCCCATACCCGGCCGTCGCCAGAGACCTTGGGAATCAGTAGGGTCTGGTTCGAAAGCGGATGCATCGCTTACCCAGTGTTGCAGTGCGTCAGCATGCTAACCGGCCCCTTCCTCCCCGCCGCGGTGTTCTTCACGATCCACTCCGCTCCATGCCGCCCAATGTTCTGATTGTCGCTCACATCATCAAGCAGCATCTGCTCGGCAGCACGAACATAGGCTTCTTTGACCGACTCTCCATCTGCACCCGCTTTGGCCGCAGCTTGCTCCGTGACCCTCTTCAACTTGCCCGCTGCATCCGCCAGATTCACCGCAGTGGGGCGGCTCGTGACGAGGTAGTCCAGCTTGTCGGCAACGAAGGCGCTGACGTCTTCGGCCATGGACGAGCACTTCATAGTGGCAAGCTCGACGGCCAGCGCCAACGCCGCCACAATGGCAATGGCGGGTGCGCCTCGCGTCCTCATCTCCTTGATGGCGTGCCATGCGTCGGCGGCCGAGTAGATGTGGTCATATTCCTCGCTGTGGGGCAATTTCAGTTGGTCGAGGATCTCGAGCCGGCCGCGCGAGTATTTGATGGCCTGGAGCACCATTCTGAGGTTGTCGTCAGCGCCGTCCCGTGCCCGTGTTGTGTGTTGTTGTGGCGACGGGGGGGCGGTGCCGAGGCCGCTATGCCGCAAGCAGGCTAGACCGTGCCTCACATGACCCTGCGCCCACGGGGTACGCGATACGAGGGCGAGGACAAGACAAGGCGGCGGCGGCGTGCAAGGTGAAGGCGCCGCGTCTGCTCCGTGTGCAATTGCTGCAGATCTCTGCCAACCCGCCAGCCAGCACGCGGGTTGGCAGAGAGCCGCTCATGCAGGGAACTGGCCGCTGGCAGCTGCATGGAGCCCGCTGGTGGCGTTTGGGGCCCTCGGCACCGTGGGGGACGCCAACGCCAACCCCAGTAGCTGCACGCCCTCGCCCACAACACCCCTTTGGCCCCTCCCCGCTCTCTTCCTGTCTTGTCCTGTCCTGCCCATCCCCCGCCACCGTTCAGCCGAGCACTCGTGTGGCCGCTGCGTCGCCATGGTGCCCAAGCCCGCCATACCGCGCTCCCAGTCGAGCGTGGGCGTGAGCAGTGCCGTCATGACGTCGCCGGCAGACCCTCGCCAGCCCTCGCACCGCCGCCGTGGCAGCCTGGACCCGCGGCCACGGCGGCCCTCATGGCACACCAAGCCCTGCGCGCCCGAAGCGGACAACTTCCACGTGCTGGTGCGTCGCACGAATGCATGCGCCTGTCCCTCCCGCTAATGCGCTCCGACAGCTGCGAAACTTCTTGGCCGAGCTCAACTGCCGCATGGACCTGCTCGAGTCGTACGGCCACCTCAAGTACGACGCGGGCGTCGAGTACGCATACAATACTCTCGTCGCCGTGCGCGAGCAGGGCTCCAAGCTGTCCGACGGTGCGATCGAGGCCGGGCGGCGGCAGGCGGCAGTCTTTGTCGACACCCTCGAAGAGCGGTACCAGGACGTCCTGGAGCGCAAGGAAACCCTGGGCGACAAAGTCCTCGCCGGCATCGTCCTCATGGACGCCTACCTGACCGACTTCGAGACGCGCGCACACGCGCTGCGCGACGGCGCCCTGGGCTCGTATGCACACGGCTTCTACGAGGGTGGTTTGCGCCGCATGGACGAGGGACTGGAGCTGGCCAAGGGCGTCGTCGACGGCGGTCTCGACAAGGCCCGCCGCGCCCGAGAAGCGATTGAACACACGGTCGAGCACGCCGTGCAACAGGCCCTCCTGCGCGCAAAGGAACATGGCCTTCTCCACTACGACGACCTGCCCGAGCCCTGGCGAGTCAACCCTCACATCCGCAAGGGCTACCGCTTCTCCGAAGGCAAGTGGGCCTGTGTCCGCTCCGTTGTCAGCATCCACAACGAGCTCATCAACATCTGGACGCACCTGCTTGGGCTCGTCATGGTGCTAGCCCTCGCCTT
>Ga0182211_1000578_pt1 | contig 11508 bp, 8 predicted proteins | sample G5R1MG_20_FD_129660 | JGI IMG/M metagenome (GOLD analysis project Ga0182211, IMG submission 129660) | Switchgrass phyllosphere microbial communities from Michigan, USA - G5R2_MAIN_03OCT2016_LD1 MG | ecosystem: Host-associated > Plants > Phyllosphere > Phylloplane/Leaf | place: USA: Michigan... | reverse complement strand
CGCCTCTGCCTCTAATCGCAGCACCTGACGCCGTCACCACCGGCTTGCCCTGCTCACCCGCCTTTGGCTCGGTGCACCGCCCTCGCCGACTCTGGGCACAGGCATAGCGACAACTCGCCAGGAAAGAAGGACAGAAGCAGCGAACGGAATAAGACGAGAAACACATACACAGGCGCATCATGGCCGACCTCGCGCCCGCAGGTGCCCCCGCAGCGCCCACGCCGCCTTCTGCGCTCAACTCCAACGCGGCCTCGCGGACGGCCACACCCACCACGGCCCCGGCGGAGAAAATCCCGGACGACAGCTCCAAGTTCAAGACGTTCCTGGGCATCTTGCGGAGGTAGAGCTACACCGCCCTTGCTGTCTCGCACTGCGTTTCAGCTCCCAGTGGCAAGAGCAAGCGGCAGAGAAAGCTCCACAAGCACGCTTCGCTAACTCGAGCGCTGCGTAGGTTCATAGGCGTCTCCGATCTCGCTGCTGTCCGCTTCTCGCTCCCCGCACAACTGCTGGAACCCCGGCCGAACCTCGGTATGTTTGTCTGGGGGCTCATCTGACCCTGTCTGACGGGCAGCAGAGTACTGGCACTACTTGGACCGACCGGATACCTTCATCAGGTCAGTGGGCAGCTGCACGGCTCCCTCCGCCATATTGACAGACGTAGCATCGGCGACTCCGACGAGGACCTTGGGCGCATGTTGGGGTGCTTGCGCTTCTGGTTTACCAAAGATCTGGTATGTCCCGCGCCACCACCACCCAGGCCACTACTGATCTATTCGCAGAAATACGTCAAGGGGAAGCCATGCAAGCCTTACAACTCGACCTTGGGCGAATTTTTCAGGGTGGGCCGCTGTTGCGAGTGACCTCTGGTCGTCCCTGCTAACGTCGGCAGTGCAATTGGAAGATCGAAGACACCCACCCGACCCTTAAGACACCCAACTCGCTGCCCTCGAGCCGCGCCGGCAGTTTCGAAGGCGACCGCAAGCTTGTAACGGTCTCCTATATCACCGAGCAAACCTCGCATCATCCTCCAGTCTCCGCCTTCTACGTTGATTGTCCGGAAAAAGGCATCAGCGCGAGGGGCTACGATCAGCTCAGTGCCAAGTTTACCGGCACGAGCGTACGCGTAGTGGCTGGTGCACACAACTTGGGCATCTTCATCAATCTGAAGAACAGAGACAACGAGGAATACCAGCTCACACATCCAGCAGCATATCTGGGTGGCTTTCTTAGAGGTTTGTCAGCACATCCGCGACAGCCTATAGCCTTCATTGACATCGTATCCAGGCACCCTCAATATCTCGGTTGCCGACACATGCTACGTCACCTGTCCCAGAACCGGTCTCAAGGTCATTCTAGAATATCAGGAGGAAGGCTGGCTAGGCCGATCGCAAAATAAGGTCGTTGGAGTCATTTTCAAGTACGACCCAATGAGCGATACTACGACCAAGATCAAAGAAGTTCCGGAGAAGGATATTCTCGCGCGGATAGAAGGCAATTGGCAAGACAAGGTCTACTACACATTAGGCAATAAGCCTTTCAACAAGGTCTCGGTAAGCACCCTAGACTTATAAGTGGCACCGATATCCTAATAAACTAGTAGGAGAAGAACCTCATGATTGATCTCAACCCGCTTGACCCGATTGCCAAGATCGTACCACCACTCGAAGAGCAACTACCCAACGAATCGCTCAAGTTCTGGGAAAGTGTCACAAATGCCATAGTAGGCAAACAGTACACACTCGCTACGAACCTCAAGACTGAGATCGAAGAGAAGCAGCGCGCGAAAGCCGCGGAAAGAAAAGCTGCCGCAATCGAGTGGAAACCACGATTTTTTACCGGCGCTGTGACGCCCGTTGGCAAACCAGATCTTACACCAGACGGCAAGGAAGCACTCAAGGGTCTGCACGCCGACGATTATCAATTACCGCCCAACAAGGAGTACGCGGCATTTTAGCCAGATTCGAGTCTTGCTGAGGTTCTGAACAGCAAATATCTGGGCGTAGAGGGTGAGAAATCGGACTCTCGTTGATTTGAAACATCATTCCCTTTCTTTGGCCATGCGGCGTAATGATGAAACGAGAGACCCTCGTTACTTTTGCATTAAGTTTCACACCAAACCATGTATTGTTTGGTTCATTGGGTAGACAGTGGCGGTGGTGGTGGTGAGCATGGTTCACTTCTTAGGGGCGTTGGGGATCTGTAATTACTCTGCGGCTTCGCAACCTTTTGTAGCTCTATGTGGAATAGATTGTGTTGATGCGTATATTCATCATGGCGCGGAGGTAGCGGTGAGATATAGTGGATGAGGATTTTGCGAGTTGAGATGGGGTTATAAAGTGTTGAGTGTTCGTAGACGGCGTTCGCTACATGTCTGTGACAAAGTTTAGATTGTTGGGGTGTTCTAGAAACCGTTCAGGATACTGTCAATGAAGACTCTCTAGATTTTCTATCGGCGGCTCCCTCATTTCCCGCTATCGATCCTGAAATTGCTCCCCTACTTTCCCTGTTCTCAGTCGTGATGAATCTCTTAAGTAACGGATACGGAGCGGACATTAATTTAGCCGAGGTGCCTACGTGTTGCGACATGTCCATACGCGACTTACAGGCAACAATTGACTGTAGTTGATACAACAACCTTGCAGCATGCCCAGTGACATGTCATACATCCACGAATACTCTAACACCTGCGAGACACAGTATGTCCGCTGATCCCACTGCTAACCTGCAGGTTTTCTCACCACCGGGGTCTGGCCGCTCAAGTCCTGCACCTCGATCGTCGCGTAACGCTGCCGAAGAACGTATGCTGGCTTCCACCCTAAAGACAGACACCGTAGGCTAATCAGGCCTGTAAACAGCTCTCTATAAGAAAGACAAAGGCTTCCGACGTTATGCAGTTGGGGTGGAACGTGCCCTTACTCTCTGGGATGCAGCACAACAGGAATGGGCCGACTACATTTCGTTCCTTGGGAGGCTGCTGAAGGTCAATCCCTCACTCTCACTATCTTGTAGTCTCTTGCGCTTATCCATGTTGTTGCCAGGCCTTGCAATCCCATCCACCCGAAATACCAGTCATTCCACATAGCACCACAGTCGCACTGCGATTAGCGCAGTGCTTAAATCCAGCCTTGCCCTCGGGTGTTCACCAAAAAGCCCTCGAAGTGTACAGCTATATTTTTGCAACCATTGGAGTAAGCATGTGTACCCGTGCGAGGAGGCCAGAATGCTGATATAGGCTAGAGCGACGCCCTCGCCCGTGATCTCCACCTATATTTCCCCGGACTTGCTTCAGTGCTCTCTTTTGCATCGCTTTCGGTTCGCCCAGTGTTTCTCTCTGTCTTTGAGAGTCATATACTAAAAGTTGGGGGGGCCGCACTTCGACCCGCCTTGAAGGCAATCATACTTTCTCTCCTTCCAGGCCTGGAGGATGACACAAGCGAAGATTTCGAGCGCATAGTCACTGCATTAGAAAGTTTGTGTAAGGCCGTGCAAGAACATTCAGATGATTCGACGCATACAAGGAGCAGTAACGGCTCCTCACATTTCTGGCAATGTCTATTCCTAGCCACGATAACCAATGCGTCACGCAGGCAAGGCGCACTGGCATTTCTTGTGCGGCATCTACCGAAATTTGGACAACCGAATCGCCATAGTTCTCTGCCTGATGTCGACGCGGAATTGTCCACAGAAGCAGAGGCTGCCATACACCCTGAGCCAGGTCTGCTCATTCGCTGCTTTGAGTCGGGTCTTGCAGATTCGCAGTTGCTAATCCAGAGAGGGTTTCTTGACCTGTTAAACACGCATCTACCTCTAGACTCCCCAGTCTTGCAGCAGCGCGTGGGTCAAGGGGACTTGGAACGCCTTGTGGCATCTGCTGCCGGTGTTGTCTCGCGACGAGACATGAGCCTGAATCGGCGACTATGGGCATGGTTCCTCGGTCCAGAGCCTACGTCTTCCTCGAGCGGCGACAATGGCATCGCCCCTGTATCAGAATACCATGGCTCTTCGGGTGACTCTGCGCACCGAGCAACATTTTTCTCCCGCTACGGTCTCGAGGCTTTAACAAACAGTGTCTTGAAAATGATAAATCGCCGCAGCCCACTACCTTCGGAACGAGCACGGCCGTTTCGGGTGTGTCTTTCGTTAATGGACCGCTGGGAAGTGGGCGGTCTAATCGTACCTGAAATATTTCTTCCAGCGCTCCGAAGCGTTCAGTCATACAGTGAGACCAGCTCTAAGGAGAACGCTGATGAGGTTATGCGGAGTGCCAGTGCCTTCTTCGATGGCGTTGACAGCGGCTTGATTTGGGGCAAATTAGCTCATCTTGTGACCTCATCTATTCGATTTGACGAAAAGCCATATGGCGAAGCCTTGCGAGACATCAAACTTGCAAAGTTCGTTCTCGCACGATTCAACCTTAAGGATGAGGACATGATCCAGTACCATATGCCTCTCATGGTGCTTTGCACGCTTGCTGCTCTTAATGAGCGTTTTGAGAAGGATAAGAACCGAGGGATTGACTCAGAGGTTGTGGATCTAGCACTGGAGATAGCGGAATCACTTGTGCAAATCATGCCAGAAAGGGCTTTGGCGGACGATGGAATCACGCAACAGGTTCACTCAAAGTATAACACATTGGATAGGCAGGCAACTCTTCAGTGTGTTGAAGCCTTCTATGAAGAGTCGCAGGGAAGCCTCGATGCGACAGATCCGCCCTTCGAGCCGACAGACCTTGGTCAGTTGATCCTCCGGGAAGCTACCAAAGTTTTTGTCACTTCCATACAGTCCATTGGTCCAACAGTTTCGACCGAAGCAATCTCAAGTCTCTTGGTCAGCCTCATTTCCAAAACGCAAAAGCTGGATGTTCTTGATGAGATTGATTTAGTCAATGTGCTCAGCAAGTCAATCTCCTCAGCGAACAGAGAATCCACATTCACACATCTTGTTGCTATAACAATGATACTGGGCGCGTTACAGACAGCACACCCTTTGAGCCCATACATTCCAGCAGCTCGGTTTTCCGAGCTTGTTCGTCCCCTGATCTACCGAGTCTGGCAATATCTTTCGCCGATGGAGCCAAAATTCCATGTTGAGGCCACCCGATGCCTCCTCCATTTACATTCAGTCGCGCCAACGAGCAGGTTGGTCGAAGCCGCCATCTCGTCGATTATAGTCGAGGAAACGAGAACCCCATCGACTGTGAGCAGCACGCCACCATCTTGTGGTCGGCATTTCGCAACATTATGGACGCACATTATAATTGAAATGGGGCAACAGACCGAAAGACGGGCCAGTGTGATACGTCGACCAAACATTCACGTGGCATTGACCACAACACTGCCGCGGGAAGAATATTATGCTTTATTGCGACGACCTTTACTGCTTCTCCTGGACACTCTTGTAGAGGATGATACCGAAACGTCTGCTTTTGTACGAAGCTGGCTACAGGAGTCACACAGCATCAATGGAGTGCTTGAGATCATTGTGGTCCAGATGCAGTCTTTAAGCTGTCTTTCAGCGGGCAGTATTCTGACGCCAAATACTCTGACGCCGGAGAGCGCAGAGTCATCTCGAAAACCCCATTCAATTCACAATGATACCAGGGAATGTCTTTATTATCTACAGATTGTGTCAAAAATTCTGCAGCAGCCTTCGCCGAGCATTTGGGCCGCTATTGCTGAAGTATATGTCCCTTCGGCAACTCAGCCGTCCCCAGTGGTGTTTCAGGAGTGGCTGCTTCGTAAATGTGTACACGCACTTTACCTTCAATCTAAACAATCAGAGCCCAAGCAAGACTCCTTTGTAAAAGAGCTACATCGGACATCCACTTGTATCATCGCAAAAATACTCCAGAGCCCCCTCGCTAACTCACTGAGAGAGCTAGAACTGGAGGTGCCATTGATTGCGCGCCTACAGACGGCTGGCCCATCTTTGCAAAGTGCGTTACTGCAGGCTGCATTGTCTGCGCTGAAATTGCGTCTTACTCGTTCAGCAAGAGAACCCGCCAAGGACCCGAAACTGCCCAGCCATCCCGTGCATCGGGCACGTTTATCTTTAGGAATGAACCAAGAATCTGAAGAAAAGGAGCCAGTTCTCATGGCGCCACCTTCACAGCTCGTTGACTGCCTCAAATATGGCTTCTCCTCACCGAGCAGTCGGCTGGTGTTAGACGACTGGATTAAATTCCTGATTGAAGTTCTGCCAATGTTTGCTCAAACCATTTTTGAGAACCTCTTACCCCTGGTAGAGTGTTTCTGCAAGCAAATTCAGAGTACATTTGAGGAAATCAAAGAGATGTTCAAAAGGAGAGAACTGAAACCAATTGCTTCGCCAGAGACTACGCTCATATCACTGATCAATGGACTGGAGCAGATACTAGCGAAATCGCATGATCTATTAATGCTACAAGAGACGAAGGTGTCTACGACTAGATCACCCGAGCAGCCTCAAGGATTCTTTAGTAACGTGGTATCCGGAGTGTTCTCATCAGAAGTAAATCAGACACGTACACCAACAGCAAATAGCCGATTAACAGTGTTGTTATGCTTCCAAGACACGGTCCGGATTTGCTTCGCTTTATGGTCGTGGGGAGGCTACGGGCTGAACCAGGGTAAACAGGACCCTTCGTCAGCCTCATCTTTTGGGTACACTGCTTTACGCGTTCGCAATCGAGCCCGGCGCACTCTGGAACATCTTTTTGCAGCAGAAGCATTGGAATGCTTGGAGACACTAGTAGTCGAATGGAAGCAGGCGAAAGAAGAGGGACCAGAGGCAACCGCCATTATTGGATTGCTCAATGTACTCGATGGCTCAAAACCCAGACACACGATTCCGGCCATATTCAATGCAGTGTACAGCCGTACTGATCCCGGTGCTCTGGATGCTGGTCGCCTGTCCACGTTGACTTCTGATCTGACTGACGTTGAACTTGTTACCTTCCTTGTTGATTACACGAGATATTTGGAGGATGACGCCATGGACGAAATATGGCAAGATTGTGCATTGTTCTTACGCGATGTCCTTACTAACCCTCTTCCCCATCGACAGATACTACCCACTCTTCTGGAGTTTGCAGCAATCATCGGCCAAAAGGTTGATAACACCAATTTTGGGGAACAGCGAAAGATCAGGCGAGAGCTTGCGGTACGTAGTTCTTTTGCCAAACTCCACCCTCCGCTGAACCCACTCCTAGGACAGTTTTGCCCGGATCTTGACAGCGATCTTCACGACTCGCTCTATGAGTTACTTGCAGGACTCCCATCAAGGAGCAGATGAACAATGTACAAAGTTGACAAACGGCACTCGCGCACATAATCGTGCCAATAGCGTTGTCACAGTCCTAACCGCCATTGCGCCCAAGTTACCCATCGTATTGGTGGAGAACGAACGCGTTACCAAAGTCGTCTCAGACATATCCACGTCTGTTATAGGCCCAGTCTTCAGGGCTAAAAATTTCCCGGAAAATGTGTCACGAGGTATGCTGGACCTACTTCGTGAGTTGACAGAAATATCACCAAGCAACAAGCTCTTGAAAAAAGATATATACGACGCCTTCAACGATGCGAAGTTTTTCCATACTCCGCTTCCAATTTTGACCGAAGCATGGATTCCCATCCTGGCACAATGGATACAATCAGACAAGGAGCGTATACCAGAGCTTTTAGCGCGGCTAACTGCCCCTACAACGGCGGGGATTATGTTCGGTGTCGGTGCAGCTTCTACTCGACAGGAGGCTGATCGCAAGACACAACTCACACTCAAGCGAATTGCACTACTTATTCTTGCTAGTCCCGAGGATAGCTTCACACTCAACATACCCCAGATTCTGGAGAAGATTGTTGAACTTGTCTCTGCAACACCTGCATCGTCACCATCGTCGATTACACGTGCTGACATTACCGTGCTGCTGCGCGCCATAATTCTCAAGACATCACCCGTGCATTTATCCACTTTCTGGCCGGTGGTAAATGGAGAGCTGACATCCGCCTTGTCGTCACTTCTCCCAGGTGCCACCAGCAAGGAGCACTACAACAACGCCGGAATCATCCAGGCCTGCAAGCTATTAGATGAGCTCGTAGTACTCAATCCAGACGACTTTCAACTGATGGAGTGGCTGTTCGTAACCGACACAATCGACGCTGTTTACAAGCCAAGTACCCCACCATCAATCCTCTCACTAACAGACGAAATCAATGAGATTCTCTCGATATCTTCGTCTGCGCTTCCAGCGCCAATAGGCACGCGGGGCGAACCTGATGCAGATGAACCCAGGAGACGACTGTTTCTCGACCCGCTTGTTGAGGCGCTGGAAGAGGAAGAGGGCGCTGCGGTTCTGGAGATGACCAGGGGTGAGCTCATCGATCGACTGGTTAGGCCATTCCTAGGGGACTTGGCAATGAATGCTTTTGAAGCAAGGTACAAAGGTGGAGAGGCTGACTGGCAGTGCGTTTGGAAGAGTGTCGTCAAAGATGCTGGGTCATCAGAATATTGAAGATATCATAGTGTGGCTTGCCGCGTCGGTAATGGACTTCATTTTGGTGGCAAAAGCTGGCGGCTCTTAACTGGATTGACTACTGTGGTATAGACCTATGGACTTGATATGCAGGTTCTTATTCTACAAACCGCATCTGGATCCTTAGCCTGCATGGTTTGAAGTGAAAACCGCGGAACTTCGTCCGTGTTGCGGTTACTATCGCTATACACATGCTCAATCCGGATCGCGAACCCTACAAACCATGCCGTTACCCTCGAAATGGGCTGGGATCGGCTATGAAGCTCTTTCCACGTGAAACCATTATTCATCGAAGCGTGTGGTCTCGGCTAATCTAGGTACAACTCATCCGCACCCCGTCTTGCATCCGACCCGCAAGTACTTCTTAAGATTCGTGTTCGACGCACTCGTATCGAAAAAAACAAAATCCAGTTGAAGCAGCGCTACTACTTGGATCCACTGCGTTCTCCCGCATCATGCAATATCGACCCCCGCTAGGCATGGCGCAACATGCCGTTGGTTCGATCAGCCTAGATTTGCCCCCAGATTATGTCTAGGCCCTTTACAATATTGGAAGTCATGCAGCGTCACGATCGTCACGGTCGACGGATTACGAGTGGACGGTTTAAGCAAACGTTAGGTTCACAGTCCGGAAGAGGCGGGGCGAACCGTGGGCGCATGCTGATAAACTTTGATGCTGGATATACAATCCACCGGTCACTCCGCCTGTGGATAGTTGTAAGGATGTATATAACCCCGAAACATGTTGCATTCAAAAGATTGGAGAAGAGCGGTCGATGCCAAACACTTGTATCTCTCGCTTTGTCGGCGCAGTTGGGCACTACATTCGTTCATTAGCCAGACTGTAGCTTCAAATTCCGTCGTTTCTTCAACCTCTGCTTGAAAGGATTAACAAGATCCAGAGTACACAGCGCCACACAGCAAGACGGTGTAGCAGGTGCGGATTCTCCCTCGTCGGCACGGGGCCAACGAGTCACGAGCACCATGCCACCTACCTCACCGTATGACCACACCGCCCCCCAAGTGACCCCTCGTTTTTATCCCCCCCCCCCCCCCCCATCCCATTTCTATGCGCAAACCACGAGCTACGCACACCGCACGCCAGATAGCTCGGCTGCTGTTTGGCAGCATGGCCCGCAAAGATTGTCGCGTGGCTACCGGCCACGGGATGGCATATACTACGACCGAGTGCGAGACGTCCGTTTCCCTCCCTTCAACCAAATTCCACCCAACACTCGGTCATATTTTCAAGCCTACGCTGGGGGTAGATTGCCACACATGCTTGCTCAACAACCTTCACTGCCTCGCATCTCGATTCCGAGAAACCAGATAAATGGCCGGGAAATCGTATCGACTAGGCCATCTGGGCTACTATCAATCTGCGACGGGACTGAGAATGATTCACCCAAGCCCAAGCCCAAGCCCAAGACAGAATCAAGGAGTTCGGACTGGTTTGCGGGACTGGCACGGAAGAAGCGTCGTCGTCCCAGCGAGATTTTCAACAAGAACTTTGGCTTTCATGCCGCATCGCTTCGAGCGCCATCGGACCACACGCCTCAAATCAGTCCACGCACTTCTATCTCAAACGACAATGTCCTGTCACCCTCCAGGATGGAAGAATCAGTCAAACGCCCACGTGTCGACTCTCAAGGCGCAGACATGGCCCTAGGCTTCCCGTTTGGCAAGCCAACCACTACACAAAGCACGCGCGGCCGTGATCTCGGGTCCTCAGCCATGCTGCCGCGAGGGTCAATCGCACTCGCCACGCCATCGGCCTCGAGACACGGGCCAATGTGCAGCGGAGAAGTGCACCCCGGCACGCCTGTTGACTGGAACGCGCCTCGTACCTGTCCAGTGCGAAACGATGCGCATGTCGCTCCCGAACTGCGACGCAAGTCCTTCCCAGGTGTCTCTGCTCTGGCCCAACGGAAGCGCAGCAAGGTCATGGCCATGCTTGGCCGTGTCCAAGGCGTCGACGCGACCGCGAAACCCTACGGGCCGCTGCAGTCGGACACAATGCCGACGGCGCGCAGGCAGTGCTGCACATCTGAACGCAAACAGTCCTCCTCATCTGAACGGAAGCTGTCCTGCACAACGGAGCGCAACGATTACGCTCATGCCACGATGGCACCCAGCAATCCTATCCCCTCTCGTGCACCGTCGGTGGAGCCTGTCCATGAGCCCGAGGTACCGTCGGTGCACGCGCTCAAGCGGGCGACGAGCGACCCCAGTACAGATGCGTTTTTGCGGCATGTGCGGGCGAGTCTGGAGCGGAGGAGAAGCAGGGATACGCGGGAGAAGGGAAGGGCGGTGATGGACTATCCCGTGTTTGCGGATGAGTATGAAAAGGGATTTTTGGACGATGCGCCGTTGTGAGTGGGCTGGTTAGGTTCTGCGGGAAATGTACCGTCTAATGTATTTACCTTCGCTCCACCCGCGGGAGGGCACGTAGCAACGAGCCTCCCGCGCCAGGAAGAAAAGGGGGTAAGCAGACGCCTGGTGTTGGTCCAATCTAACCTCCATTTTCCCCTCTGCATGCTCAATGAAGGGAAGAATGCACAGTGAATAATGGGGTAATTTCAGTTTATGTAAAGAAGAAAAGAAGAGGCAGCGGCGGGCCGAGGGGGAAAACAGGAAAAGGCGGGGCACGTGCAGGGCTGACTCAGCTAGCACGTGATAGGCGCAGGCGTGGTCACGTGGCTGGTGGGGCAGGGGTGCCCTCTGAAAGCTGATGGCGGGGCTGAGGATGCTGTTGGCCGTGTCCAGGGGCTTTTGGTCGGGTGCGTGACAGATTGCCAGCAAATAACGAGCTGGCCCCATGAGGTCTGCGGGCGAGGAAACGCGTCGTGAGGGACTCACAATGGCAGCACGCAACGTGGCATGGCCAACGACGGCAGTGTAGAAAAAGTTGCACGCTACCGGCAGGTACCCGAAGCTCTGTCTCTGCAAACACGCACCGCACCACCGTACTCCCCTTCCTCACCACTTGCTCGAACTCG
>Ga0182211_1000577_pt1 | contig 11520 bp, 9 predicted proteins | sample G5R1MG_20_FD_129660 | JGI IMG/M metagenome (GOLD analysis project Ga0182211, IMG submission 129660) | Switchgrass phyllosphere microbial communities from Michigan, USA - G5R2_MAIN_03OCT2016_LD1 MG | ecosystem: Host-associated > Plants > Phyllosphere > Phylloplane/Leaf | place: USA: Michigan... | reverse complement strand
TTGCTGCTGTTGCTGTTGCTGCTGTTGCTGTTGCTGCTGTTGCTGTTGCTGCTGTTGCTGCTGCTTATATCGCCATCCGGGATTTTTCCCGCCATGGTTCCCTTCAGGTCACATGCAAATACCAGTTTAAGTGGCTTCTTGGTGTTCATGTTTACACTCTCGAGATTAGATTGCATCTCAATACCAAAGCCGAATAGCTGACCCAAATAAGGCAGCAGTAGCTTATTAGGCCGGATGAGTGAATTGATCTCTTCAACCTCGGCACGGAGCTGGATAAGTTTGTCTTCAATCCGCTGAGCGTCTTGCGCACACTCTTCTGTCACAGTACCGTGACTAGCGTTGACACGAACTTTTAGATCACCAAGAATTGTTCTAAATTCATCTACCGTCGCAACACTAGCGAACGGCGACGATGGGCTATTGAGATTGTGTAGAGAAGTCTGCAGGCCTGCCACGGCAACTTCGATGTTGTCAAAATGCTGCTTCTGCGCTTCGGTTTTCGCTAAAGCATCATTTGTGGCGATGGTAGCTGTATTCACAGCGGATTTCAGACGCGCAATGTCTTGTTTGACGGCAGCAACCTCCTGTACCATATCTGCGGCGTTGTGCGGGTACATTTGTAAGAACCAGCGGACCATCTTCTGGTGCAGATCATCGGTTGTGATGTTAGCGTATTGATCATGGAGGTTTCGTAGTGTTAGGCGGAAGGCGTCCATTTGTTTGTTCATCGTATCTGCGTCAGCCTTGGCAATCAATTGGCTATTGACCTCGCTGATATATTTACTACGCGATCTCTTTTCCTCGAGCATGCCCACCTGAAGATGGCCAATGTCTTGCCTCAACAGTGCCGTCACGTCTTTAGCCGTAGGATCCGCGTCGTCCCTAGCGCATCTTGTACGAAGGGTTGATAATTCGTCCTTGATAGCAGTCGTCTCTGTAGCTTGTGCTTTCATGCCCTCGTGGATGCGATCAAGCGCCTGCCTCAATTCTTCTTCAAGCGGATCAAACTTCCCATCAAACAATTCAGACACATGTTGCTTTAGATGATCGAGTTGAACGCCATGGCTGTGAACATGCTCCTCGGTTTTCAAGATATCTGTGTCAAATACCGCTAGCTGTTCCTGGATGGTCTTGATTGCGGTCTCGATCTGACTGACCTTTGTATCCGAATCTGTGGTCGTTTGAAGGGGAGGCGTCGGAAGTTTGGATGGCCGGTTTTCAACGGCCAGAAAATCCTTCACCTGCCTGACTTCGGTCGAGAACTTGCTTAAGCGATCCTTGGTAAGCCTTTCGGCCTTTTCAATCGCGTGGTTAAAGAAGTCCATGTTCTTTTGGATACGGCCAAGGTTTTTTTCATGCTCGTCCACTCGGTCGAGCATCGTTTTGCCGGTTTTCTCATACGCTTGTTTGATAGACCCCATATGCTTATCAATTCGATGTATGAGCTCAGCGTGCTTATCTGAGAGAGATTTAACCTCATCAGCAAAGACTGTTGTCTTTGCATCAGGTTGGTCATTGGTCTTTGCCAAAGCCGTCACCTCAGCCGACAAAGTTAGTATGGCCTCAGAAGATTCCTCGCAACGCTTCGTCAAAACTGTCTTGGTGATGTCAAAAGAGGCTCGCATTGCTTTCTTGGCTGACTCGATGTTCTCTGTGAGCTCCTTGATAGAGGCCTGGATGGCCTTGTTGGCTATTCCAACTTGCTCAGTCACTTGCTCAGTCACTTGCTGATTGACAAGCTCCTTGACAGCGGCCTGCACAGTGTTGTTGGCATTATGAAGTTCGTCATCGGTTCCCTGTAATTCTTTTCTCTGCAAGGGCGGCCTACACTGGTGTACCAACTGCTCTAGTGCGGTTATGCGTTCAAGGGCTGCCTGTAATTGGTCTGGGGAGTTTGGCTTGCCCTGACACTCTAGTTTCTCCAGCCTCGCTACTATTGTATCACGTTCCTTCCTAAGGTACGCAATTTCTGTCTGCTGGGCTACGACAGCAGCTTTCTGAACCGAGTCTAGCGTAGGGAAAGACAAGCCGTCTTCTGGCACAGCGCTCGTCTTCCGACCGGCTGCAATCGCCCTTTTCCGTTCCTTGATTCTTCGTAGGGAATCTATGGTGATCGTACCGCTGCCAGCGCTTGGGCGTCCAGTATGCGGGCTCTGGCCTGTAGGCTCTTCCGCCTGCGGCAGCATCGACGGGACCATGGGCGCTGCCTGGTGGACAGGTGTCGACGCGCCACTACCCATGCTTTTGGGTGACATGGCTGGTGCATCGTGAGACGGCGGGGTAGGTCTGTGCTGGTCTGCTCTTGGGCCTGTTGGGATGCGCATGGCCTGTGTGGTCGTCGTCGAGCTTCTTCTTGAGCCGGGAGGAGTAAGATTTGACGCGGGACCGCGCGTAATGCCGTACTGAGTAAGGTGAGTGATGGTCTAGACCAACCTGGCATAGCCGGATCGCTTACGCTGTCGTGCCGTGAAGTGCTTGCTGATCGGTCCAGGGAACAAGGCCTCTTGTCAGGCGGACTAGCACCGCGCGAGCGAGACTCCGGAAGTCTTTTGCGAGACGTCATCATGGGCTCAGGCCGGTGGTGGGCATAGGCGGCGTGGGGACTTTGGCTTGCACAATCAGCAACGAGCCCAAACAACGCGTCTCCAGCCATCCGGATGGAGTAAGCGCACCAGGACTAGCGTATTTAGCGGTAAGTCGACAGTGAATGGGTCTGGGGTGCATGTACCGTGCACGGGCTTCTTCGTCGCGACTACAGCCAGCGGAATTGCGATGGCCATGCCGATGCGTCATGCAAACAGACATACATACCTGTTGTATGCAGAGGGGCCACGACTGTGGCTGCCATTCTCCCTGCCATGCTCCAGCGGCGGGCGGGCAGACATTCGGCTGGCTGTCAATACAAGGGAGGGACAGAGAGAGAGAGAGAGAGAGAGAGACAGAGACAGAGACAGAGAATCCAGTCACCACGGGAAGAAAACAATGCGGGGATGGTGGTTTATATACGCGCGCGGCCAGGGAGCGAGAGGCTAGCGCGCATGCGTGCAATTCGGCGGGCCAGTAAGAGAGAGAGCGATTGACGGCGGACGGCTGGCAGGACGTTGGAAGGGTGAACTAGGCAAGATTGGGTGTGTTGCTGGGTAGGGGCACTGGGCAGGTTGCAGTCCCCCGGAGAGAAAATGGCGGCCGGTGTCTGCCGCTTTTCTTACCATGACTAACGCGCCAAGGCCGCCTTTCGGGCAACTCGGTACCATACGGCCATTATGTCAGCAGGCACCGCCACAGCTGCGTGTGGTCGCATCGGCTATCCCCAGTCGGGACGGAGCACCGTGCACTCGTGGCTGGCCCCTGCCCTCTTCGGCGGAGGGGCGCCTTTCGTCGTCGCCTGCGCGCCGTGCTGGCGCGTCGCCTGCACTGCAAGCCTCGCTCGCCATACCCACCGCCATGGCTGCCGTAGGTCGCATCACCACCATTGCCGAGAGCAAGGAGCTCCGCGGGCTCAACCTCATCGCCGCCCACTCGCATGTCCGCGGCCTCGGCGTCGAGCCCGACACGCTCGAGCCCAAGCCGTCGTCGCAGGGCCTGGTCGGACAGCACAAGGCGCGCAAGGCCGCCGCCGTGATCCTGAAAATGGCCCAGGAGGGCAAGATTGCAGGCCGCGCCGTCCTGATCGCCGGCCCGCCCAGCACCGGCAAGACGGCCATTGCCATGGGCATGGCCCAGTCGCTCGGCCCCGATGTGCCCTTCACCACCCTGGCCTCGTCGGAGATCTTCTCGCTGGAAATGTCCAAGACCGAGGCGCTCACCCAGGCCTTCCGCAAGTCGATTGGCGTGCGCATCACCGAGGAGAGCGAGGTCATTGAGGGCGAGGTCGTCGAGATACAAATCGACCGCAGCGTCACCGGGGTAATCAATGCGCACGCCCATTCACGGCACTACCTGCCCGCACCTACTGACGCCCTGTCCAGACCACCAAGCAAGGCAAGCTCACCATCAAGACCACCGACATGGAGACCATCTATGACATGGGCACCAAGATGATCGACTCCATGACCAAGGAGAAGATCATGGCCGGCGACATCATCTCCATCGACAAGGCTTCCGGCAAGATCACCAAGCTCGGCCGCTCCTACACGCGATCACGTGACTACGACGCCATGGGCGTCGACACCAAGTTCGTCCAATGCCCCGAGGGCGAGCTCCAGCAACGACGCGAGGTCGTGCACACGGTCAGCCTGCACGAGATCGACGTCATCAACTCCAGGACGCAGGGCTTCCTCGCCCTCTTCTCAGGCGACACGGGCGAGATCCGGAGCGAGGTCCGCGACCAAATCAACACCAAGGTCGCAGAGTGGAAGGAGGAGGGCAAGGCGACCATTGTGCCCGGCGTCCTGTTCATCGACGAGGTCCACATGCTCGACATTGAGTGTTTTTCCTTTGTCAACCGCGCACTCGAAGACGAGCTCGCACCCATTGTCATCATGGCCAGCAACCGAGGGAACACGCAGCTTCGAGGCACCGACTACCGATCGCCCCATGGGCTGCCGCTGGATTTTCTGGATCGCGTAGTCATCGTCAGCACACACCCCTACAACCCCGACGAGATGCAACAGATTCTCTCGATACGAGCGCAAGAGGAGGAGGTCGACGTGACGCCGGATGCCCTGGCTCTTCTTACCAAGATTGGCCAGGAGACAGGCCTGCGCTATGCCAGCAATTTAATCACCACCTCAGACCTGCTTCGCAAGAAGAGGGGAGGCCCGGAGGTCACCATTGAAGATGTCCAGCGCAGTTTTGCCCTGTTCTACGATCCTACACGGAGTGTCAAGGTAGGCTGATGCGGCAACCGACCCGGCATCTTCGTCATGCTAACGTCGTATGTGATTTAGTTTGTTGCCGATTCCGAGAAGCGGCTGATTGGTGACGAGGGCAATGTTGCGCTCAACGTCACCAATGGCGCTGATGTCATGGATGTCTCGTAGACTTGTCCGCACATGCATCATTTTTGGCGTACAAAGGTAACCATGGTTTCAGCGACGAGGCGTGGACACTCGGCGCGGATGTACTGTAGGCATAGCAAAAGTCCAAGACGCGTAATAGAGCACCTACCTACCTATTGCCCACGGCTGTTTTGTGGGTCAGACAAAGATGCTCTCCGTCGCTATTTGCTCCAAGGCCGTTATTCCCGACGGCGGCTCTGGCCCTCGGTTCCCTTTGTGAAGCTAGGCGGTGCAACGTGATCCCAGGGCTCCGATTGCGACCGTCATCGACATAACACACCTCCCGTCATCGACATAACAACACACCTCCCGTCATCCACGGATGCAAAGCTCTTCACTGACAACGCCAGGCTCCGTCGGCAGAACACAGCCGCCGCAGGCTAGCAAGCGGAGACGATCGGACCCATGCGAGACAAAGCCCCTTTTGGGCAAGGCGGCACGCGACGCAAGTTTGCCATTCCACGACGCAAGTGGTACTATGTACACGATGGCGTATTATTGCGTACCACGTTAGCTTATGGTACATACAGCATTCTGTTGCTTGACACGCGGCCCTTGCGCATCACTGGCCAGCGCAGCCGCGCGGATCGTGTGCCCAGCCTTGGGTCTGACGAGTGAACGGCTACGCTTTGCCTATTACGAAGACAATGGCATACTTACATCGGTTACCTTGGGCTCGATGCGCTTTTGTTGCGATATCGAGCAGGGGTATCGGTACGAAGAGTGGGCTTTTACTTCAGCACTTGCGAGTCGATAAGTCGAAGCGTATCTACCTATAGCCTGGGTGTCGCCGTGCCTTGGCCACATGCAAATGTCATTCCCATCATTCTCCTGCTGCTCAGGTTCATTTCTGTTCCGCCTAGCTTCTTTTCTGGGCTTGTACGGTACGCTTGGGGTCCTGTGAGAGTTGCTATTCTGGGGTAAGGTTGTAGCCGCCGCCGCCGTCGTCGCCTCCTCCTTCCGTCTGACCGCGCGGCTTCGCCCTTGGTCTGAATACTGTCCTACCGCTCTGGATACCGTCCTACCTCGATCTCGCTGTACTTGAAAATCCGATTTACCACGTATCCTAGAGAGTTCGTGCCCTTGTCCTTATTCCCCGTAGTATACTTTATCGTCGTCGCATGGCAGGGCTGTCCACAGCATTTTAGCGATGCTCTTCAGGAACGTCACAACCGCACTTATGACAGCTGCGCTGGCCGCCTACTCAATAGCCGTACCTACCTCGACTCCGGACCCGGCGCCTGACTTAAGACCCAGAGGGCAAGCAAAGACCAGCAAAAGGGGGCTGAACAAGTACTTTCAGGAGCCTGGGTACGGGGCATAGCCAATCTCGGTCCTTTTCCAAGACAGATTGAAATCGAAATACTGATTCCAAGGCACAGAGACGATACGGACCTCGGCCACTACGATGCACGCTATTTCCACGGCATTGTTTCCGACGAAGAGCGAACGGACACACAATCACATATGGTCCGGGCATACCTGACGTACTTTCGCGACAAAAACCTGGATACATGGATAGCGCATGGTACATTGCTGGGCTGGTGGTGGAATGGCAAGGTGAGCATCTTCCCGGCTGTCTGGCTGACGCTTGACTGAGCGGCCCCAGCGTCTACCATGGGACTACGACCTCGACACCCAGGTAGCCGAAGCAACACTGTTCCGCCTAGGCGAAGCGTACAACCAAACGCGCTACCAATACACATCGTCAGACAGCAAAGTCCAGCGCGAATTCTTGCTCGACGTCAATCCCTGGATCTGGCAGCGCGACCGCGGTGACGGCGCAAACATCATCGATGCGCGGTGGATCGATATGCGCAACGGACTGTTCATCGACATCACCGGCCTCAGCGAGATACATGCCGACACACATCCCGGCATCTGGAGCTGCAAGAACCACCACATGTACCGGACGGCAGAGCTGTATCCGATGCGCGAGACCATGTTCGAGGGTGTCATGGCCAAGGTGCCCTATGAATATGACAAAATCCTCGTCGACGAGTACAACGAGAAGGCATTGATTGAGACCAGTTTCAACGGGCAGGTTTCCCGGCGCGGAGACAGCGTGATTGCGCTAATTCGATGCAGGCACATCTGGGACTTGGAGCGTAGGGAGTGGGTACAGACAGAGGAGACGAGAGCCGAGAAGGAGAGGGAGCGCCAGGCGAGGGCGGAAGCCGTTCAAAAGACAAAGTTGGACCAAGCGAAGCTGGACTAGTGGGCTAGCTGGCCGTGATGCTCTTGTTCGTTGTTGTATCAGCCTTTGGGTTGTGTTGGGTTGGTGTACCGATTGATACCCTGGGTGTTGCGTGAGTACTGCTGCGACGGCTTGTTGGACGTTTCTTTTTAGTGGTCGCGTCGCCATGGCTTTGCCCGGATCCTCCTTATTGCCTCTGTACCCACCAAAGGAGAACACGACGGGCCGCTAAGCAAACGACGCGTGTCAGCCCGGAGGCACAAGGCCTGAAGAGTGATGGGAGGGTGCCGGAGCGAGGACGATGACAAATCCCAAGACGCGACTAACCCACCAACTCACTAGGTGCTGGTCGGAGGCAGAACGTCACCGAAACTCCCACGGCGCCATGTCAGCCACGAGCTGCGAAGCTTCATATCTTGATCTCCAGCTAATTGTTCCCCTCACCAGGACTGCAGTCTTGCTATGGCCATCACCGACTCTGCGCCAACCGTCGCACCAGACGAGCTGCAGGTGACGCTACTCCACCACGGCAAGCCTGTTGCTCTATCCTTTGCTCAAGATGCCACAATATCCGACCTGTCAGCTCACGTCGCTACTTTCCTTTCCATCCCCGCCTCCAACCAAAAGTTCCTCGTCGCCTCGAAACACGGCCTGCAGAAGCCGCCTTTCAAAGACCCAGCCCTCCCCCTCGCAGCCATCGCCTCGAAGAAGATAACGCTTATGGGCAGCACCCCCGCCGAGGTCGCCTCCCTCACTGCCAACATCGCAGCAGCCTCGGCCCCCCGCCGCCCCGGTCCCATGAAAGCCGCCACACCGGCACGCAGCCGTGACTACAAGAAGATACAAGAAGAGGCGCAGTACACCTTCCACACGCTACGCCCGCTTCCCTACCTCCCCAACCCAGAGCGCTCCCTGCGCTTTCTCGAACGACTTCGTGACGACGAGGGCATCAAGGCCGCCATGCGGTCTCACAAATTCAGCGTTCCTCTGCTCACAGAAATGGATCCCGCCATGCACACGACACAAGAGTCGCGCACCCTGGGCCTCAACCGGAACCAGGGCGAGGTGATTGAGCTACGCCTACGCACCGACGCCTACGACGGATACCGGGACTACAAAACAATACGGAACACGCTGTGTCATGAGCTGGCGCACAATGTGTGGGGCCCTCACGATCGCAATTTCTGGGAGCTGTGCAAGCAGATTGAGAGGGAAGTTGCGCGGGATGACTGGAAGAGTGGCGGAAGGAGGGTGGGCGACCAGGAGTTTTACGATCCAGGCGGCGAGGACGAGGTGCATGATCACGGGGGCTGGACGGGTGGTGAATTCACGCTGGGGAGCAGTAGTCGAGGCGACGAGACGGGAGTGGGAGCTGCCGGTGCGAGTGTGCAGGCGGGCAGTCTGAGTAGGCGGGATGTACTCGCGAAGGCGGCTGAGGAGAGGCTGAAGCGGGCTAAGAGGGCCGAGGATGAGGCTGGGGGGGCCTGACGGTGCGCCGTGAGGCCTCTGGGTCGGTACGTGACTAACAAGGTATGCGCATATACGCTCTCGTCGTCTTTGCTAGTACACTCATCTACTTCTGCCCCCCATATCAGATTAACAACATACGAGACTTGCAATCGCCTGGTTCGTTCATCCTCTTTGTCCTGGTTCTGGCCACAGGCTGGTCAGGTGAAGCCGTTCAAAGGAAGGGATCTGAGTAGCCGGGATTTGTATGGTGATTGGGTGGGTTATGGGAGGGATATTGAGGAACACCAGTCACAAGGGTTTGTTGGAGGGGTGGGGCCAAGTTCAGTGAAGACAAAGAAAGGTTGACTTTGGAGATTTTGGACAGGGTGGGATGAAGGGGTTTTGATGCTTGAGGAGGTTGGTCACAGGGGTACACGGAATGTGAGCTCCTCTGCCTACTGAACGACGCTGGCGGGTATACCAAAAGGCCACACGAAGGTGCACGCCATGGGCATAGCGAACACGGAATCTATTTTCCAGCTGCCGCGCTCGTTGCAATAGGTACGTGCCATCCTGTCATTGGTTGACCAAGTCAACCCCGTTTCTTTGTCGACATGACAAAGACACTGCACACATCGAGAGCATATGCACGGCCCTCGTAAATGCCGGTATACGGTTACATCATGTCTGTTATTTTCCATTGTTCGAAGGGAGTCAAAGACGACCCTTTGTTGCGCACCACGAAGCCGTCCTTAAATCTCGACAACGCCTTTCACTCGATCCTACGACTGGTAATGCACAATGCCTATTTATACAATTTCTTACCAGACTTCATCGGCATTGGCTCTCGCTTTATAACCACAGCGATACTGGACTTATCGGCCGCGTCTTTTCTCTCAAACACACTCTACCACCTCGACGTCCCGGCCAAGGAGATCTCCGAGATTGCTTGTTACTCTCAATCCCGCGCAAACACTTCACATTGTCAATCACGATACAGGAGCGGCTTGCGGCTTTGACCTTGTGCATATTTGCCATTGAACACGCAAACGAATCACTCACGCAACAGGTGCACACCTGTTTCCAAAGCTTCCAGCCCATCTACGTGGCCCGATCCCACTTTACTCAGTACGTGTATCCATAGATGTCCTTGTATGTTGAACGTCGTATACTAACGGCCGAAGTTATACCTTTGAGACCTCTAATCACCGAGCTCGCCTCAAACACAATGGTTGCCCCATCTAGTGTTGGGAAGGAATTTGTTAACGCAGCCACGACGTTGCACACTTTGTCCACTGCATCATCCACATACTCATCAAGAGTCCCGGCACATTCCTCCATAGCAAAAACCCTTACGCACTTCCTCTTCAGCGAGGTTGAGCTGCCCTCCATCCTCTCTGGCGACTACGGCAACCTCATTAAAGCCTTTACTAGCGGTGTCACAGCAGGCTCCTCACTATGGTACTTCTTCCGCCGCAACCAGGCCCGCCGTGATAGGATTCAGTTCGCCATGTTCCACCTCATCCGCTTGTGCGAAAACATGTCGCCAGAAGACTCGCAGCGATTTCGAGAAAATCCTAATCTCGCCATTGCAGCAATGCAGGAAGAAGTCCTTCATATGACCACTTCGCAAATCACACCGGAAGAAGGTGAAGCTACCATCAACCAGTACAAGCGCAAGGTCTGGGGTGAATTTGACGCGGAAATGGTCGAACGTTCCGTGCGTCGGAGGGTGGGAGCTACTGCAGTGGCCAATCTGGACATAGCGCGGCAAAATACAAGCAAGATTAGTTCTCTCAGGGCTAAAATCAGAGATGCTACAACCAAAGGCCTTCCTGGGAATCAGGGCACTTCTCGCCCACACAGGCCGCAAGCAGGAAGCCGGTTGACGCGAGAGCAGAAAGTTGAAAACCCCAACAACGACCCAGCCGTTCGCACTCCGCTGCAGCACAATACGCCGAGAAATGGGTCTCTTCATATCCCAGACTCAGCCCCTTCATCTGGCAATAGTAATGGTGCATACAGCTCATCTCCCTCTGGCGACGGTATTCCACCGCTGCCACCTCATGTTTACGCGTCCGTCCAGAAGGCACCAAAAACCGGCTCAGCCAGACCAACTTCTAGAGGAGAAACCATCGTTGGACCTCGGGTGCCGGTTGTTAAGCAATCTTTCGTTACCAAGACGGAGACGACCCGAGGTGGCCCAAGGCCTGCGAACCCGGTGGTCGAGGATGACGTCTCAGCAGGGACTAGCGATACTCACCCTAAAAACCGTGAGATGACCGAAATCATCGAGGAGCAGACTATGCGAATCGCACAGCTGCAGCGTGAAATTGATAGGAGCAAGATGGAAGTGAAGAACATTGCGCATACCCAGAGCCAACCCAACGACACCACCGACACTGAGACCACTCCTTCGGGGATCCGACGTCCCGGTAAACCTCACGTCCCAAAGACCACATCTGCTCCAACAGCACACCCATTGTCCCCGTCGGGTCCCTCCATCCCGGCAAACTCACCGCCCTCCCCCAGCCGCCAACCATCTCCCATTTCTGCCCCGCCAAAGAAGGCACCAACCCCCGCGACGCATAGCGATGGAGGAAGCTCGCTCAGCCCTGCGCCTTCATCGCCCAATCTTGTCAAGCCCTCCGATACCACTACGCACCCAGCCCCAGCCACGAGCCCGCCGCCTCACAAGCCTGTCAGGAAAACGCCCGGCTCGTCCAAGAAGCCTGCGTCTACGCCGGGTACGCGTCGCAGTACACGCATACAGGCCCTCAATAAGAAGAAGAAGTAAATTCTGCAGCGTAGGCAGAAAGCCAAACGGAAAGGGCTAGTAAATCCATTGTGCTTTATCGCGTTTTTTTTTATTGG
>Ga0182211_1000576_pt1 | contig 11532 bp, 10 predicted proteins | sample G5R1MG_20_FD_129660 | JGI IMG/M metagenome (GOLD analysis project Ga0182211, IMG submission 129660) | Switchgrass phyllosphere microbial communities from Michigan, USA - G5R2_MAIN_03OCT2016_LD1 MG | ecosystem: Host-associated > Plants > Phyllosphere > Phylloplane/Leaf | place: USA: Michigan... | reverse complement strand
GTGCTCCCCTTGTCGTTGTGCAGGGGGTAGAGGTGGGAGGCTGGAAGGCTGGACGGCTGGACGGCTGGACGGCGGAAAAGCGGAAAAGCGGAAAAGCATCGGCCTCGGCAAAACTACCCCGGTTAGTTACCCACCCAAGGTCCAAGCTATAGCAGCTCCCCGCGCGCGCTGTTCGCTGGACCTCCGCCTCCCCCGCCATGACGTCTGGCCCTCGCCGACACCCGCCTAGGCGAGGCGATTGCGACCCCCACGACCACCCCGTAGCCCTCCCATCGACCCCTCGACCGCCATGGCCAGCCCATCCGCCCCCTTCACCCGGCTCCTACCACGCCTATCGCGCCGGTGCAGGCAATGCGGCGGGCTGCAGGACACGGCCAAGGAAACAGACTCCAGCCCCGGACGGCGGCGGTGGATGAGCAGCACACACGCGCCGCCAACGAAGCGGCCGAAGACGGCCCTCTTCTTCCCCGGCCAGGGCGTGCAGCGCGTGGGCATGTGCACCCCGTGGCTCGAGGCCTTCCCGCGGACGGCCAAGCCCATGCTCGCCGAAATCGACGACACGCTCGGCCTGGCCCTCAGCCGCATCATCACGTCCGGCACCAACGCCGAGCTGACGCAGACGGAGCACGCCCAGCCCGCCATCATGGCCACGTCGGTGCTGATCCTGCGCATCATGGAGCGCGAGTTTGGCTTCCACACAGCCGCCCGCGTCGACATCACGCTAGGCCACTCGCTGGGCGAATTCGCTGCTCTCGTCGCCGGCAGCTACCTTGGCTTCCACGACGCCCTCCGCATGGTGCGTCGCCGGGCCGAGGTCATGAGCCGCTGCAGCCGTGAAGCCGTTGAAGCCGAGGGCGGCGAGTTCGGCATGGTTGCCCTCGTCTGCGAGTCGGAAGCCCACATGCAGTCGCTCGTGGTCGGTGTGCGCGAGTTCCTCGACGTCGCTGGGCCGGGCTCTAAGATGGATTCCCACGACCATCTCCCCGCCGTCCAGCAGGTTGCCATTGCGAACTTGAATTCCAAGAACCAGATTGTCCTCAGTGGGAGCATTGCGCGCATCCACACGCTACTGACCAATTTGAGGCAGTTTGGTGGCCACGACCCACGCCACGTGCGGCTCAAATCAGATGCCCCGTTCCACAGCGTCCTCATGAAGCCTGCGCAAGAAACGATGAAACGCATTCTGTACAAGCCGCTCCCAGACGGGCGCGACATCATCACCTGGCCTGGCGCTATTCCATGCATATCGAATGTCTCGGGCAAGCCCTTTGAAAGCAAGGAGCAGCTGAAAGACCTACTAGCACGGAGCTGCGTTGAGACAGTGCAGTGGTGGAAGAGCGTCAAGTACCTGCATGAACAGGAAAAGGTGCGGCGCTATGTTGGCATTGGGCCGGGTAAAGTAGGGAGGAATCTCGTCGGCAAGGAGGTGGGCATGAAGGGTGCGGTCAAGGGAGGCGGTGTGTGGGGCATTACAAGTCCAAAGGAGATGGAAGAAGTGCTTCGGGCATTGGATGATACCGAGAGTGTAGAAGAGGCGTGAATACCACAGTACCGAGGAGCAATATACCCAGCCAAATCCAGTAATTCACCAGACCTGCTTCAACATCTCCATGCTGATCCAAGTCGCAGTAGGATCCTCACGCACCCTGCACGTTCAGCCCCGCATCCACCTGGATCCTCATACCCGTCATACTGCTGTTCTTGGCTAACATGACAAACGCAGCCACTGTATCATCAAGATGCGTCTCATGCTTGAGCATAGCAGCTTCCTTGAGCGCTTTGATCCGATCCTCGCTGTATTTCTTACCCTAAATCACCTCCCCGTCAGTATCACCATGATGGGAGAAACATGGATGGTCTGACCCATTCTGTAAGCAACAGCCCAGGGAGAACCGTGTTCACGCGTATCTTCGGCCCGACGCTCACGGCCAGACACTTGACAAGATGCAATTGCGCGGCTTTGGTGACGGAGTATGGCATGCTGGAGCCGCCTTGTCCTATGGCCTATTTTCGACACACACACACACACACAACCATACGTCAGCATTTCTTCCAACCGCGAGAAAGGGTAGAAGCAAATACGGAGGACGTACAGCAATACTCCCTGTGGTAATCATGACCCCACCGTCGGGATTGCTGTTGAATGTTGATTGCGCTTCTGTCAGTAGGGCTTTGGGGACCTTGACGTTTGCAGACCAGCACTATGTAGTGAAATGGTCAGCTCTCCAGCGTCATGCACACCATGCGCCTACGCCTCTCGTCTGTGATGAAGTTGTTTTCCAGAAGGGAACCCAATCACAGCAGAGCTTACCTTATCCCACTCCTCCTCACTCATAGAATTAAGGTCTTTCCAGTCGGCAAACTGCGTCCATCCCGCATTTGCAATGATAATGTCAATGCCTCCTAGCTCTCGAATCGTCTCTTGCACGGCCCGCCTCGCCTCGCTTGTATTCGTCATATCCTGGTTTCACCCGCAGAAATCAGCAGCAGAAAGCAACAATCGATTCGTTTCCAAATAGAACAGGGTTGGTTGGCCACGCACTGCCTGGATAGTCACGGCCTTGACGCCCTGCGCAATACACGCTTTTTGCACTGCCTGCGCTGGCGCATGCCGGTTGAAGTAGTTGATTGCTATGTTTGCGCCCTCGGCGGCAAAGGTGGTGCTGATTAACTCGCCGAGACCACTGTCGTCGTGGGTCATTCAGTGATTTGACCAAGCAGACCGACTTGTTGGCTGCGGTAGGAATGGACAAGGGTTGCCAACTACTGGATTGCACGTACGCTGAGCCACCCGTTACGAGTACGTTGCGGCCTTTGAGTGAATATGGCATTTTTGGGTATTGGTTGATGGAGGGAGGGAGGGTTGCGAGTTGAATGAGAGAAGTTTTTCGGCGAATTTCAAGCGGAGCTTCAATGGTATTCCCTTGCTGCTCACCGGGGGTAGGGGAATGAACGGAAGTGTGTGGGGCCGAAGAGGTAGATAGATGCGCAAGTACCCGGAAGTGTCTTACCTAAGTTGCACCCCACTATGGATGATTCAACATTGCTCTACCTTGTAACTACATACATAGCTAGTTACCTCGGCACGTTGGCTCCCAATGACATCGATATTTGTTTTAGTTGCAGTCTCAATTGCCGCTCTTAACTATCCCACTACTACCCACCACGTCTATGCTCATCCTTGAACACACCACAGATTACATGTTATCAAAGTCGAGCCCCCAATCTTCATCACCACCTCCACCGATATCCATACTCCCCATATCCATGTCCATGTCCATATTCATGCCCATGTCCATACCCCCCATATTTCCAAGATCCAAGTCTGGCAAATTGTCCAAGTTTGCAACGGTACCAGCATCACCCGCACCCATGCCAATACTTGACAGGTTTAAACCATCAGTACCAACCAATTCATCCATACTGCGCTGAAGTGCTTTCTTATCCATGTTGGAGATATCCTCGACAATACTCGCTGCGGTAGCATTGTCCATAGCTTTGTTGATATTATCAGAAATAGTCTGTGTTTGTATCTCGGCAATGTTGACGCTGGGTAAATTATCCATGGCGCGAGCTTGCAGATCAACGTCGTTCAAGGATCCAAGTTGTGTTTCAACGCGGCGCTGTAAGCGCACAATCGTTTCTGCCATCAGGGTGTCTGTGGCTACCAACGATGCTGCGTTTTCGAACTCTTGCTTGAGCATCTCGCGCAGATTCATGCGCGTCCGTTGAGGTGGCGGTGCGGCGATTTGGCTGCTGGACCAGTCTATCGGAGTTGGACTGTCTTCCACCATAGGCGCGCAAATGATTGACATACCGACATCGAGTGCTGCCGAGCCATAGCCAGAGTTTGTCTGCGTTGCGACTGCCTCAATAACCGCACGTAGGGTCTTGTGGACACCCAGCATCCGTATAGCCGCATATATTTGGAGATGCGTGTAACTTGGTGGATTAGGTTGCATTGCAGCAGTAGAGCCCCAGTGCGATAGCAGTTGTACTGTATGCCTCAAAGACGCGCTAAGCGTGCTATAAGGCGCGTTAGTCCATTGCTCCAATCCCTTGACAGTCGCATAGGTCGTCTTTTCGTAATTCGAGTTTGATTTGATTGCCTGGAGTAGTGGTTCGATAGTATTGCGAGTAGGGTTGCGTCGCTGCAGTGTGCGGAACGTGGTTTCGAGGTGAGAGGATACCATGGCAAGAATAGTCGAGTGCATGACTTGTGCATCTACTGATGATGTGGCGGAGAGCATAAGCACCTTGAAGATACGCATGATAGCTTCAAGATCGTTGTGCGTCTGCAGAAGAGCATACGATGCCATCCATCTGAGACCACCAATTAACGAAGGCAAGAGAAATGTCTCGCCAAGATCTGGTGCTGTATCAGCGATTGTTGTATGTGGCCTGCAAATTTATAAGCACTTACACTCGAGACCGCTCTTGACTGATTCAAAAGTCAGTATACCATGAGAGCATGCAATGACAGTTTGGTGGAAGAGCGTTGGGACAATCAGGTAGAAGTCTTGAGGGCGACAGGAAGCGAACACATCGTTGCTTAGACCTTCTTTATCAGCATCATAAAGACCCTTCAACCAACTGCCGAGAATCTTGCTTTGTTCCTTCGTTATATCGTCTGGTGACAGACTGTGATGTCCTCGCTCAATGAGCCGTGCAATAAACGAGCCACTGGTAATGCCGATGTCACGGTAGGTGAGATCATATCGAAATACGAATGCCATAATGAGCACCAGAATAGCCCCAAATTCATCATATACGGGCTGATACTCGCCTAAATAGTCAGCACCGAAGTTTGTCATGTTCAAAGCGAGGCCCACCTTGGTCGCTATCGTAGTGCCAGTCGTCGAGGAATTGAGCGAGTGGTTGGAGAATGCTGGCGGGTGACGTGAATTGTAGCATGACATCCATAGCCTGGGGCTTCTTGAAAATCATGCAGGAAATCTGCTTCAGGTACATAGTCATCTGAGTGTCACAAAGATGAGATATGAACTTTGTAGCGTTAGCTCTTAGATCCAAAATAATGTGGCATGACCTTACTTCAGTCACTGCGCCAACGATAGCTCCCGCGTTTCCATTGAGGTTATCGAGTTCGTCGATGTAGGTGTTGACTTTGTCGAAGTTATTCTTACATTGCTCCAAAAGCTGCTTCTTGTCAAACCTTATCTCGGGTGGCCCTTGCATTGGCGTCTCGCCCAGCAACCGCTCAACTGCAGTGATCGAAAGGAGACCATGGAGTGCGCAAGCATTCAGAAAATCCTGTCTAACGTCGGAAAGAGAACTATTGTTTCCCATTATATCATCAAAACCCTGAGAGAAGGCTGGGAAAGCGTTCGGATCGACACGGCCAAGTGCTTGCGTTATGCACATATCTACCGTCATTGGGTATATGGATCCAGATAACTGCAACAGCAAAATAGGGACTTTGTTGACGAGAAATGACTTTAGGCAGAACATATTTGGCGCCGGTTCGCTTCGGTACATGGCGTTGGCAAGTACATCAAACGAAGCTGTGATCAGGTCCGTTGCCATTGCCATGGATTGGGGTTCAAGCTGTGAAGGGTTAGAGCGGTTGAAAATAGCCGACTGCTACATACCTTATAGCGAGAATGTAAATAGTTCATGATAAGGTAATCGTCCACAAGAGGCCGTGCGATAAGCTGTAGGAAGTTAGCAGTATTAGGCAATGGATGTTACGGATACTTGCCAGTGAATTCAAGAATATATAGAGTCCAGCTCTGGTATTGATCAAAGGCAGGTCCATAGTCGCCTCAAGATGTAGTGCCGCAACTCCGAGACCAGTGGTATCATCCGTTACACCGTGAATACTAGGAAGCTTCTCGTAGAATTCGTGCTGTTTTTGCGACATCTCCAGTCGATGGGCAAGTTGCAGGGACCCCTGAGATCCTGCCGAGTTATGAGATAGGAATGATACAAATGATGATAGCGATTGTATGAAGCTTTTTCGAAGATCTAGGTAGTTTCAGTACGAGAAAGTCTGCCCATGGAGAAAACGCAGAGTTAATACCCATCAGTGCAATATACATACCTTTTACTTTCGGGTGGTTCAAGATATGAAGCATCTTTGAGTTCTCTATTATGCCAACTACGAGCATAGCTAGACCTTCACGCAAATTGATAGACTGCTGCTGGGGCTGCTGTTGTATACCAGATATGGCCTGTAACATAGTGTCGCTAGTGTGCGACGTGACCAAGGACTGCATCCATCGTGTGATGATTATGAGTGTCGAAATTCCCTCGTTATTAGTTATGGGGCGCCTCTCAGCGGCGAAAGACTTATGAAGCCGATGAAATATGTTTTCTTCGAGCTCTGGAGGATTGTGCCATTGCATTTCTTTCACCGGTCCAGCCGTCTTCGGCAGGCGATCCTTGGAGTACTGAAACGTGGAGCTCAATACCTCTGCGGCATTGACTTTCTTCGATTCCAGAAGCTGTTCTGTGTAGACAATGATGCGCGGATCTACGCTGGATACTCCCGTTGAACGTGGTCGCAACAACAACGCAGCAATCCTTCGGCCCGGGAGTGGTGACTTTGCGTGTAGTTGCGCGACGATTGCTGCGAACACGGTTTTCGGAATGCGTCGCTCAAGACACCCATCGAGACATAGCCTCCAATCTTTTTCCATAGACTCCATAGCCCAGACGTATCCAAGTCATACAATGGTGGTGGCGATAATGATGTGTGGTATATAGACTAATGAGGGCTTTCCGTTGATGGTCACCTGACATCAGGGACACTAATTGGATGTCACGTGTCTGGCCCGATGGGGAAGGGTTACCCGAAAAGCGGCTGCACACAGTTTTCCTCATGCATGTACATACGATCAAATGTTTGTTGCTCACTACAATCAAAGCGTATGCATCAAGTGAGTACACGGGTTTGCCTTGCAAAGCATGTGGACGTATCCACTGAAGGGGTTATTATCAGGCAGCGCGCCGGTAAGGCCCAGAGAGAGCCACAGAGGGGCATAGATCTATTCAATCCCGCCTTCTATCAAGTTAACAGAATATTGCGATCTCTTTGGCTATGTCGGCGTAGTGGAGATTGACGCTACGTCCTAGAAATCATCATCACCCCGTAAGGTAAGCCATTAAGACCTTAGTCTGATGATTTCAGAGAATCTTCCTTCATGATCCACTCCTCGCTGGTCGCATCACCTGTCATTCTACCTGCTTCGGGATTTCCATGGTAGACCTTCATGTCCTTGGTTACTCTGATGCCTGCGCTTGGCGCGCCTTCAGCCTGTGATACCTCGTTTCCTCTGGCAACCCAGGTTCGAGCGCCTGTTGTAATCTTTGTATTGGTAAACTCGTAGGTCTCGGCGTAGTTCGTTGGCTCGGAGTCCAATTTGACTGAATTGGAGTTCTTTGTTCTCAAGGGAGATTTGTGCCAGGATGCTCCGCCAGAATTTGCTGGATAATCGTGCCCTGCGGTTGTGCTTCTAACAAAGTATTTCGGGGCGATCATAGCCATGAGGGGGCGCAGGCAAGGAAGGCAACCACTCATGATACCAACATTATACTCAATGCACAATGCGATTGTGGCCTTGGACGCAACCCCTGTGAACGGCCTTCTTAGTACCCTGCGAGCGTCTTAGAAAAATAGAAGACTCACATGTTGTGTCCCATGTTTTGAAGTATTCTTGTACCCAAACGGCTTTTAAAATTCCACCCACACATGTGAAAACTCCAAAAGCGAAGACTGTGATAAGATGCAGGCGTTGCGCCAAAGGCAGCTGAATCTGCCACAGTGGCATGATGGGCCAGAGGAATATAATGAAGTCGGAAACAACATTCAGAGCCGCGTGCATAGTTAATAATAGGTGAGAGTCGAGGCACATCTTAGCAGGGACTGTAGGATCCCAAAGCGAGTCAATTGGACTAAATAACAAATCTTTAGCAAAGGCGGTTCAGTCAACTTCAAGATTAGGTAACTTACATGCACTGCAATACATATAGTACTGTAGTGATGGTACTCCATAGTATCTGGTAGGTAATCATCGTCCAGCAGAATATTCTATTCGTTCTCGATGGGAAAAGGTGCAGGTAGGTCATACACACGGATGACTTTGCAAAAGTGATGCAAAAGGTGTAGAGTGCGACGGCGGAAAGGTTCATCTGTCATACGTCGTCAGTATAAGGAAAAATCTCAGTCGATTCTGGTCACGTACTTTGGCAAAGTTCACAAGCCATCGGAATTCAACATCATATAGATGGCGCCCAAGAGCGTGTTGAGTTAGAACCAAGAGATTGGCTCCGATTGCAACAGAGAAAATCTGCAAGTGTCAGTATCGCAGTGGAAGTTTATTAAGTAGACCTACAGCTGCAGCTACCATGGTCCAATCGTCAATTTTCATGCCCGAACTTTGGTTTAGTCGAACAAAGACCCTGGCCGCGACAAAGAAGAGCATTGTGATGGTGGTCGCATAAATCGCAGCATCAATGGAGGACTTTTGAGATTCGGGGTTAACATAATTGGGTACCGGCCAGGTAGCGATAATAGCCGGCGTGATTGAACTTCCAGTGGCCATTTCGATGGCGATGGCGGGAAAGGGAACGGTATCACTGGGCGAAACCTAATGTTCAACATCAGTAAAAACAGGGGTGAATTGATCTTTATGTACAAGAATGCTTTAAAGTTCAATCCAGAGTCTTCCCGCACATGGAATCAGGGGTTGTGTGGTTGATTTGGAAAGTTTAGTATAGTGGGAACTCTAATATTCGCCGGTTAAACCTGAGGATCAATCATTCAGCTAGGAAAATGCAGGTGCCCCACTAGGTCGCCGACGGGACGATAAACTCAACGATCTAGGAAAGGAGTGTAGCTTAGCCAAGATTCGACCCACCTTCATAACGCGTTAGAGGTGCGCAAATCACAGGAACACTAGAGATGTGAGTGTGGAGAGAAAGTCCTTACGCCGGATATAGCTACTACTTGTATACAACTACAAGTCTAGTTTAGCCAGTGTTGTAATTGCGTGAGGTAGTCATCCTTACAATATGCTAAATTGCTTCGCAAATTTGATATCACTGTGGGTTACAGTGACCTCTAGCAGATAACAATGTATCATAACGCATGTTCAACGGCTTGCAGCTTGATCGATGGCATCCTGGTCGTGAAGGTTTAGAGGCGCATTTTTGGGTTAAGGCATTTTCACGTGTCCGGTACGACCCTGTTCTAGATAGCGAGCTAAGGTAAATAGGCCTCTGCTACCCGCATGCGAGAGCCAAGCGGAACGATCCCCGATCGCGCGATTATAAGGCCAGAAAGGGTCCAATATTCGGAAGCGAGAATGCCGAGTCGAGATCCCATGATCGGCAGCTCTCAGGAGCGAGAGCTATGTTAGCCGCATGGCGGAGAAAATTCAGATGTGTTGACTTGTGATGTCTCCTCTGGACGGGTTGTCAGTCTGCTCCTAAGGCGTGCGCGGCAGCTAGAGTAGCGAGACTATAGAACCCTGTATCTGTTACATAAGGCAGGGATGGGAACTCGTGGTGCAGGAGAGATACGGACAGCTCGACAGAATGCGGATAGCTCAATAGAATATGGATATCTTCACATTATTCAGGACGTGGCTTGATCTTATTTGGGTTACTGCTTGTCAGTGGACAGTTGATAGCAAAATTCATCACTGAATGATAGATCAACTAAGACCTTGTCTTAGACTGTTCATGCCCCTTGTATATCATACCCCAATGAAGTGAACTTACCACCTTGCAAACGTCTAGTTTTATTCATCTGCGATACAGACTCAGCTTTCACAATGCTGAGTACCGTCCTCACTTAATTATGAAGCCCCATTCTCACTTAACCATCAAGTCCTATTCGCGGTACAAGTGTGAAGTCGAGTTTTCGTGGCCATCACTGAACCTTGTGTCTCGTTACAAAGCGTCGTGGAATTAGGGTTACCACTTGATGCATATCATCTACGCTTGGGTCATTAACAATGCCTGTTTTCGTTGTACTGGCGGAACGCTATAGGTAACACTGTCGATTACAGTATCATAGTGCCAATCCCTGGGTGTGTTTAATAGGGTCTTACCACGTTATTTTACATAGTCAGGTTTTGGTGGCCGGATACTTGACAGTTGATATCAATGATAGTAGGCAGATTGCTTGTGAGTACAGCGTGCGAGGGTGTAAAACCGATGATTTAAGGAAGATTGCGAGTCAAATTATCAATGTAGATCTTATGAGTAAATTCTCGCCAGTGGCGAGGATGCATATCTGCAAAGAGAGCCCGGAAGATAGAAATTTCCCAGTTGATGCCAGTACTTAGTCGCAATGGAATTGAGATAGCGACGGCTTTGATTGCCGTGAGGTAAATAGGACTGACTGGCCCATGATTTTGGCTAAATGCTGGATTGTTCTCGCGGACAAAGGTTTCCGGTCCAACTCGTAGTACATGTGCAACGGTCAACCGCCAGGTATGCAAGTGCACACATGGACCGTCGCATCGCTTATCTAACCCCCGTTCTCGCGACTACTGCAAACCCTCGGTTGTGCTATGCGATCCAATGCACGATATGCGTATTATCTACCCGCTCAATAGTAAGGGAATGCCATATATATCCCCAACATCTAGGTCCCTTGAGATGGCCGACGACGGGTATTCTGCGAATGATTCATGTCGGCATCCGGAGCCCGCTCCCCCAACATCCAATCCTCCATCGCTAGCCATTGACTCCATGTCTTCTCTGCACCCTCAATCTCGGCTATTTGGACCTCGGCAAGTGGTTTAATGAATGGCACCGACTCGTGCGGGGACATGTCGTACTGATACTTGACCTTTGCCCATCCGACGCTCTTTGCAGCGAAGAGGTAGTTTCGTCGCTCGCACTCGTGCATGGGGCCCACTCCCTTCCTCCAGTCCTCGCCAAAGAATCCGTGCATAATGCCAGCACTGTCCATTCCGGTGATGACCAGACGCCGAATGAAGGGTATCAGGGATACCCATGCGGGTGCGGGCTGGCCGCGCGAGGTTGTGACGGGACCTTGACGGGGCCATGGCAGATTATAAGCAGCCGGACCTGAGGAATGCGGCAGAGGACCGGATGCGTTCAACAGTGGGGTGGTTGTCCATTGGAAAGGCAGACAGATGTTGATGAGCGCGCAGACGGCCTGCACACCCAGCTCGTGCTGTGCATGGTCGAGGAAATATCGCTGGCAACTCTGGTATGCTGGATGCCAATCAAAGATATCAAATTGGGGGCCAGCAGAGGTACTTGGAACAGAGTGCGAACCGTCCGACGAGTTGCTGCCTTCTGCAAAAGCCCCACCTCTTGTCTGAACGGTTGGATAGCCTGCGGGAAAGTTTGTTGTGAATCCAGGTAGGCTTGCCATGGTTAACGAAGGCTACAGTCTGCTGCAGGCACCGACGTTAGCGATTGATTTGGATGCTTGCGCGCTTGCAACCCTACCAGACTACCAAGAAAGGCCACAAGAGGGGACGGCTAGGGCAGCCAGCTATCTGTTTTGCCGGAAGGAGAGATGGGAAG
>Ga0182211_1000575_pt1 | contig 11533 bp, 8 predicted proteins | sample G5R1MG_20_FD_129660 | JGI IMG/M metagenome (GOLD analysis project Ga0182211, IMG submission 129660) | Switchgrass phyllosphere microbial communities from Michigan, USA - G5R2_MAIN_03OCT2016_LD1 MG | ecosystem: Host-associated > Plants > Phyllosphere > Phylloplane/Leaf | place: USA: Michigan... | reverse complement strand
GGGAGGGAGGGGAGGCGGGGGGGGGAGGAGGGTGGGGGGGTGGAGGTGGATGTGGGGGGCGGAGGGCGGAGGGCGGCAGGAGGGAGAGGAATGTTCGGCAGTGGTGTGTCGTCTGCATCACGTGCAAGCGCGTACCTCTCCACCGCCCCTACGCGCCGCTTCTGGTTAGCGTCAGAGTCAGGATTAGAGTGAATCACACTTCTGGCAACAGGCGTTGCGGCTGCTTTGTAATTGCTTCATCGTCATGGTCTGCCGGTGGCCTTGTTCACGTCTTTTTTGATAGCCTCACAACTCCTTTCGTTTTGGGTTCAAACGCCCCCGCCCTGACCACGGCGCCTTCTTCTTTTTCAGGCTTTTGCCCTTGCCCTCTCCCTTCTTCAGGCTTTTGCCCGTACCCTCGTCCTTTTCTCCAGCCGCTGTTTCAATTCCAGGCAGTGCGTCCGTCAATCGCTCGATTCCACTGATGTACTTGCGTATGGGCATAGACTGCGACCCCGACTCTTCGGCTGCTGTTTCAGTTCCAGACAGCGCGTCCGTCAATTGCTCAACCCTACGCATGCACTTGCGTATGGGGGTAGACTGCGACCCCGACTCTCCAGCCGCTGTTTCAATTCCAGGCAGCGACCCCGGCTCTTCGGCTGCTGTTTCAGTTCCAGACAGCGCGTCCGTCAATTCCCAGGAGTCATGGACGGGGTGCTTGCGTATGGGCACACCGTCTGTCTCCCCCGAGTCTAGTTTGCCTTGATTCGCGATATCAAGTGCTCTTTGGTAGTCGGCTACGAATCCACTGGGCGCCCAAGCACCACCCTTCGGAATTTCTTTTGTGCGAGCCGCCATGATCGCCCGCACCTTCCTCCTGGCCTTCGCCGTCAGCTCCAGGGGCTCCTCTCCTTCTTCAAAGCCCCAATTGGCCACCGATTTATCTATTGTGTAGCCCGCCAACGCTTGGTCTCTCGGCAGTCCCGAATGAGGAGAGTAGGCAGTAATGCCTGAGTCCCTCAGCTTTTGCCGCAATGGCTGAGGCAGCTGGCTCTGTTTTCCTGTTTCAATTGACCGGCGCACGCCTTCTTTGATCTTCCACAGACGATGGTTCAAGTCCAGCTTGGGCATGATCCCAACCTTGCGGCTGATCACAAACTGGACAATATAGCCGTCGCTCACCGGGTCAATGAGGAAAACGGACCCTTCGGGCATGGCTTTGAGGATAAAGTCAGGTCGTAAATGGGGCCAATGATCGTGCATCCACCTCCATTTCTTAAAGTCTTCGCGCTCCATCTTTTCTTTCTTACTGGTGCTTCCACGGATCCGGATGCGAAATTCCACAGGCGACCCAGCATCGATGAATTGCCAGGCGCGGTCCAGGCTGACCTTGAAGTACTGGGTCGGGCTACTGAGTCGTATCATGATGTTCTTCAGCCCACCAAGCTGTTTGCCATGCTGCGGTTGTAGCTTAATAATTTTTGACCCTTTCTTGATTATATCGTACGGCTCGCAGAGAGCATAATCGCGACTTTGCTGGGGCACGTTCTCCTCTTGGAGTCGTCGGAAATTATCTTCCCGCGCCTTGGAAGTCGGGTTCGTAAGATAGAGCATTTTCCCCGGTTTGACGTAGTCATCGTACAGCTGCTGCAAGGAAATGTTTGTCGCAAGCGGCGTTGGGTCCTTTGCGCTCTTGACCAGATTCACCAGGTGCTGCGACTTGCTAGGCGGCCTAATATCGTACTTGTTGAACAGCCTGATCTTGTGCTGGCCCAACAGCGTTCTGGCCCTGGCCGTCTTATACAGGTGGAGTGACCGACACGGTGTTCCGCATTGCGCGACACGGGCGGCGAGGGCCCCGCGCAGCGCGCATTGCGGCCGTACGGCCGCGACGTACGCTCGCAAGGGAATACGGATGGGGGCGAGAAGAGGCGACTGGAACTCGGCCACCGGGATGCGGAGGTTGGGCGGCATGACCAAGGGTGGACACAAAAGACGCTGCACGTCGCGACGGAAAAACATGGTTGAACATTTATTTAGTGCGTATTACATAAGCCGTGTCTGATAAACTTAGCGCGCGCCGACCTTGACTACGTAACGCGTCTGGCCAAACGCTCGAGACGTCACGGCATAGGCACACACCACCCTGCAATTGATTCGATCGACGAGGAGTTTTTTATTCGTCCATGCATGGATTCAAGACGCACAATGGCGTCCACAGCTGAGGCGAGACAATGCTGCGGGCGCCACCGCGTCACGCCGCGGCTAATGGACACGTCGTGCGCCACTCCTCACAGTGGGATCAAGCCGAAGCGCATGCCTACCTAAGCCTTGAGCGATCGCTTGAAGAATGGGCCGCAATACCTGTCCAGTCCACGGCGGTCATCGAAGCCTACAAAGGGCGAGGGATAGTCGTTCTTCATGAGCCGGGCGTCCCTTGCGTCCATGGGGATTCCCGTCTTGACCACGCCTTCCTCGTGGAGACGATTGACAAGGCAAAAGCCGTGGATTGCCAGTGGGTCCATGGTGCGCAGCATGGTGGCGTATACGGACTTGATGCGATCCACCTCGTCTCGATTACGGCAGAGTTTGAACCCGTAGTCGCGCTGAAGGCACGCCGGCGGCTCGGTCGCCGCGTCCGAGTGGACAAACTGCTTAAGCCGCCAGACTGTCGGACGCTTGTGCGGTTGGGTGTTGAGGAAGTGTTCGAGGTGGTGAAAGGCGTGTCGGAAATGGGCGTACTCTTTTCTGTCGAACCAGTCGACCAGAGATCCCGTTTCAATAGCCCCGACCAATTCCATGAAGATTGCTTCTGGGTGTCGGCTGTTCTTCAGTAGAGCCGCGTAGAGATTGATCAGGTGTCGCTCCTCGGCTTCGTCTTTGGTGACGACAAATCCGAAATTGTACCATGCTTCTGATCCCACGGGGAGGAGTTTTCCACAAAGGGCTGTTGCGGCTAGGTGCGCTGCCATCTGCTTACTCCTGGGTTGGAGGCGGAGGAGGCCAAGAGAGCGATCTTCTCTGGACAGAAACGGTTGTATGACCTCAAGGGGGTCAATGTGATTTGACTGAGCAGATATAGTCGCAGTCATGGATTTGTAATGGAGACCGTACTCAGCGTTCTCCTGCACTGGACCCGGTAGACTTGGGCGGACCGGGGAATTGGGCTTGGGTTGCAACGGCATAGACTTGCGAGCGGCACCCTGAGGCATGCCATTGCCACCGGATCTCGCCCCTGGGGTGGATATTGCATTTCCGGCCAGAGAAGCGGCCTTGCTGCTCCCTTGAGGATGAGATGATGGCACAAAAGAGGCGGTTGCTGCAAGCGTGCGCAACTCAAAAGTGATGTTCTGAAATGCCACTGATGAATTGGCGGCTCGGACCAGAGTCTTGTGTACACGCTCCGGAAATCCCAGCCAACATATCAGTCTGTACATGGAATTGGCGAACCTTGCTTTTTTGAGCAGTCCTTTTATTCTCTCTTGTAGATGTAGAATGGTACATGCCATTGACGAGGCGAATTGTATGAGATCATGAGTCTGCTTCATCGATCCGTTGTAGCCTTGTATCCCGTGATAGAAATCAATCAGCTTGGCACCGAGCTCTTCGTCTACAGCCGAGCTACCGGCGTCAATGTCGTTGATCCGAAACATACTTGTGATGAAATTATCCAGATGCTCGCGATGATCCTGCTGGACCTGACGTATTTCGTCAATGATCTTCTTCCTGGTCGGATAAGAGTAGATCAAAAGTTCATCCCAGAGGCTGGCACACACCTCCCTTTGCGATACACCTGGGAGCATCAGTATTGTGATTATGTAGGCATTTTTTTTTTTTGCGTTACCTTGTCCTGTGAGAGCTATGCTTCTCAAATGAACCTGCAAGCGGCTGAGAAGCGGACGAATGTCGTCTTGCCGCTCCTGCGGTCTGTTGTTCGCGGGGAGAGTAACAGATATGACCATTTTGTGCTGATCCACATCTTCGACGAAGTTTAGCTCGGCGTCGAGCAGTCGCCCTAGTCGTGCAGCAAATCTTGCTCGCAGGGACTGTGGCGTCTTCAACCCAACCATGGGGATGATAGCCTCGGCATCGTTGATAAGATCCTCTTCAATTGGAAGACTTCCCCATACTCCATTCATAGGGATACTTCGGGTGGACATATCATCTGCAGGATTGTAGTTATGTAGCCGGATCGTGTAAGTATTCGAGTAGGAATCCTTGTATGAAAAGGGTGACGGTTGCTTGAAAGGCAGAAGCCAACCCCGTATCAAAATGAGGTAGAAATGTACTAGTATATCGCCCTTCAAATGCCCTGCACAATCCAATTAGTCCCCTATGTGCCGTGGACAGAAGCCCGGCAACTCACCGCAGGTGTCACGGGCGAGCCTGTTCAAGCCCCAAACGTCGAATGCAAACTTCGAGCTGTAGTTGTAGTTTCCAACTAGCAAGAACGTACCATTGACATTCGAACTCGTTTTTATGCCAGCTTCTTCAATGTTCGCGAGCGCGGGCAGTTCGCTTCCGTCGTGATTTGTGCCCGGCCGATTGGTAAGGATAGGTAAGAAGAGTCGGACAGGACCAGGTCTGAATCTCCAGCATTCGAAGCTCGAAAGATGCTCCTTGGGATCTAATCGCCCTCGTGGAAGTGCAATAAAATGTCTCAGAGATTGCCACTCCGACTGGAGATTTGCTACTGAGCGTCAGTCTCACATTGCACCCCTCCTCCATCGCCATCACAATACTCACGTCCCCAGAACTCAGTCCCAACCGCCTACAGTCCACACGCCACTCAAGCTCCACTTAGACCCGAAAACGATTCTTCAAATTCCCACACCAGTGCACGACTCGGTTCCCCGAGTGTTTTCCAGAATCCTTGCTATTTGCTGTCGCTATCGTTGCTATTTTTGTGGCGTGTAAGAAGGATGGGAGTAGGATGAAGGCTTTTTATAGACGTGTTTCAGCTGAAGCGTCACCGTCTATCACCTGAGTTGGTGCAGCTGCCTCAAAGTGAGAGATGGGAGGGGGAAGGGGACAAGCGAGCTTAGAGGGGTTGGATCAAGTAAAAGGAATGGTGTTGGCCCATGTAGTGCCAAGCGGTGAGGCGGAGGCTGGTAAGTACGCTAGGTACAAGACGGGGAGATTGTGTGTGTGTGTGTGTGAAGATGCGGTTAAGGTTCCTCCCATTGTTCGTTATAGACATTCCACGCAAGCAAATAAACGGTCCAGTAGTCTATGCCATACCATGCAACACAGTGCCACGCAGCACAAAACAATCAGGGGAATCTATACGCAGTACATTCACTATCCTATCTTTTGCATAGTACTCTGAGTCCCAGTCACCCTCCGAATCCAAAAACTTCCGCCACACTAACCATACTCATCCGTGCCCCCCAAAGTCCTACGGCAATACCTACGATATCTACCGTCAACAGGACCACAGAACCCACCATCCACCTGGGACTGAAGATGCGATAGAGCATGAGATGTCTCCTCAAATGGCCTGCCCACAGCGTGGTCGCTAGATGGATGGTTGCGTAGAAGAGCACATGGGTCGCCACCGCTTTCGCCAACATGCTCAGTAAACCCTTCTTCTGGGGCTGGACCTTCCACAACACCAATCCCGGTACGGCGACAGCACAGAGGATCTGCGCGCCAAAGGTGTTGAGCAGCACGATGAAAGGTGTCCACGGGTAACGAATGGTAGAGAGAGGAATGAATGCGGATTCCCACTGGATGCTGGCGAGGGTAGCCTGGTGTCCAGTTTTGAAGAAGTGAAAGGAGCCCAGCAGGCCTAGGACTATAGGGCCAATGGAAGAGTGGCGCAGGTTATTGGTATCGATGATCTCAAGGAGTGAGAAGATCTGCCAGACGAGGATGCCGGTTGCACCGGCGCCGACGGGTTTCTGCAGCACGGCGATGGCGAGATACCATATCGTGATAAGTAGTGCATACCGCGAGCCGTGCACGTTGGCGTACCCGAGGATGGTGATGGCTTCCTTGGATCCACCTTCGGTGTTGGTGGAGTCGTTGATTATGACATTGAGTAGAGGCTTGGACCAATTGTAGATGGAGTAGCCGAAAGCAAGGGCGACGAAGAGAACGATCTGGGCGACGAGACGTTTGGTGATGCGAAGGATATTTTCCCAGCCAGCGACCCAGTCGCCGTCGTCGGCGGCGTCAAGTGTCCAGTAAACAGCGGAGAGCATGAGACAGGCACGGAGAGCGATGCCGATCCAGAGGGTAGCGCTGTGCTGGTAACTCTTGGTGCCTTCGTAATAGCTTTTGATAAGTGTGGGAATTAAAAGAGCGGTCGCAGCGGGAATGAGGAGCTGCCATGGTGCTGACGTGGTAGAGAGAGCGGAAGCATAGTAAGTTGACTTGCAGTATGGCATCTGCTCCTCTCTGCAGAGTCGGGAGAAGCTCGCCACGCGTAGAAGAACGGTGAAGAGACCAGAATGGTAGATGCCCAGCGTCCGATCAGCAATTCGCTTCTGACGGAACGATGAAATCATGGCGAGGACGCCAAATGTGGTCAAAAAGTATAGGAGAATTTCGTCCTCCCAGATCGTGTACGAATTTGCCGCGAAGCCCGCCGAAAGCGCAAGCGTGAAGAGGACACTCGTCCAACCCCAGATGCTGTCGGGGAAAGGTGACATAAGACGGTATTTCAGAGACCACAAGGTCGAGCCAGAACCGATGACGCCAAACAACGCGGAAGACATCATGATGACGAGTTGTTTCCATTCTTGAGGCATGAAAATGGTGATGCCGAGACCGATGAAGGTGCCCAAGGCCATGCCGATCGCTCCACGCGTAAAAAAGACGGGAGTGACCTGGGCGCGATCGCCGTGAAGAACTCGAGCGTAAAGGGCAAGCAGGACGAGACTGGAGGTAAGAATGGTAATGCCACTGAGCATTCTGGGAATATCGAACCGGGCCCAGAGATGGCGACAAATCCGCAGTGTTTCACGCTGGTATTCGGAGAAGGTATGATAGGCATGGCGCATCTGCTCACTGGTTCCTCTGTCTTTACCGATCGCTTTCCATGCATCATTTGCAGACGTCCAAAATGACAAGGAGGTGGCCGTCGTATGCTCGTCTAGGCCTCGAGCCTTGGCATACTCATGCTGGTATCGATGGATCTGCGCGGCTGTGAGGCGATTGACAGTCGCTACATTCTCGAAATTGGCGCCCTTCGGGCCAATAAATGCCTCTTCAATTGGCTTGCCTAGGTTGTTGAAAGGAATCGGCAGTCCCAGGAGTAACGATAGCGTCGGGACAAGATCAATCTGCCCAACTGGTCTAGTCTTCGCGTCTGTGGGAGGAATCGCCCAGAGGGCATTGGTACGCCCGAAGATAGCTTTTTTCGAGTACATCCACAGCGCAGCCTGGATTTCATCGTCAGATTCGCCGCCATGATCGCCCTTGGCATCCATGCCGTGATCGCCCATGACTACCAACAGGGTATCGTCATCCACCTCCTGAATCATGCGACGGACGATGCCGTCCATTTGGGACAATTTTGCCGTCATGGCCGGGTGATCGGGCCCATAGCGATGTCCGGCATGGTCGACACCTAGGTAGTGGCCGAAGATGACGTCCCACTGGCCCATTTTCTCTGCCTTGATGAGTGGGAATATGTGCTCGGTGACTCCATTGTCCACGGTATGTAGATCCCAGACGTTGAACGAATCGTACGCGTGCGTGAGATTGGGTTCGAAGTAGTCGGGAAAGAGCGCATGCCAAGTATCGTCTCCGAGATGAACGAGGCGCTTGCCGGCATGCTTCAGCTGTGCAACCAGGTTGTCTTCATCGATGGCTGTACCGGCAAAGTTGCTTCCTGCATCAATAAAGGTTGGGAGCGTGCCGGTGGTAAGCCCCTTCAATCGCTGCAGGGTCGTCGTCGGTGGATCCGCAATGAATGGGAGAAGGAAAGCATTGTTGGGCTGGTTCTTTGCCGTTTCGTACAAGACAGGGAATGCATTGTGGAAATGGCGAGGGGCAGGATGGGTCGTCTGCGGCAGCGCGTCGAAAGGCACCGTGAAGTCGTATCGCAGCGCGTCCACGATGATGACAATAGCCTTTTCAAAGGTCTTGGGATGCCAGCATCCCTTGTTGGTATCGCCGGTGGTGTACGACGATGATGGGGCGACGGGAGGGATTGCGCATGCGGACTTGTGGTCGAGGACCAATCGCGTGAGGAGGAAGCCGCTGGTGAAGAGGTAGATGCCGAGAAGGTGAAGAATGCTGGAGATGCTCAATATTCATCCATGTAGAATCGCGTGCATCGAGAGCGACAGGGAAAGACGTACAATAGGAATGCGAAGAAAGCCACAATCAGGCCATGCGCTGCCTTGAAATGCACCTGGCCAATCCTCTTCGCCTTGTCTGGATCGATCGTCCTCATGGGCGCGCTTGGCGCTTGTTGTGAGGGCATCGCGGTTGGGGCTGCACCAGATTGTGCGGTCATGTCCGACAGCGGCGTGAAGATCTCTCCAGGACGGAGGTCCATGTCGAAGGTGGAGTGAAGAATACCTGGAGGAGGTAGGTGACCCAAGGAGAATGGGTAGGGACGAGAAGTCGAGGAGAGTGGGAAAGGGGCTCACTATGGTCCTGAGGGAGCAAACGACTCCATGAGGGAAAAGAGAAGTTAGAAAGAACAAAAAAAGCGAGGCGGGTCGGCGGAGAGGAGGGAGGGGAGAAGCAGGTCGCAAGCAATGCGGATTGATGGATCAAGGTTCGGCCGAGGCCGTTGGCATGCCCTTTCTCTATCGAGGAGTGGATACATTGAATCCACGACGTGCTGGCCTGCTTCTCAACCACCAAGGATTCATCACAGAAGGAGCATGAGGGCAGCCGATTTCCGGTATAGGGAAACCGTCAGGAGTGGGCTGGTGAAATGGCATTGTATTGCATAGCCTTCTCAAGCCGCTCTGTACCGGCGGTCGCGAAGAACCAAGGCATAATAATCATACATTACGAAAATAAAAAGAAAACCTGCATGCAGGATAACTATGTATAGAGAAAAGGGGCCATGGCCTCGACGATGTAGGTCAAGGGCGGCCAATACATGGAGCCAAGTAATGACAGAATCCAACGGGGCCCAGAAGATATACAATAGGGGTGTAGATGGGTCTGTCCGTCGCTCGACACAAGGAGCAGAAGATGGGAAAATAAATCCGTCGTCAGAGAACAGGTTTTTGGTCATAGCCAAGTGGCTGCAGGACTACCGTGTGAGGCCCCCCCAGATGCAGTGGGGCGTGGTTCGTTGCCGTCTGGGAACCGGCCTGGGCGGGTGCACGCGTCGGCTTAGGAGACGAGACGGCGGGTTTCACGCATAGTCCTTGTCGCTCTTCTCTTTCAACCCGCCAATGCGATCCAGGTCCAGTGAATCGAACCTGGAGCCGTCCGCATTCCGGGCATAGGCCGGCAAGGCATCGTCGCCAACGGGCTCCAAGCCGACGCTGTGCTCACCGACACGCACAACGACCACGCGACCGGACTGGCGCTTGCCTGTCTCGTCGACCTCGTCGGGGAAGGTGATGCGGATCTCGGGAACGGGGCTGGTGGGGCTGTCCATTAGGCCATCCTTCTCCGAGTAGACGAGCACCGATGACTTGCGGTCTGTGGTGATGGTAAGGTGGCTGCGGCGCGAGGGGGCGTCATTGTATTGCGGGAGATCCGAGGAGGCCTGTCGGCGCGCACGACGCACGTTGCGCAAGAAGAAGAGGGCACCGACGAGACCGAGGCCGAACAGGACGAGGGCCAGGAGCGCGACAAGGAGGGCGATGTGGGCGCTGCTGAGACCGTTTTCCTGGCCACGCGCGACGAGCTGGCGGGCATTCATGATGGCGAGGCAGTGGATGGTCGTCGGAAACGAGGTGGCGGGCAAGAGGTGATGGGTGGGGAGGGCGTGGTTGTGTGTGTCACGTTGTGGCCAACGCGTGTGGCTGCTGGTACTGCTGGGCTGTCAGCAGGCATCGCGACGGGTTTGTTTTGACGGGTGCGGCAAGCATGGAGAGATGCGTTGTTGTGGCGCGTGGTGTGGTGTGGCCGAGAGCCGTGGTCGGCTCGGCGGAATGTACGGATGCTTTGGGCACACGTACGTATGAATGGCAGGATATAAGTACGTACGAGGCCGGGGGCGGTGGAAAGTAGGTCGGGTGACACAGGCAGGAAAAGAGTGAACACGGATATCGCTGAATGAGTGAAAGCGATACTCCGCAAGGGTAAGAATTGGTAGACGACGACGACGACAACAATGACAACAACAACAGCAGCAGCGGCAGCAGGGCGTGGGAGAGGTGGAGGGGGGGGAGCAAGGAGGTGATTTTGAGCCCGCAGGCGCTGGGCCGCAGTACGCCTTCGATGCCCCATGCAGGTACCGCCGGCTGTGGACCAATCACACGGCAGGGTCTTTGCCCAATGCGGAATGCAAGCGCGCACTTGAGGGGGCTGCAATCTCCCATTCTCGCACTGTTGCTTGGCCTGTGCTTTTGGCCTTGGCCGCACGGAGCCGGCGACGAGCACGAGGGAAAAGGAGGCGTGGACGGCTACATGATGGTACTATGTACTGTTACTATGTACTATGTAGGTGCCTACTCTAGCAGTACGTACGGAACGATAAGCTTTGGATACGGGGCTTGGGGGGCAGTGTCCGGGTTGACTCTGCAGGTGGTCGATTGTGGACAGGACAGGTTGTAGGTCGATGGATCATCATACCTCCTACTCCCTGGTATGTACATACTATGTAGTAAGTACTATGTATATCGTAGTAGCCAGTGTCTTAGTAGGTATCTTCGCCTTGGCGTCAGGACGGGTCGGTGGATGACGCAACGACTCCCGACTCAGATGGTCCGCCGTGGTACTGTACTATGTACTACTACATACCTATGTACATAGATACACCCCATCCGTACTATAGCAGTGTAGTAGGCAGGCATTACCGCGCGCCATCCGAGTCCAGTGCGGGACTAGCCCCCTGCGGACTAGACCCGTACGGGAGGCCCCCTAGGACAGAACAGGAAGTGCCGGACGCCTCCCCCCCGCTGACTCATCCCGCACTTCTCGAAGCAGCGCCAGAAGGCAGAAGCGACGCGATTCCCAATGCGGCAAGGTCGGCCAAGTTTGTTTTTTCTGGCTCGCTTGTGTGACGGTGGGCGATGATCTGGCATGAGCGGTGAGGGGGATGGGCAGAGATGATTGGGTTGGAGGCGGGTTGTTCTTTGTTGAACACACGGTACGGTCGATGGCGCAGAGCAGGTTCCTGGTCGATGTGCGTCGTGCCTAGCCAACAGCAGTACCCGACATACTGCTATGGTACATGGTAGTATGTATGTACTATACACTACATACCATGTACTATACACTGCATACTAAGTACGCTCCATACGACTTGGGACACTAGCAAGGCCGTTGGGTAGCGTGCTTTTCCCCAGCACCCGCCCGCGGACACCAGCGTATTACGCTTCTAGTGCCGGGCCCGCCCAGCCCTAGACGCCCTAGCCTTGCCGCGTGCCTGGCCGACCCTCCATCGAGCTTGCATCATCCAAGC
>Ga0182211_1000574_pt1 | contig 11542 bp, 18 predicted proteins | sample G5R1MG_20_FD_129660 | JGI IMG/M metagenome (GOLD analysis project Ga0182211, IMG submission 129660) | Switchgrass phyllosphere microbial communities from Michigan, USA - G5R2_MAIN_03OCT2016_LD1 MG | ecosystem: Host-associated > Plants > Phyllosphere > Phylloplane/Leaf | place: USA: Michigan... | reverse complement strand
GGCCCAGCTGCTCGGTTCGGTAGGTGCCATGACATCCGCGCCCATGTCCGTCCACTAACACTCCCTCCCCTCAGCGCGAGGTCACCTTCTTCTCCCGCGAAGCAACCCATGTCATCACTACGCGTCCCGTCCCCGCAGACCTCGACACCGGCTCCTCATCGCATGCCAAGGGCACCGTCAACCCCGCCCAGCTCGAGAATAAGAAGAATGTCTTCGACCAAGCCCTCCAAAAGTCCACCCGGGCAGACATCCTGTACAAGGCGAAAGAGCTCGGCATGAAGATATGGTCGGTCGAGAAGCTGCAGCGTATGGTCGACACCATGTTCAACAAGGAAACTGGCGAAGACGCCACCGCCCACGCCTCTCGCCATGGCACGGCCATTCTTTCACAAAAGGGCCGTCCTGCCGACTTACAGAGGTTGTTGCAGAATGAAAAGCTCGACCGGGACTATGTCACTGCGTCGCAGGATATGATACCCCTGCGCGGATACTACGTCTATGTGCACGATATGGACGAAGTCACCCGTCCGGTCATGATCCGGGAATATGCAAAGGTAGACAAGGAAAAGGGCAAGTGGCCACAGTTCCGTGCCTCGGGTAATGGAAAGTGCCCCTTCGTCGAGGACCCGCACTTTGGACGTCGCCAGCAGGAGGATGAAGCCCGTCGTCTTGCTAAGCCGGCTGCCCCGGCACCCGCGCCCCGGACGCGTGCCGCATCAGCTATGGAGGAGAAGGCTGCCTTGGCCGAAAACGAGCAGCTTGCTCGCCGGCCCAGCGCCGCTGCTCCCATGGCCAAGGAAGAGGAGGAAGGAGATGCCAAGCCACTGGATCCCCCCCAGGCAATTCCTCCCAAGCGTACCAGTACGGCGGACGGCGCCCCTCCCATGTTTGGCAGTGCCCAGGCTAGCATCCGGGTCATGCCTCGATTCATCGCTGGCGAGCCTGTCGCATCTGGACTCCATCAGTCGAACATCACCTCTGCCATTCGGTCGCAGATGATCTCGTCGACAGCTGCCGCCCCTCGCGCTGGGAACAGCAAGGAAGTGAACCAGTTGAAGCGCAAGGTCCTCGAGAAGAATAGCGTTCCTTCAGCAAATACCAACAGCGGCCTCTCTTCTGCCATGAATGATGCGAGAGCCGTACTCAATCAGGAGCACGTGCAGCCCATGCGAGCAGCTAAACGCAAAGCTCAAGAGTCTCTAGGTGGTCACATCCACGAGGGCGTTAATGAGGGGAGGCAGGCTCGCAAGGTGGCTGCCCTCCGCAGACGCAAGACTGTGGAGAAGGAGCTCAAGCCCGGCTACTGCGAGAACTGCCGCGAGAAATTTAACGACTTTGACGAGGTAACAAATGCCGCTTCCTGGCCCTCCATTGCCCAATACTAATTTGTCACAGCATGTCGTCTCACGCAAGCATCGCAAGTTTGCACTCACAAACGATAATTGGCTTGAGCTTGATCAGTTGCTTGCCCAGCTTGATCGCCGATGAACACAAACACACCACCATCAACACCACCCTATCTTGCATCCATCTTGGCGTTCATGCACGACTTAATACCCAAAACACAATTCCTTTGTCCACCTTTTCCGCTTCCGAGCTCATGGGCACATGGTTCTACTCTGCGAGCGAATATCCGTTACCCTGCATTTCCCGAGGCGCAGGCCTCTTTCTCCCTTTTGTTGGTATGACTAGGACACTTAACACTAAGCGATACGTTTTTGCCTTGGAAGCGTACGAGTCCTGCGTCGCTGTACATATTTATTGCATCATAGCCTTTGTGGTATATTGAGCGAATGGTTGCGATTGCAGCCCAATTAGTCGGTGTGTTTGAGAGAGGCGTTGACCATGGTGGCTTTGATGGACATGGTTTTAGGAAGTCGCCAAGACGTGGCGACCGATGTGCGTAAGAACGAGCTATGTTATATTACTATCGTATTAGCTATGTAGAAATGTATCAATGCGACGTGGTACCATTTACAGCAATCATTTCTGGTCTCTACGTGACGCGACTAAAGATGGGTGGGGCACCTGATTGGCCCAGTTCGCCTTGAATGTGATCTTGTGTGGTTTCTAGCTGCCCTACTTCCTCTTCTGGACTACAACAACCTCTCTCACGATTTTCCAGATTCAGTGCAAGCACCTCCATACCCTTGAAACAATAGATTTTTTTTTGACTTTGCTAAGAGAGAGTTGCTGCACCATCATCAAGAGAGACTGGCTCACCTTGACCCTGCCTAACCCCCCGTCCCTCCACCACATCCATCCTCCCACCATGTCCACCTCGCCCAAGGACAGGATTCCCGATGAGGAATCCGACACCCGCACCGCACCTCTCACCATGGCTGCCTCCATCGTCCTCACTCACCTCCCCAAAGACGCTTCCAAAGCCCTCTCCACCGCCGGCACCTTGAAAACAGGAAAAAGTACGTCCCGCCCGCCTCCCCAAGAAATTCACGGAACCACTGCACCTTGCCAACGCGGCGCCCTTTCCCACCATCCTTTCTATTCATTCTGAGAAGGAAAAAAAAACCCCAAAAGTCCCAATTTACGTCAGAGCGATGCAAGGAACGAAGCGGGAGGGCGTGGCAAGCAAAGAAGAAGGGCAAATTAACCCAACTCACTTCCCGCTTTTTACCTGCCTATGGTTCACAATGGACCTAACCTATTCGCAGTCACGGTACGCCTGCAGCCCCTCGGCTCGGCGCCCCATCTCACGCAGCGCGTGTTCAAGCTGTCGGCGAACCAGCGCTTCGACACGATTGTGCGGTTCCTGCGCAAGCGGCTGGGCGTCCAGGACCACGAGAGTGTGTTTTGCTATGTTGGGAATGTGTTTGCGCCGGCGTTGGATGAGGGGGTAGGGAATTTATGGACGGTGAGTTTTTTTTCTTCATTCGTGTTTGGATGTTTGTTTGTTTGTTTTTGGGATCGAGTACAGCGGGATTGGATTGGATTAGACTAGATGGACTGGGCTGACAGGGTGGGCTGGTGTGCAGTGTTTTAAGCAGGGTGAGGAGTTGGTGGTTGGGTATGCTATGGCGCCTGCATTTGGGTAAGGGGCGCTGATGGTTGGCTTGGAATGGGGAAGAAGAATGGGTGTATAATGTCTCAACAGATGGAATGGGGCTATTGTACACAGCGAAAGCATGGCCCTTGGGTATGCAAACACTCAACGATCAATACACAAGAAACCCGAGACCCTGATGAACACGTTCCCAGATCAACGATGCCTTTGCTTGCGTTTTTCCTCTACCAGCTGCTCAAACTCGGCAAAGGCTTCCTTGGGCATGGGATAGGTATGCTCTGGTGAGGGATAGGCTCGACTCTTGACTTCGGCCTTGTACTGCACAATAGCGTTGGTAGCCTCATCCCATATGTTGCCGAACTGCTTTACAAACTTGGGAAGGAAGCGGCCGGGTGGAAAGTTGCCAAGCATATCCACCTGCACGAGCACCTGGCCTGAGCAGCCATTGCCGGCGCCAATGCCTATTGTGGGGATACGGAGCTCCTTGGTCACCAAGGCGGCCACCTCGGCTGGTACAGCTTCGAGTACTACGGCAAAGGCGCCTGCATCCTCTACGGCTCGCGCGTCGTCGAGCAATTTGAGAGCTGAAGCGGTGCTTTTGCCCTGCACGCGAAAGCCCCCGAGGGCATTTTGTCGCTGCGGCGTCAAGCCCACATGGGCTAGCACGGGAATGCCCGCCTGCGTGATTGTCTTAATCGTCGGCGCCATCTCCTTGCCGCCCTCGAGCTTGACAGACTTGACGCGACCGACTTTGATCATGCGGATCGCGGATGCGAGAGCCTGTTCCGGTGATATCTCATAGCTTCCCATGGGCAAGTCTCCCACCTGCGAAAACATCAGTCCGGTGTTGGTTCCAAACCGCTCAGGGCAAGTGTTTTTACGGTAAAAGCTCCCTTTGTCGCGCGAGCCACCGACTTGCAGTGCAGCAGCATCTCCTCCATCAGCACCTCGCTCGTGTCTTGCATGCCAAGCGCCACCATGGCTAGACTGTCGCCAACAAGTATCATGTCCATGCCTGCCTGGTCGGCGACATGAGCACTGGGGAAGTCGTGCGCGGTGATCATGGTGATGGGTTCGTTCTTGCGATGGAGACTTTGGAGGCTGTTGATGGTGACGGGCTTGCGCGTATTGCCCGGCGCGGACCCCATGGGGGAGTGGGAACTCCGGCGGGCGTGGGCAGCAGGCAGCAGCATACGCGACGACGCCGAAGAGACGCAGCCCAATGGCCTCCGCGAACATGCCAGGATGAGGTTGTGCATGAGGGCACGCGGCATCATGTGCAGCGTCAGCAGAAGCGTGGAATCAAGCGGTTTTGATGAAAGTCGTGGCGTGGCTTGGTCTAGCGGAGCAGACAAAAGGTTTTTGCGCAGCCATGGCTCGTGGCGAATCGCGTCGCTTTTGTTCGTGGGCTGTGAGACAAGTTGCGCTGTACAGCTTGTCCTGCTTGGTGTTTTGGCAGAACCGAGGTGTCCCTAGCGGGCGGGTCCTACTAGCGAACTAGCCCAACGACAGACGACATGAGCGGTCCGGCCAGGCCGGGCCAGCGGGGTCGTCCTTTGTCGAGGAGGAGATGGTTTCGGCAGGGTTGACTGTGAGATTGCTTTGCCTCGTGTCGGGGGGCAGGCTGGCTGCTGGATGCGGTACATGGATACCAGGTAGTATCTACCTACACGGCAGGGAGCTCTGAATCAGGTGACGTGGGGCACGTGATGCGCGGCGTGTCGGAGGTGCTGCGGCCGAGCCCTCCTGCTATTGGCCGGCCACTTGTGTCCTCCACCAGACTTCCACCTCGGCGTCAACTTGTCAAGCATTCTCGGAGACAGGGTCTGCTCCGGCTGCATGGTCCTTGGCGAGCCTCGTGAATTGCTCTCGTAGTGTTCTGGTCAGTTTCGCCGCAGCATGACCCAATGCGCATGACTCTGTGGCGTCGTACTCTGATTCGGGCGTGCGTAAGCGCGACATGCCGGCAGCGAAGCTCGTGACTGCGACTACCTCAAAGGCTCACACGCTTACACCCGCTGCAGCCGTTGGTACCTTGCGCCTAGCCTCCTACATCATCCTACCTAAAGCTTGTGATATCCCTCGCGCAAACTATACTAGACACTCGTCTGCAGCCTCAAATCCACCTGCATATACTGCCAACAAAGCACCGAGGCAAAGCCCGCCCCGCCTCCCCAATCCATCACCCCGCGGCCTAGCATCCGCACACCTCACGACAAAGCCACCGAAACGACACACGTGCTCTGCATACGGTCAGTGGGACCGATAATTGATCAGCGGACGGTTGTCTGGAAACGAAGAGAACGAAAGGACCCGTCGCCACCATGAGTTCGCCCAAGAGACGCATTGAGACGGATGTACGTATGTCCAGACACGCGGCACCATGGAAAGAGCATAAGCTAACGTCGACTCTGCGATGCATGCAGGTCATGAAGTATGTCCTATAGACCTAAGACCGTGTCAACCGATGCTAACATGTTTACAGGATGTATGTCGGGCCTCCTACCGGTGCCCTCATCAAGTCTGTAACTGATGTGCCGCAGGCTTATGAGCGACTACGAGGTGACGCTAGTCAATGACAACAGTAGGATATCCTTTCACCATCACAGAGTACGACTAATGTAATCCAGTGTTGGTCACTCGATCGATTAGCGGCACGCGGAACCTCTATTGGCTTACACAACACAGGCAGGAGTTCTACGTTAGATTCAAGGGGCCAGAAGAGAGTGAGAAATCATGAAAAAAAAAACGTCATGGAATACATAATTAACGACGAACAGCTCCATTCCAAGGCGGTCTCTGGAAGATCCACGTCGAGCTGCCTGATCAGTATCCGTACAAAAGCCCCAGCATCGGCTTCGTGAACAGGATATTCCATCCCAATATCGACGAATTGTACGATGTTCTGTTTCATTGCGATATTCGTTTTGCACTCATTTACTAAGCTACGAAACATGAGGCTGATCTCTACACACAGAAGCGGCTCTGTCTGTCTCGATGTCATTAATCAAACCTGGTCACCCATGTACGATATGATCAACATTTTCGAAGTATTTCTCCCACAACTCCTTCGCTATCCCAACCCCACGGATCCTTTAAATGGAGAAGCTGCTGCCCTACTCATGCGGGAACCCAAGAGCTACGATGCCAAAGTCAAGGGTGAGTGACGCCTCAAACACTTCGTTGCCGCAGAACACTTTGTGGCACCGTGGATGGAGGTGAAGAGCTAATTCTGGAGTAGAATACGTGCAAAAGTACGCCAATAAAGACGCCGCTGAAGACTCGGACAAAGACAACGATGATGATGATGAGATGAGCTCGGTTGGTAGCTATGAGTCTGGCGATGAAGATGAGGCGGCGGGGAATATGGAGGATATCTAAGCAGGTATGCCTGTGATGATCCTTCTTCTACTCATATCCTCTACGGGTGTATTCTTGTGTTACTTTGTTTTGCACATGACCAAACGCCTATAGCGCTTTATTCGCGCAGACATAGGTCTTCTGCTCACCGTAGGGCTTAGCTGCACTATTTGCTAATAGGATTGGATATTTGAAATAACTCTCTGATCTCTTTGACGATATGAGTAAGCTGATGGGCTGGACTGGCATGGGAGCATGCTACCTGTACGCAACCGTGCAGCTAACGTAAATCATCGGAGCAACAATGAAGGACCTAATACTTTGGTAGGATTGGAAAGTTTTTGTGTCACTTCTCTTTTTTCTTGTGTCCGCTCTCACTATTTTCTTCTTCTTCTTCTTCTTCTTCTTCTTCTTCTTCTTCTTCTTCTACATTGCCTTTTCTGCTGGTCGTATTGACCTCTCGCTTCCTTTTCAGAGATTGATATAATGGATCGTAATGGCGAGGGAGGCTTTCCACTATACACTCACTTCTTATTCCGTCATCAAGGAATTCTTCCTATTATTCTAGAAACGTTATATTTCCTCGTCTGATGTTACTCCAGCCGTCGGACACTGTCGGCCTGAACAAAGCCTACCCTGCTACATATTTCGACGAAGGACGATCCTCCCCAATCGCTCATCATCTCTTCTCACCTTCACAATCCCTTTCCCCGTCCTGAAAACTAATTAGGAACATTAACGTCTTGGGCCCAAGCTCCTTCCAAACGCAGGCTGTTGTGTATAAACATTGGCAGCGTGACTACATCAACACCAACACCATACACGAAGGCCTCGCTCAGAGCGGCCAACTTACATTTTTTGGTGCGTTGGTACAACTCATTGCAATATCTAAAGTATCTGGATCCATCTCATTTTTGCAGTCCAAGGCACAATTCATCCCAGTCAAGATGGCTCCACGGTCACACCACAGAGGCGGTCGAGGCGCGGGCAACCACCGTGGATCAGAGCGTCATCAGCGTGAAAACCGCCATGCTCATACCGGCGCCGGTGTCAGCCGTAATGGCTCAAGAGGCAACAGAGGTCTGCATACGTCAGGTCATGGCGGTGGTCGTTCTCGCCACAGTATCACTCCCCGAGGAAGACTTGTAGATCGTATGACTACGGACGACGCTCGCCTGGCTGACGGAATGATTGGTGGTGGCATTCGTCTCGCAGATCGCATCACAGTTGGCGAAGGTCGCCTTGTGGACCGCATGACCGGTGGCAACTTGCAGCGCTTTGGTCACGATTTCGACGGCCATCAAGGACGTGCGAGGCGCGTTCGACAAATACAGGATCGCACCAGCATCGGCCAGCACAACGGCGTCAACGTATCTGTCCGCGACAACGACAACGACCATGACGATTGGGAGCTCGATGCAAGCCTCAACACGCAAGCTCGCACCCATGGTCGTTCCCTCTCCACCTCGCAGCTCAGTCCGCTTCCAAGCCAAGCGCCCTCTCGACTCCCCACCCTCCCATCCCTCGCCATCCCCCCCTCCTATGCCGAAACCACCGTCCAGCCCGCCACAACCCGCACCCCGATCCGTATGTTCAATGATCCCCGCTCCGCCGTACCCAGCAACTACCAGATTGTCGGGCCACAGCCACAGCCGCAGCCACAGCCGCAGCCGCAGCCGCAGCCACGCCCCCACCCGCTGCGCCCGGTCAATACGTACCGCGGTAAGGACACGATTAAGAAGATGGTACAGAATGCGAAGCTGAGGGCTATTTTTGCCGGGAGGCCGGTGCCGCGGGAGAGGCAGGTCTCGAGGGAGCAGAGGCCGCAGTTGACCATGCGGTTGCGGGATGATGGGGGGACATTGAATGAGGTTTGAGTCACTGGGACAATGATCAGTGATGCGTTATGCTTCCAAGGGGCGTCATGGGCGATGCATTGTCTGTCTACCTCCGTACGTAATCAATGGCCGGCGCACGACGTTGAAGTTCGTCTCTGCTTCCTCGATACGTCCGTGTCATGTGATGGACACAAAATGTGTTATCTTATCTGGCTAGCGCGCTGGCGGGGAGCACGGCCCTAGAAAAAAGTCGTCGCGTTGCAAAGCACAACGTCGCCGCCATTGTTCATCGCCCATCGCCCATTGCTTGCACTTTGCACCACTGCGGCCACGTCTTTTTTTACTCTCACTTCTGCCCCACGTCTGGCTGACTTTGTTCTCCGTCTTCTGTCTGCACTCCTTGTGGCTTCTGCCGCCACCTCTCCGCCCATCATGTTTGGCGCCATGCGCACATGTCCGGCCACGCTGTCGAGGCGCTTCGCGACGGCCGCTCTGCCCTCGCGCGTCCTGTGCGCCCGCATTGCTCAGGCGCCGAAGGCCGTTCTGCGGATCCCGCTGCAAGCGTCACGGGTCGGCCAGGCGTCGTTTGCCGGCTTCCACCACTGCGCTCAGTGGCAACAGAACGCGGCAGCCGACCACGCAGACGAATCTAATCGCCTAGTGACGACGTTTACAGAACTCAAGACGCGCGGGCTTGTGCATCCCAACGTCATCGACGTCATTACCAAGAAGATGCGTCTTGAGACCATGACTGATGTGCAGACACGCACTATCAACGAGGCCCTGAGCGGCGTCGACATGTAAGCACGCCCTCCCTGCGCCGACCCCATGTCTGTCCGGCGCTCCTGACTAACTTCGCCTCACAGCATCGCCCAGGCTAAGACGGGCACCGGAAAAACCCTTGGCTTCCTCATCCCCATTGTCCAACGCATCATCGAGAACGACCCCTCGCTCGGAGAACGGGGCCGCGGCTACAAGAGGGCCAAGGCCAGCGACATCCGTGCCATTGTCATCTCGCCCACGCGCGAACTGGCCGAGCAAATCACTGTCGAGGCCCAAAAGATCACGGCCAACACAGGCATTATTGTACAGACGGCCGTTGGCGGCACCCAGAAGCGCAGCATGCTCCAACAGACGCAGCGTGAGGGCTGTCACCTGCTGATCGGCACGCCCGGCCGTCTCAAGGACATCCTCTCCGATCCCTATTCGGGTGTCAAGGCCCCCAACCTCAACGCCCTGGTCCTGGATGAGGCCGACCGTCTGCTTGACGAAGGCTTTACCGTGGAGATTGATGAGATCAAAAGGCATCTGCCCGACCCCGGTGAAGTTGAACGCCAGAATGTCATGTTCTCCGCCACCATTCCCCGCGACGTTGTCCACCTCGTCCGCCAGACCATGCGGCCCGGTTTCCACTTTGCCAAGTGTGTAGACGAAAATGAAGAGCCCACCCACCAGCGCGTTCCCCAAAAGTATATCAATGCTCACGGCTTCGAGAACATCACGCCCACTCTGTACGAATTGATGCAACGCTCCTTTGCGGCGGGCTTTTCGGGCGAGGGCCGCCCCTTCAAGGCCATTGTCTACTTCAACAGTACCGCAGAGGTCAGGCTTGCTGCCTCCGTCTTCTACAAACTCACCGCCCAGCGAGGAGGTCCCCTCGGAGGTCTGCGCACCTACGAAATCCACGCCAAGCTCTCCCAGCAGCAACGCACTCGTGCTGCAGAAGACTTCCGCTCGGCAAAGACTGGCGTGCTCTTCTCGAGTGACGTCACCGCTCGAGGAATGGACTTCCCCAATGTCTCCCACGTCATCCAAGTCGGACTTCCCCGCGAACGCGACACATATATTCATCGTCTTGGCCGTACCGGCCGTGCCGGCAAGGAAGGCGAGGGCTGGATTATCCTCACCCCTCTCGAGAATTACGAGTTGCATCGTCGTCTTCGCGACTTGCCCCTTATCGACGCCACACACGAATTCGATTGCCCCTCTATCGACATGTCCCAAGCCACTGAAGTTCCTGGCCATGTTAATACGATTTTGACCAATTGTGTTGAAACGCACAAGAAGGTCTACCCCGATATGCTCGACGATGCTTTCCGTGGTCTCTTTGGCTCATACCAATGGTATGGCGATAAACATGGTCTGCTCGAGGCAGCCAACCGTCTGTCTGAGTTTGGATGGGGAATGCCTACACCACCTAACCCGCCCGCCAGTCTCTTTAGCGGAGGAGGCCGTGGTCGGGGCTCCAGAGGTTACGGTGGTGGCCGACAAATGGGTGGGTTTGGCGGTGGCCGACGAGGTGGTGGTTTCGGTGGTGGTTTTGGCGGGAATCGCGGTGGTGACCCAGGAGGTCGCGCCTTCGGAGGTAACCGCGGTGGTGACCGAGGAGGCCGTTCCTTCGGAGGTGACCGCGGGGGTTTTGGCGGAAATCGCGGAGGTGACCGTGGCTATGACCGACGAGGCGGAGGAGGCTATGGCGACAGGTCATCGAGGGCGCCACGAATGGAGTACTAAACGCACTTCCTGTCTTCTCCCCTCCTATCCAAGGGATGGATGCATTCGGAGCCCACTACGCCTCGCCTGGAGTCAAGTCACAAGACCCCATTTCTTGTACCATATCTGATACAACCAACCCCTCCCCCCTCCCCACCACCACCACCAGCAACCATCCATCTACTAGGCAAAAGGACATGAGGCAAGGAAAGGTTACCTGTTTTCGATTGGAGAACGAAAAGAAGCATTGGGCGGCGTTACTTTTTCCCTGTTTTCTTTCCCAAAAAGGTCGATCGGATGTAGATGCCAGATCCACGGCTCCTTTTGGTCTGAATGGGGGGAATGTAGGAAGGGGAAGGGGAGGGGGAATTCGGATTTCTGCCCCATGGATCATGCCCTGTGTTCTTTGCTGTTTGTTATGTATTGAGAATATGTTGTTCTATTAGTGTATTCTATAGGGGTGTGTAGGGGACTGATCGGAATCCAGAGCCAATCTCCATTCTAGATACAACTCAAGCTCGTTGTCAATGGTCACGCGCTGATGTGTACGTACATATGCAAAACTATGCCTGGCTTGCTCGACCAGGCCGTATTACCATGGGGTTGGAACGGAAAGGAGGAATGCTGACGTGTTGCTTTGCGGTCAAGGTTCTCGGTCAGGGTCGTCGGTCGGATGGTCGTCGTCCTCCCCCCCCCCCCCCCCCCCCCCCCCCCACCCCGCCACGACACACAAGCGGGGGGGCGACAAACACCCACCCCCCGTGGTGGCGGGGTGTTTTTTTTTTTTTTTTTTTTTTTTTTTTTTTTTTTTTCTTTTTTTATTTTTATT
>Ga0182211_1000573_pt1 | contig 11546 bp, 13 predicted proteins | sample G5R1MG_20_FD_129660 | JGI IMG/M metagenome (GOLD analysis project Ga0182211, IMG submission 129660) | Switchgrass phyllosphere microbial communities from Michigan, USA - G5R2_MAIN_03OCT2016_LD1 MG | ecosystem: Host-associated > Plants > Phyllosphere > Phylloplane/Leaf | place: USA: Michigan... | reverse complement strand
GCTGGCTGAAAGCGCGCCCTTTCGCACCGACCGTGAGCTCACGCCCTCGCACATTCCTCTACCCGAGTCGCCGCGCAAGCACACGCCGCGCACCAGCCCGGAGCCTGGAGCCGCCGACGAACCCCGCCAGCAGTCGCCCTCCGACGCACCCCGCTCCGAGCACGACCCTGCGCCCACCGACGACCCAGATCAGACGGACGGCTGTAGGTGGCCCCCACCGAGCCCGCGCCCGGCCTACTAACACGGCCAGACTTCCGCCTGGCGTTCCGCGGCGAGACGCTGTTCCGCACCGCGCCCATCGAGGAGGTCGTCTCTCTGTTTGCGCGCATCACCCACATGTTCACCAAGTCGCGCGTCAACGTTGTCATCACCCTGACTATCCTCGTCGTCTCGTGGCTATTGGCCCATCCCTGGACCGCCACGCTGATCCCCGATGTCGCCAACGTCGCCAATATGGCGCGCCAGTTCGAGCCGCTCCTCTACGCCTCGGAAAATGTCATACCACGGTCGCGCGAGCTCAGAGAAGCCAGCATCGCCGTCCAGGATCTGCGCGAGAGCGTGCGCGTGACCAACATGTCGGCATCGGTAGTCATTGTGGACCAGCTCGACGACTTGGGCGAAAATCTCTCCTTCCTGTCCAGTGAAATACGCCGGTTCTTCACAAACGTGGATGGCGACATGGATTCGTAGGCCCGCCTGGTCGCGCACTCGCGTCGTCTATCTACTAACCGTCACCAGCATCCTCCTGACCATGGAATGGACCCGCCGCGAACTCCAATCCATTCAAACGCCAAAGTACGGCGTCCTCGATACCGTAATCAGCAACATTCACGGCGGGCTCGGCAAAGCTGGCCTTCTCGAATCTCCCACCGGAACACCCACAGCCGTTGGTTCCGTCGTCAGCTCTGTCCTGGGCCAGACCACCCAGGAACGTTCCCGTGCCACCCTCCAACGCACATTCGACTCCCTGCTCAACCAGCTCGAGGAAAATATAGCAAACCAACTCGTACACGCGAGCGACCTCTTTGCCCTCTTTGAATCCGTCGACCGACAATTTCAAAATCTGCACCGCAGCGTAGCACGCGAAGAAGACAGCCTCGCCACCAAGCAAGATGAATTCCTGGCCTCGCTGTGGCGCAACTTCTTCACGGACAAGATCAAAATCCGAAAATACGAAAAAAATCTCAAACTCCTCAAGGACGTGCGCGCTGCCACGCTCACCAACAAAGTCGAACTCAAGTCGCATATTCAAATCATCCAGGGCGTCCAGGACCAGCTCGACAAGGCGCGGAAAAATCTTATCAGCCCGTTAATACGGCGCGCGCAGAGCAACAGCTTTGGCATTGAAAGACAGCTCGAAGACGTGGAGAGCACATATGGGTTTCTCAAGGGCGTTAGGGAAAACCAAAAGGTCAAGGTCATTCAGGCGACGTGGGGAGAGCCCAGGAGGCGGGTCGGTATCACAGCGGGTGATAAGGGCGACGATGAGATGATGGACGATGCCGGGTATGGAAGTGATGTGTGATTTATGCGCCCCCGCCTTCCCTATCTTGTCTCGTTTTCTTTTTCCGTCCTTGCTTACTGTTCCATTCAGCATTCAATGTTTGGAGTCTGGGGTCATCGTCGTCGTCGTCTTTGTCGTCATCCATTTAGCGCCAGAGCTTCGGTGTTGTGCGTATCAGGAGTTATTCCTTGTATTTTTTTTGGCTCTTTTTCTATTCTCGGATTTTTGGTTCGATTGAGAACTCGCGACGCGGGAGGCTGAGTGATTCCTTGGTCTTTGAGACGTTTTGATTTGATCTGGTTGGGCGGCATGCAATTCTCATGCACATTGGAGTTGTCTTTTGTTGTTTTGTCTGTTTTTTTTTTTTGCACATACATACCTACACCACCACACACTCACCGTCATCTCACCGCTTCACAACCCCGCTATTTCCCTCCCCTCTGCCTTTACATCCGGCCTCCCATATATCTCAGCCTCGCCTTACTTGCTTTTTCCCTTCACAAGTAGGAAAGAAAGAGTGTACCCATGCATAGAAGTAATATTCAAGGTTATGTTATCTACCCCGTTTCACGTTTCATTGCATGGTGGGAGTATAGGTAAATTTACTCGGGTATACATTTATTGAAAATTCGTTTCAACGGTTCTGTGCATGACGATGATTTTTTTTGTTTGTCCTTACAAGTTTTGAGTTGTTTGTTCTGGGGGGAAGGGGATAGGGAGGAGGGTTTTTCTCGCCCCGTAAAATTCAAACGAGACGTTCATGTGTAGAAAAAGAGATGGTAAAAGTGGAAAGGTGAGCGGGAAGATTAAGAAAAATAGGAAACTCGACCGCACTCGGGTGCTGTATCCTGCGATCGTCTTTCGCTAGAATCGCCTTGTTTTGGTTGCCGTGCTTGTCCCTGGGTCGAGGAGGTGTCTGAGACATTGTGGCTGGGCCGTGCAGCAGTAAAAAGGTGGTGTCTATGATGCCCATATAAGGGTACTTTTGTATCCTTCTCTCTAGAACTCCGCTTCTCCAGCCCCTGCCGTACCAACGCAAGTAGGCATATCCTTATCGGTGTGGTATCAGGTGCTAACATTAGTAGATGCACACCAGCAACCGATATCAACGCATCCTATTGCCAACAATGCATTCTGTGGCTAATATGAACTGCCCAAAGTGTGACTACAACAACATAACCAATGGGCTCACTTGCAGTCGCTGCGGTGCGCACATCCCCTTGATCGCCAAGGTAAAGAGATAGTCCTCCTTGACTTTCGAAGCAGATCTAACATTACTAGCTTTTGAGTGCGCGCGATCCCAGCAAGCGCGAGAACAGGGGCAAGGAGGAAGCATGCGTAAAGACTCGTGCTTGAATGAGGAACTCGCTTGAGTGGGGGTGGCAGTGGGGGGAGCTGGTACACTTGGAAGGGAAGGTGGCTGTTATAGACTTGATAAGGCAGAAGGCGTTGACCCAATTGTTACAACCATGCCACAACCAAGTTAGTCTCGGAGCAACTCTTCCTCTAAGATACCTCTAATCTCGTCGCTCAGGTCAGGATATTCTCTCAAATAGTGGAGAATCGGCCAAAATTTGTTTGCTTCCTCAAAGGGCTGCATTTTGCTGGCCAGTAACTCCTTCCACTCCAAATCCTCTTTGCTGATTGCAATCAATGTCGCAGCATACTCCCACCAGACTGGAAAGTACCCCGAACCATCCCAGTCAATGATGACGGTGAGATTTCCATTCTTAACCATGATATTGACGGTAGCCGTATCGCCGTGTGAGAATGTGAAAGGCGCATAGGGAGGTAGTCGCTTGCGCATGGCGTCTCGCGCCTTTTCTGGCAGCTTCCCGAGTACGTGAACCAGAGACTGCCATAACTCGTCGTCGGATGCAAAGGGTCCATGCGGGGTGGACGGTCCCTGATAGAAAAGCAAGCCGGAATAACGAGGTGCTGCTTCTAGGCTCGCCATCTTGTCTGAATGCAGACAACGTAGCTGCTCAGGCAGCTGGCTGTCTGCTCAGCATTGAGTAATACGATTTTTCGCATCGGCGGATAACGTCGGCCACGCAGCCTGCAAGTCCTCGCCTTCCACACGGTCCATCATAAGGAGGTGGCGTCCATTTTTGTCCTTTCAGGCTTTGGCGACTTTGGGGATGGGCATACTCGTATGGGCGTCGACGAAACCCATGGTTTTAGCTTCAAGAAGTGCGGGCTCGCTTGCTGGTCGCTCTTTCATGATCAAGTCGGAACCAATCGACCACGCACCGTGCTCACTCGCCCCGTAGAAAAGCTTGACGGTACTCTTGTAGGAGCAACAGCGCTGCTTTACAGTCGTCCATCCGCAGACCGAACAAGGACCGGTGTCACCGGGCCTCGGCGTGCCCAGCCGCTCAAACAGAGCCATGGAGAAGTGGAGAATGAGATGTAGTAGGAATTCGGCGACAGTCAGCAAAGCTATCCCGACAGGTACCAGTAGAGTTGAAGTGCGCTGTTTGGTGGTTATTTTAGATGTTGGGGCGAATGTTGGCTACTGCTTATAGTATCTGTTTATCGATGCCAATTCGTGTTGGATGTAGTGTACTCTACCTAGGGAGACAAAAGAGATATCTAAACAGGAATTCCAACAAGGAGTTCTTCAAAGAATATACGAAAACTGATTACCTAAGATTCTTATGTATTGATTATCTGTTTAAAGACACCTACCCGGATTGGGGATAGTGAGGTTTACCCTGGGAGACCTCAAAGGGATTTTAAACAATCAGTTCTTACGTATTAATGATCTGGTTCTGGAGACTGACCTGTGTTGGATATAGTACAGTTCACCCAGGGAGGCAGAATGTGTGAAAATGGATATCTCAAAGGAAATTCAAGCAATCCTGCAGCCTTGGGACCACATGGAAAATAATGGCCGTTTCGATGTCACGGAAACTATCTCACTATTATAAGTTGAAAATACCACAACGTAGTGCACAGGAATGTGATGTTGGTTTGGTAAATTGCGGCGCTCAGGTGTCTCGCATGGGCAAAGAATGCTGCCCATTCATAGCACTCATAGTTGAAAATCGACAAAAGATTGAACAGCCTTCATTCCAATTCCCCGTAACAAAATTATCATGACCATCTTTGGCGCAAACCTCGTTTCGATATCGTCTGTATCATGCCAGCCGTGCTTTACTCCACCCTAAGCAAGTGATAGTTTTTCTCCTTAGAACTTGGGAATAAACATAGGCGTCTCCCTCTTCCACTTCTGATAGTCCTTCCTGTCTCCATATTTCTTGTCGTACTTGTTCTCGCTCAATGGCACCCCACTAACCTTAAGTAGCAAGAAGCTCACAAACGACGGACTCGCCGCGCACATGCCGGAGACCAAGAGCTTTGCTGTCAAGCTTCCACTCATGCCCAGCGACGCTTGAGCAGGGTGTCTTATGAGTAATCCAGCAGCCGCAATCGCAATCCCTGACCAAAGCGTTGCTTCGCCAAAGTAGTTGGGATGCCGGGACTTGGACCACAGACCATGCGTTAAGAATTCTTCTGAATGCTTCTTATCCTTCTTGTCTTGCACCCATTTAGACTTTTGGCGATCAGCGATAACTTCGAAGGTCAAACCGAACATAAAGATTGAAAATCCGAGAATGTCTGTCAGATAGGGTCGTGCGGAAATGGCTTGGCCTGCGATGAGAGGGACGGCGTAGGCAGAACGCGGGATCGAATTCACCAAGATTACCGGAAGCGTGCATAGCGAGACCCACGTCGCCTGTGCAAAGAAGGCGACGTAGAATTTCGCGGGCGAGCCGCGGATTTTGTCGAAGCGGGAGTCGCGACCAGAGTCGGAGGTTATGCGTTGAAAAAGGTAGGATCCCACTATGCAAATGTTAGCATATGCCTCAACCCAACCATGACCTGAATTTTCAAGGGTTCCCGACACCATGCATCACATACATCTCGTAGCCCAGATACCCACCGCCGCACTCAATAGCGCCTGTCTCCACCACCACGTGCCCTGCCCCAATCCTTTGCTGCTGAAATATTCCGTAATCCCACCGGTTACCGCACCTGCGCTTTGCGCCCGCAAATAAGGCAGTGCAAGCGAAAGCGCCGTACACGAAAGATACGTCAGGCTTCCGCTGAGATCATAGTAGCGCTCTGTCTGTGCTGCAATCGAGGGTATGGCAACGGCGGTCTGGATGCCATAGGCAAGGGCGACGGAAGGGACGAGGGTGCGAAGGAGGGGGTTCTTGAATGCGGTCGCGCGTAAGAGAGTTTGGATGAGTGTCATCTTGCTATCGTGTGCTGTATGTATTGTGAAGCCGTATGCAAAGAGGGTGTCTAAAGGCACCGACCGCAGGATCTTTTAAACACTCGATTTCGTAGCGCGGTAGGGTGACGCATCCATAGACAAAATCAATATCGCCGATATCGTGGACGGCGGTAAAACTACCTGTCGGGTCCGTTCGGTTAGGTACTATGATGTGTAGAGATCTGGACTCGCGGTCGCGATCGATGTCGTCACCTTCTCGTTTAGGCAAAGTGCAACAGGGGTCCAACGTCGAACGCGCGCTTTCTTGAAGAATGTAACACGTCCATGTGCATGTCCACTGTGCGTGCGAAAAGAACTCACAACTTTCTATTCTTGCTTTAGGGGGTTGTATTGCACCAGTGGTGCCTACTGTGATGTGATGTGATTGACGGATATTGATCAGAGTACCCATGGTAATCCCAGAGTCATAGAATTGTACGTACATCTGTTGAGCATTCAAGAGTTTGGCTTTGTGCTTCCCAAGCCGTTGAAGCAGGGTATGAGCGCGAGATAAGCCGATCGTTATACCAGCACAAAGAGACTATGAAAATCTGTGGTTCTGTAGGGAAAGAGACAGATTGTAAAACACACTAACTGTTCATCTACTGAGGTTGCGAATTCTCTAATTGAGCAAAATATTTGACAAGAGCCGTAGTCGGCTCAGAGTCAGGCCGCCTCAATTGGGTGCTCCGGTGCCACGAGGTCGGACCTGCATCTGGTGATGCTTCTGAGGGTTCTCACGGTATCTGTTCACGCCATTAGCAGTTGTCTTACGACAAGCACGAGCTGTTTGAACTCACTTCTTGACAATCCTCTCAATGCTGTCCAAGCCCTTCTCCAACACATCCATTCTGGGGCCATAACTCAGTCGGACGAAGTGATGACACGGACTGTCAAACAAATCTCTTCTTCGACTTGGATTCAGATCGAAGAAGATACCCGGGACTACAATGACCTTCTCTTCCAAACACGCTTGGAAGAAATTTAGCCCATCGCTAATCCCTTCGGGTAGACTACTCAAGTCTAGCCACAGGTAGAAGGTCGAGTTGGGCATGTAAGGGAATTTGAAGCCGATCTCCTGGAGCCTGCCAATGACGTAGTCGCGCTTGGTGCGGAAGTGCAATTGAAGGGCACGCATCTCGTTGCGGACACTGGGTGGGGACAGCATTTCCACCGCAGCTTCTTGGAAGGGTACGTTACAGCCACCGTCGATGTAAGAGCCACACGAGCCGATTGCTTTGATAAACTCCTTCGGCCCAATCACCCATGCCACACGCCAGCCTGGCAGACGGAAACGCTTGGTTAGCCCGTCGATGATCAACACATCATCCTCGTTGACATCTTCGACGTTTTCAGCAGACGAAATGACGGTGCCATCGCAGTTTGTCGTGTAATTGTATCCACTAGGATCTGTTAGCAGATGAATTTTTGGAAGTTTCCGGAAGAAGAGAGTCGGAAGTAGGAGAATGTGTACAAGGCCATGTCGGTATGCGGTGCTTTTAAGGTCAAAACACGAATAACGAACCAAATATGGCTAGACAGAGGACGAAAAAGTAAGGAAAGCTGGAACTTGCCTATAGAATTCGTCGAAAATCAACGTAGCGCGGTCGCGGCAAATGTTCTGGATCTGTGCCAGCTCGGGGTTGGTGACCATCTGGCCTGTAGGGTTGCGTGGGTTGGAAGTCAGGATAACAGATGTACCACGCGCAATTTCCTCGGCGATCTTATCAGGCGACATATGATACTGGTCTGCCTCGCCAAGCGGAACAGGAATAGGTGCAATGTTGCGGAAAAGTGACAACATTTCGTTGTAGGCAGTGTAGTCTGGTGTGTGCTTAGCCGAGTTCTTGGAAGACGATATTGGCGACGACAGGATTCTACTCACCAGGAATGAAAAATCCCAAGTAACAATTACCCAGTACAGCAGCAATACGCATCAATCCCGCCCGTCCGCCTGGGACAATGCAAACATTCTTAGTACCGTGGTTAGCCTTGGCATTTTCCAACATCGACTACAATGCACTCAAGCACATACCTCCCATGTATACTGACTCTTACGCCATTTGCGATGATGCTCATTGTACAACGTAGCGACCGCCTCTCGCAGTGGGCGAATACCCGCGGTTGGGCCGTATTCACGACCATGTGCGCTAATGTCGACAAATTTCGGACGTTCGAAGCAGCCCTCGATACTATCATCCACTTCAGGTGCTCCCTGTCCTAGATTCGCCCAATCCTCGGGGTTTTCCAGAAATCCATGTTTATAGGCTTGCTCTGATGTCCAGACTACACCCGTGGACGCACGCGAAGCGTCGAGACCAGCGTGTGGTTTGTGGCCTTCGTGCGATTGACGGAATTGGCGATGAATGGAGGAGCCAAGTTCTGAGTAGGTATATCAGGATTCGTCAAGCCAAGTCAAGTGACGGCACTCTCTTATCGCAGTTGCGTGGAAATCAAGTTGGGGATCACGTGAACGTGGAGGGGTGAAATCTCATTACGGCACGGGATCTGACCTACCGCTCTCACTTGGGTCCTTTGAGCTCGAGAAGCGCCTTTGCGAGAATGCGCCCTTGAGCACGTTGACCTTGTCCGCTGAAAACGACATGTTGGTCGGAATGCGGCTCCGCGACCAAGCTTTTTCGCCCAGGGAAATAGAGTGTTCCAAAGGGTGGGGTAATGACGGACGAAAATTCGGTTCTTGAGCAGCAGAAACCACGAGATAGAACGGATCGAAGGTGGGGTACGTGAAGGAGGAGAAAGACGGGCATCACGTAGCGGCATGTGTCTTCGGCCTTTTATATTTCCCTCACTCCGCGCTGGTCGACCCAGTACCCAGTCCGTCCCCATCCAATGCGTTGCAGTCACCACGTACGCACGAGCACGAGCTACCCAGTCTGGTTAGGCCAGCAACCCATGGCCGCCAAGCCCCCTGCTGCCCGTCAGCCACCCTGCCACAAACCAAACCCAGCCCATCTCCACTGCGCCACTATCTACGGAGGCATCCACCAGCCTCGCGCCGTAGAAAGCGTCTCTGGACTTTCGCAGAGAGGATATACACGGTATGGGAAACATGCTGGCGAGTTCCCGGCCGTTACCACTATCTACTGCGGAGCCCTAGTCTTGCATTAGTGCGGAGGACTTTCACCCAAGCATCTCGAAAGTCGATACCTACTAAGTGGTAGTACTTCCGTTGTCTTCCCACGTCACTCGTCTTACTCTCTTTAGAATAGACCAGAGTGATACGTTGCACGGTAGTAAAGGGTTCTTGGAATAGCTTCCCGGCCCTTGGTACTTTGGGTAACAAGGATCTGTCAGTCTACAAGCTTATCGACAAGTGCTGCAATTAGCAAACATGAAACGTGCTGGTCTTATTGATCCAAAATCAAGGCAAAGTTTCTTCTCGTAGGAGATAGCAGGACGTCAATTACCTACCTATCTGGGGGTACTTAGGGCTGTTACGGAGAGCGCAACAAACCTACCCCGCAGCCTCGCCTCGCCAACAAAAACAACACTAACTGCAGAACTTTCTTTTGCTACGGCCAAGAGTATATCCGCTAGGAACAAAAATATTCGATACCAACGCACCTTGCGCATAGCCCGAGATAAGACTGGCCCACAATGTCAGACAGCGACTCGGATACTGCAAGCTCGGTCGGCAGCATCTTCGAGGACGCAAGTGAGCCAGATACGACTACATTCAAATGCCTCTTCTGCGACCAGCCATGGAGGAGCACATTCGACTTGTCCGATCACTGTCAATCGGTGCACTCGTTTGATTTGAAGGAGACGATTCAAAGCTTTGGGTCGGGTCAGTGCCATTATGCCCTTTCGGAACATGACTAATCTGACTCCTAGATGCGGATGAACTCACAATCATCAAACTGATCAATTACCTCCGGACAGAAGCACGAAAGGGTACCGCCAGTAGCACCATCAAGGTCACACTGCAAGATCTCTCTGACGACAAGTACCTGCAACCAGCACTGGAGGAGGATGCCTTACTTTTTGAGCTCGGAGATCTTATGCCAGACAGCGATATCAAGACAGTCGACTACGAAGAGTTCGAAGCTGTTCTGCACAAAGACATGCCAGAAGGTCTTTCTCATATTAAGCTCACTAACGACCGTGATCAAGACTACTTCGAGTCGTACAAGGGAAACAGCATTCACCGCGAGATGATTGAAGACCGCGTGCGAACCGAAGGCTACCGAGACTTTATCGAAAAGAACGCTGAAGTCTTCAAAGACAAGATTGTCTTGGATGTCGGTTGCGGCACCGGCATTCTCTCCCTCTTCAGCGCCCGTGCAGGCGCAAAGAAGGTTTTCGCAGTTGACAACTCGGGAATCGTCACACGTGCCAAGGAAATCATCTCTAGAAATGGCTACTCTGATCGGATCGAGGTGATTCAGGGACGAGTTGAAGACTTTAGTACACAACGCTTGATCGGCAAAGAAAAGGTCGACATCATCATCTCGGAGTGGATGGGCTACGGCCTGCTGTTCGAAGGGATGCTCGATTCTGTGCTTCGCGCACGGGATATGTATCTCAAACCCAACGGCATTCTGGTACCGAGCCACTGCAACATTCGCTTGGCGCCCATTTCAGATGCAGACTGGATAGCCGACAGCACGAGTGAGAAGTTTTGGAAAGATGTCTACGGGTTCGACTTCTCCCCCATGATCCCAGGCGGCCTTCTTAACACGCACGAGATTGGTGTTTTTGATGTCCCAGAGAAGGCACTGTGCGGGACTGCGACATCGCATCTACTCGAGATGAAGACGGTCTCGGTACAGGATCTGACTTTCAAGGTACCGATCAACATGACGCTTGATCGCGACATTGCAGCCCTGCAAGCCGTCGCCATTTGGTTTGATACCATCTTCATTCACCCTGGCAGCTCGCAGGATGTCAAGACACTGGATGGCGTTGACTGGGGCAAACATGGCATTCCTGGCCTAGGGTTTTCGACTGGACCTAGCAATACACCCACACATTGGCACCAAGCGGTTTTGCTACTGGACGATGATGTCGCGAAGAAGCAGGCGTTCAATTCGGGAAGTGTGCTGGCAGGTACGTTGTCATATGCAAAGGAGAAGGGCGATGATCGCGGCATAACGGTCACCGTGGAGTGGAAGGGCAAGGGCGAACAGGGCGAAATCACGGGGACGGTCCAGAGGACGATGGCTTGACAAGGCAGGCGGCTGACGAAACGGGGGGCTGGCTGGGCTAGGCCGAATTAGGCGACTAGACTTCAACTTGGAAGTGACGATAACGCGCTTGCGAGGGCTCCGGCCAGGCATTCGCAGAATTGCATTTGCTAGATCGGCTGTCCGAGGTCATGCATGGTCCAATATCTCTGATATCATCCAGCGCACCCCTGCCGTTCTTCCCATCCCAGCAGCCGCGATGAAAGTGACGACATCCACGTGGGACCGTGCGCGTGGGCCTCGTTGACTCCCGTGTATCGATTATGGCCAGACAACCCAGAGCTGCCGAGAGACCGTTTCAACACACATCAGATCGAGCCCGAGGCTGCCTGCGCTCCCTCACGCTGTCAGAATAATGCCCCAATAGCCAGGCGGAAACCGCCATGCGCGAAATTCTGCCAGGGCGGCCGCAGGCGAAGCTGCAGGCTGTCGCCCAGGGACTGTGGGAGGGCATACAGATCATTGTACTACCAACCCACATCTGAGCCGCAACATCTTTCTGCTAACGCGCATATCCAAGGTGTACCTTTCCGGCAATGCGCTCGTTGTG